>Ga0116152_10001003_pt1 | contig 23217 bp, 21 predicted proteins | sample AD_UKC119_MetaG_FD_89894 | JGI IMG/M metagenome (GOLD analysis project Ga0116152, IMG submission 89894) | Active sludge microbial communities of municipal wastewater-treating anaerobic digesters from Hong Kong - AD_UKC119_MetaG | ecosystem: Engineered > Bioreactor > Anaerobic > Digestate...
ATCGCTCAATGTCTAGCGTTACGTTTCCGTCATTTGTAACGTAACGCTGGACATTGAGCGATACGACTTGGGTCCGCAGAATATCCGTCAGGTCCGCAGTGCCGCTTTTTTCCAGAGCATCGCCGCCTATCACGTCAATCGGAATCATTGAGTTTCCGACCGTGCGGTCGGCTCGCCTCGTGCCGGTGACAACGATCGTGTCCCCGTCGCCCCCTGCCGCATCGCCGTTTTCCTGCGCGTAACCGACGCTGAAGGTCGCCTGCAAACCAAGCAACATCGTCGTGCAAAGCGCCGTATTCCCGAATATTCCGCGCAACCTTTCATTTCCTAATTTCATTTCTTAGCCCCTCCTCAATCACATCCCAGGCGCCACGCATGACGCCTTCGGCCCTCCCGGACATAAATCAGATCGCCACGAATAATCCCGTGGGATGACGCCACAACAGTGCCATCGGGTCCATAATGACCCCACGCGACCCTATACGGTCAAATCGAATTATTTCCGATACTTATTCTTTTATGTTATGACTTCAGCGGGTCAGCGATAAACAGTTAGCAGCAAACGGGATACTTTCCTCCACCACTTTTGCATGCATTATTTTCATCGATGGTGCCACAAAGTAACGTTGCCCTTATGACAATCTACAAGCTTACAAAAGACAACATCGGCACCAGGATTTTAACTAATGGCGCTGCAGCGAGAAGAATATGACGCGATGTTCCGCTTGCAATAGAAACGCTAGTCAAAAAACTTGCACAATGGATTATCGATAAGAATAAGGTCAAGATTATTGTCTGTCATGAGTATCGTATGAATTTGCCTTGTATGAATCATGTGAGGAAATCGGGGATTTAGATTTGACAAACTCGACGAATGTCGGCGCTAAGTCGCACAAATCAGCAAAAGCCCGTCATAAATTGAATTCCAACCTTATTGGAATTGAATGCCTCCGTTGCAAAACGAAGCATGAACTAGCCGACTACTTCACCGGTTGCCCGCTGTGCCTAGCAGAAGGTTACCCGGCAAGCGTTCGCCAATTATATAGCGCCGACGCATGGCAAGTGAATTCTGGGCATAAAGGCATGACGCGATACGCTTCGTGTTTGCCTTATACCAATTTTACGACACTCGGCGAAGGCGGCACGCCTTTAATCGCCGCGCCAGCGCTCGCCGACGGCATAGGAACCGGCGCTATTTTCGTAAAATGTGAAGGACAAAACCCCACAGGTTCGCACAAAGACCGGATGAGCGCACTCGCCGTCACCCGCGCATCGGATATCGGAGCCGAGACGGTGATCGGAGCGTCTTCCGGGAACGCAGGCGCGTCGATTGCGGCCTATGCTGCGCGGGCCGGTCTTCAATGCGTGATTGTTACGACGCATGATATGAATCCGATCTGGCGGCGTGCCATTGCGGCGACCGGCGCCCGATTAGTCGAGGCAAAGAACTCTCTTGACCGGTGGGAATATGTCGAAAAACGCGCAACTGAAGACGGCTGGTTTCCGGTCACCAATTACATTAACTCGCCTGTCGGCAGCAATCATTTCGGCGTGGACGGACTAAGGACAATTGCATTCGAACTTTTCGAGGAAACGGGCGCACAGGGCGTCGACGCCATTATCGTTCCTACATCTCGTGCGGACCTCATTTGGGGCGTCTTCGAAGGATTTCGATTTTTAAAGGAAAACGGCCTTATTCAGCGAGTGCCTCGGCTTTACGCCGTCGAACCATTTTCAAGAATAGATTCGGTCCTCCGGGGAAGCGACTATCGAGGGAATTTTGAAGGACACACGCGCCAAATCTCCATTGCCGGGTCAACGGTAACGTATCAGGCGATTGACGCCTTAAAGCAGTCGCAAGGCGGCGTTGTCGTCGTGAACGATGACGCGGCAGTGAGCGACCAGCGGATATTGGCGCAGAACGGATTTTATATGGAACTTTCTTCAGCCGCCAGCCTCAGCGGACTGAGACGATTACTCGACAGGGGTGATATCCATGCCGACGAACGCGTTATTTTGATCGCAACGTCTAGCGGGTATAAGGAATTCGATTTTTAAGAATCTCTCATTTCGAAGTATTTCTGATTAGAGCTTTTGTCGCTTTAGCCACCCGAAGTAGCTGAAATGGTTTTCGATCATGAAACTGAATTTGCTACCGTTGCTTTAGTTGCGCCGTCCTTGTGATAAAGCGCTGGCGTCTGATGAAATAAAATGCGCTTCCGATCAGCGACAAAAAGATCGCTGCGGCCCACGCCTTTAATGAAGCATGTCCTACCAACCAGATCGAAAGCAGGAAGGCGAAAACGGGCACGATCAAACCGCCAGGAATCGCGAATTGTCGCGGGTCTTTGTCCATTGTTTTTTCTATCCGCGGCAAGGACGCGATGGTCAACGCATAGGTAATGAAACGTACCAGCGTGCTAACCGTCGCCAGCCAGACAAATCCGCCGCTAACGCCGAGCAAAATCCCGAGGCCGCCGCAAAACAGGATGGAATTGCCCGGTGTCCCGAACTTCGGATGAACCGCTGCGAACCATTTAGGTATCGTTTCCTGCTTGCTCAGGGCGAAGGTCAATCGCGGTCCCACGAGCATCGACGTGGCGCTGGAGCCCGCGATCGAAAAAACGGCCCCCAACGCCAAAATGGACGCCCCGATGGGACCGATGAGTCGTTCAGCAACCTGAGCGAGCGGCGTTTTCGTTTCCGCAATAGCCGGATCGACTGAAATCGAGACGACCTGGATTGCGATATAGAAGACCGAGACCAGCGCAACGGTCGTTACTAATGCAATGGGAATGTCGGCCTTCGGATTCTTTGACTCGCCGGCGTTAATGACCGCCACTTCAAAACCGATAAACGCGTACATGAGGATGAGGATCGCTTCTCCAAGCGCTCTCATTTCGGGAACGCTCGCGCCTATGATGGCGTCCAGTTCCGTTGACGGCAGGCCGAACAGCACGAGAAGAAACAGCGGCGCAAGCTTCAAGATCGTCAGGACATAAAGCAGCGTCAGACTGTTGCGCACGCCGATATAGTTGATCCAGGTGTAGAAAGAAATCAGCATTGCAACTGCCATTGGCCGGATCAGGGGCGTATCAAGCGCCGGCAGGAACCAGCTTGCATAGCTCACGAGCAGGTTCGAGCTCGCCGCAAGCCCCGCGACGCGGCTGATATAAAGCAGCCACCCTGTCTGGAATCCGACAAACCGGCCGAAGGAATGGGTCGTGTAGACAATCGGCCCCCCGGTTTCCTTAAAAAAACTCGCCGCTCTTGCAAACGACAAAGCGATTGTTGTGATCAGCAACGCGGCGATCAGAAAAACCCACGGACTGAAATACCCGGCTTGTTGCATCGCGACGGCAGGCAAGGCGAAAATCCCTGAGCCGATGATCCCGTTCAAGGCGATGACGCCCGTTCCAATGCGTCCGGTTGTTCGCGCAAGCTCAGTATTATCCGCCAAGTTGATGCTCCATTGTCTGTTCGTTTTATTTCTCTTCAGGTCACCACAAAGCGGATTATTACGATGTGACGGCACGCATGCGGGCAAACGCCGCCTCAAGATCAGCGATCAGGTCCGCCGGGTCCTCAAGGCCTGCATGCACGCGGATAAGTTCACAGTCTTCGTCAATTACGCTCGCTACCCGGACAGGTTTCGGCCAGGCCGGCACCAGCAGGCTCTCATACCCGCCCCAGCTGGAGCCCAGGCCGAAGAGCGACAAATGGTCGAAAAACGCCGACGCCGCTTGATCGCTCATTCTAGCAAGCTCGACGCCGAATAATCCCGACGCGCCATCGTAATCGCGCCGCCAGATATCATAACCCGGATCGTCCTTAAGCGCCGGATAGCGTATCCGCGCCACTTCCGGCTGCTGCGCTAGCCACTCGATCAGGCAAAACGCGTTTTGCTGATGGCGCTCCATGCGCACGTCCAGCGTACGCAAACCGCGATGCGCGAGATAACAGTCATCCGGGCTGGCGCTATTGCCCCAGCGCCCGGCCATATCCTTGATCTTCTCAAAATGAGATCGGCTTCGCACGCTGATCGACCCAAGCATGATGTCCGAATGGCCTGAAAAATACTTCGTGCCCGACTGAATCGATACATCGACGCCATGATCGAGAGGACGATAGTACAGCGGCGTCGCCCATGTGTTGTCGATCAGTGTGATCGCTCCCGCCGCTCTCGCCGCCTCGACCACAACAGGGATGTCAATCATCTCGAACAATTGCGAACCAGGCGATTCAAGAAACACGGCGCGTGTATTGCTGCGAAATTTAGATCGTATCTCATCACCGATTCTTGGATTGAAGTATGAGATCTCGACACCGAACCGCTTCAGAATTGTCTCGAAAAACTTTCGCGTCGTGCCGTAAACGCAATCGGCGGCGAGCAGATGATCTCCGGCGCTCAAAAAAGCCGCCGCCGCCAGCGCATTCGCCGCTGTGCCGGACGAGGTGATCAACGTATCGCTTGCATTCTCCAGTTTCGAAATTGCGTCCGCTAGTGCAAATGTGGTTTTGGTGCCATAAAGCCCGTAGATCACATCGTCGTAATATCCGTCATGTCGGCGCTTATAGGCCTCGACAGTAGGATAGAAGACAGTCGAGGCGCGATAAACCGGCGGATTGAGGATGCCGGCCTGTTCCGAAGGTCTCGGGCCGCCATGCGTCGCGACCGTCGCCTGCCTCAAGACTTCCTTTTTCGCGCTCTTTTGCGATTTTTTATCATCAATTATGTCAGTGTACGGGTTATTATCCGCCTTCACCGCATTCCCCCTGTCTTTATAGTTCTATGGTCAACCGCCTGTCGAATTTCGTACATCTGTTAATATATCCGTTTAAAGAATTTCGACTTTCGGCAAGCGATGCGCGTGAATCAGACCGGTGTGTCAGGCGCAGTCTCCCCGGTCCCGGCACAGGCCGGGATCGCTTACTCTTATTCGTCTTCATAAACTCCTTTCAAAGTCTCTTGCCGCATTCAGCGCCAGCTGAGTCATGTTGTAAAATAGAAAAATGTGGCTAGGGTATTCGGGAATGTAATGACCCTCGGGACAACTTAATGAATCTCCGCCAACTGGACGCTTTTCGCGCTGTAATGATGACTGGTTCGGTGACGAATGCGGCTGAATTCCTGCACGTCTCCCAGCCTGCGGTAAGCCGGCTGATCGCCGACCTTGAACACGTCGTCGGCTTCAGTCTGTTCGTGCGTGAAAAGGGAAGCGCGCTGGCGCCGACGCCGGAAGCGGAATCCTTCTTCCAGGAAGTCGACCGTAATTTCGCAGGGCTCGACACGCTAAAGCGGGCCGCCGATGACATTCGAAACTTTCGATCGGGTCAATTGCGGATCGCAAGCCTGCCAGCGCTAGCAATGGGCTTCTTGCCGTCCGTTATTCAGAAGTTTCACGCGCAGCACCCGTCCGTAACCGTGCAACTGCAAACACGAAGCTCTTCTACAGTTCGGCAATGGGTCGCGGCGCAGCAGTTCGATTTGGGACTCGCCCGTCCCGGCGAATATCCGGGCGTGGACGCGCGCCTGTTCACAAGCGTACCAGGCGTGTGTGTTTTTCCGCCGGGCCATCGCATGGGCGCGCTCGACGTCGTCAAGCCGAAAGATTTCGAAAGCGAGCCGTTTATTTCATTGGCGCTCGAAGATCTTTCGCGTGCGCGAATCGACCGTGTATTTGAAAAAGCCCGCGTTTCGAGAAACATCATCGTCGAAACGCAATATGCGGCGACTATCTGCGGCCTTGTTCTCAAGGGCGTCGGCGTTTCAATCATCAATCCGATCACGGCCATGGATTTCATCGAGCGTCATCTCGAAGCACGCCGCTTTGAGCCAGAAGTTCAGTTTGAATACATGCTTTTTCTACCCAAACACAAACCACCGTCCCGCCTCACCGAGTCATTCTTGAAAATTCTTGAAGAGGTTCGAGACGAAGCGCTGGAACTTGCGATGTCCCGGACTGTAAGACGCAAGCGCGCCAAAGCCAAATAGGTAGACCAGTCGAGTGCTGAGCCCGCAATCAGCGGCTCGTCAACTCAACGGCCTATGTCGAGTCCTTTCTCCGCCAAGCGGCGAAACATGAGGCTTCAGCCCGGCGAAGCGAATGATTGACACCTCGGTCGAGCCATCAGAGCAGCATGGCCATGAATGCATTGATGACGAACTGAACCCGGAATTCCGGTGGAGCGATGTCCGACGCAATATCCTTAGTTTGAAGGGATATTTCTCAGCGCTCTAAGTCCGCGAGCATCTTGCGAAAATAGCTGAGCACAAAGCCCCCGCTCTTCTAGCGTGGGTTAACTCGCCTGAACTTCCTGACGCCTCCGAACCCTTACCCGCTACTCAAGTTATGCATGAAGCCCTGGACGAATGACGGGGCAAAATCAGACGCGGCACAATGAACCCTACGCAATCGGTTGATTTATCAGTATATTGTCCATCATTCAGACAGACTAACTTCTTGTAATATCGCCCGAAATTCAGCCTGTGGTGCCTGACATAAAGTTCGATACGCATTCACGAAGGGGAGCCACTAATTTTTCGCAACATATTCAATGGAATAGCGAGCGTAAATCGCGGCCCCATTTTTTTGTTTCGAACCATCAGCATGAGTCCGTAATCGAAACCCTCGGCCCGGCGGCGGGCCGCCCGCGCGTCGATACGCTGAAAGGCCCGAAACACGCCTATATGAAGGAACTGCAGTTTGACGCCGATGACGGCGTTTGGCGGGCGGCGTTCGCCTTCGATCCGAAACGCGAGGCGGTAATCCCCCATTTTTAGCGGGGTTTGTTGATAGACTTCACGCGGCCATTTTCGCATCACTATTAAATGGCGAATCTCCCGCCGCCGGTGTCGAATGCAATCAATCGCGCAGACGGAAACTCGGCGCGCATTCCGCCTAATTGCGCACGATCAAGCATGATCGCGCCTGTTGAAAGGGCGTCTGCAATAGCGGCTGACTCATAAATAACGCTTACCTGGCGCCAATGAGAGGCAGCCGGCGAACCGGTTCGCGGATCGATGATATGACCAAGCCTTCCCGCTTGATCGAGTGTTGTACCAAGGGGCGCCGATGTCGCAATCGCCATATCTTCAAGCGTTACCTCTTCGACGGGCTCGTCGCCTTCGCCGGCGATTCCAACCCGCCAACGCGCGACGCCGTCACGCCGGCCACACGCCGAAATTTCGCCGAGGTCGATGAGAATATTGGTCATCCCATTTGCGCGCATCAAACCGGCAACCCGATCTGAAATATAGCCTTGAGCAACGCCGTTCAGCGTGAGCTTTGTCTCTGGCGCAAGAAGCGCAACTGCGCTGCTGTCAAAGGCGATATGTCGCCAACCGCTTTGCGCGATAAGCGTTTTCAGTCGCGCGCTGATTTCTTCGCTGGCGCCTGCGGCAACCTCCGCATGATACTCCCACAGGGATTGAACCGTTGGGTCAAAGGCTCCTGATGTCGCACGATGGACAGCGCCGGACAGCGACAGGACCTCGAGCAGTTCAAGCGGCGGATTGGAAAGCTCGCCGTTTCTGTTAAGCATGCTGAGCGCGCTATCGGATCGATAGAGACTGAAGATCGCTTCAAGGCGGGCAACTTCCTTTTCCGCCATCGCGAAAAGACGCGCCGCCGCCGCCGCATTTTCGCAGCATAACGTCATCTGCGCATCTGCGCCGAGCGCAATGCCGCGCCAATGATGCAAACTCTCCTGCTTGGCCGCGACCGGGGCCGCCGCTAGCGTCGTTGAAGCTGCAAACAGCTTGAGTATTCTGCGTCGCGTCAGATGCTTAGTTAGCGGCGCCATGATCCATATCCTTCATTTCTTCCATCATTGGCTCATAAGGAGCGAGAATATACTCGTCGGGAATATCAGCGAGTCGTAAAACGCGACCGCCATTTTGCGCCGCATAATTTCTCGCCATCCCTTCGCTTGAAAAAGGAATTGTCTCAGGCGCGCCCATACCGCCTGCAATATTGCCGTCAATTACGAACCAGGCGGCATTCGCTTCTATCCAATTCAGCGGTTGAGGCGGATCGCCATCGACGGCGCCGCTCATGTCGGTGACGTAAAAGACGACGGGATGGAAGATTTCTTCCGGTGACCGGATAAACTGAACCGCATCGCGCACCTGTGCAAACCAGAAAGGTTTGCTCCCGCCTTCAACGAATATCTGCGCTTTTGGCCCCAGATGCTCCGAAAGCGTCATGCCGCAATAATAGCCGACCGCATCGTCGGTAAGCGCAGTGGGAGAAGGCGGCGCCTCCACGGCGTCAGAGCCTCCGCACGCCGCCCCCAGGAAACATATCAGCGCAACCAGAAAACGGCGCATCATGGCTTCACCCTCCGAAAAGCGAGATATGCAAAGAAAAACGCTGCAACGACCCAGACGCCAAGCGAGACCAGCATTGTCAGCGGCGGGCACGGCAAGGCGCCGCCCCCGCCTGACAAACCGGTTGTATAGACGCCAAGATCGAGAGCAGAAAGATTATAGAGGCGGAATGCATCAGCCGGATTGGCGACAAGCAGCCATGGGAAGACATCACGCGAAAAAACGCCGCCCTTGTCCGCGACAAGCGCCCCGAGCAGTGCAAGATCGAACAGAACCACGAGAAACAGCCACGCGCCGACAGCGAGTACGGCGGCAAGCGCGCTAGAGCGCGCGAATGCGCTGGCGATGTAGCCGACGGCGAGAAAACAGCCGCCAAGCAGAATGCTTGTCGCAACGAGGCGGAACAGATCAATAAAATCGCCGCCCGGAAACGCCATACCGACAATCAATCCCGGCGCGCCGAACCCAACGCCAAGCGCAAGCGCAAGCGCTGCAAAGTGGCCGAGGAATTTTCCGGCGAGCACAGACGATCGCGACACCGGCGTCGCCAGTAATAGCGGCAGCGCGCCGCGGTCGATCTCGCCGGCGATAGCGTCAAATCCGAGCAGCAATGCGATCAGCGGCGTCAGATATACCGACAAAGCCGCAAGGTTGGCGACGGAAAGCGTAAGGCGGTCGATATGCTGCGCGGCGCCAGGCGTTCCGCCGACAAAACTCAAAACGCCAGCGAACAAGATAAGGATAATCGCCGCCAGCAACGCCCATCGATTTCGCAATGCGACGATGAATTCGACCTTTGCGATAGCGGCGATATCTCCGAGCGCTTCGCTCATCCCCTTTTCTCCTGAGAATAAGCGCGAAAGATGTCGGCGAGCGAAGGATCGCTGATGTCGATATCCTGAAAAGGCTCGCCTGCCGCCATAACACGCGCAAGCGTTGCGACTTTTTGATCAGGCGCACATTCAATGACAATTCTTCCGTCGCCATTGACGTGTCCCCCGAGGCGAGCCGCCGTCGCGGATGCCTGCGCTGCATCGACCCGCAATCGCAACGTCGTTAAAAGGCCTGCGCTCTCGCGCAGCGAAGCCTCAGCGCCATCACCAACTAGAGCGCCGGATTTCAAGATAAGAATTCGACCCGCATTGCTGTTGATGTCATTGAGCGTATGCGAAGAAAAGATGATCGCCGCGCCAGCATCGGAAAGATGGTCGAAATAGCTGTAAAATTCTGCACGCGATTGCGGATCAAGGCCGCTTGTCGGTTCATCAAGAAGCACAAGTTTCGGATGGCCAAGCGCAGCAATGGCAAGGCCAAGCCGTTGGCGCATGCCTTTCGAATATCCGCCGACCCTGCGCGCGGCGGCGGCGGCGAGCCCCACGCGCTCCAATGCTTCCACGCCATCACGCTGCGCGGTTCGCTTCAGGCGCGCATAAAGCGCAATCACTTCTGCGCCGGTAAGATTTTTCGGAAATGCGACGCTTTCAGGAAGGTAGGAGATTGCGCGCCGCGCCGATGGGGCGCCCGGTGAAGCGCCAAGAATTTTTACGGAGCCTGCATCCGGTTTCAAAAACGCAAGGATAAGCCGGAACAAGGTCGTTTTGCCGGCGCCATTGTGGCCGAGCAACGCAATGCGTTCGCCGGGACACACGGAAAAAGAGACGCCGTCAAGCGCCTTCACCGGACCGAACCGTTTTTGAACGCGTTGCATGTCAAGCACCGCCGTCATCCGCCGCCACCCCTCTGATTGGCCATTGCAGGCGGGCGCATTAGAGGAGCCGAGTCGATAACCCCGCCCGGCAGCAGCGCCGGAAAGGCGCGTTGCGTCCAGTTAACGATCTGCACCGCTGGGCTGCCGAGGAGATAACGCGCCGCCGGCTGTGTCCACAGAACCTGGTCCATGGCGCTATTGGGCCGGAACGGTTGATCGCCGATGCCGTCGCCATTGATGTCATAGGCTGCGTAATCGCTCCAGTAATTGCCGACGCCGTCCCGACTCCAGTCAAGATCGGTCGTATTGACATATTTCACTTGCATGCGGTTATCGATAAAGGCGTTGTTCCATATTTCATCATTTGCCGATCCGGCTGTGAAATGAACGCCGATCTCGCACCCTTTAAACCGGTTTCCAGTGATCTCGTTATCATTAGCGTTGTATAGAAAGAAACATTTCTCGGCGCCGCCGCGAACCTCGTTTCCCTCTATCCGCGAATCGTTGACGAAATTCAGCATCACCCCATGGTCGCGATCATCAATCGATTGATTGTTCCTGACCTCAAGCTCCGAAGAAAACATCAGCGCAAAGCCTAAATGATTGCCGACTGACACGTTCTCGCTGATGCGACTTTCGAGTGTATACATATAGTGAACGGCAAAGCGGAGATTCTCCATCCTGTTGCCGCTGATGACATTATTGCGGCTGGTGTTGATAAAGACCCCGTCGCGACCGCCAACAATGTGATTACGTTCAATCTTTGCGCCGGGCGCGTTCCAGACATAAACCCCGTTGCCGCGATCATTCATCCGGTGCAGCGTCAGGCCATAAATTTCATTGTCAGCAACGACCGCATCAGCCGCGCCGTGAATATCAGCACCAACAAGATTCTCGCGCAGCGTATTTTTCAAAACGCGCGCGCGGATCGCCCGCTCTGTCAGCTTCACGCCGGAATCAAGATCAACGCCATTGCGTCCGCTGTTTTCAATCTCAAGGTTTTCAATCAAAACGTCCGGCGCAGCGACCGTAATGACGCTGCCTTCGCCGCCGCCGTCAATGCGTGCGCCATCTCGTCCAACAAGCGATAGCGGTTTCGACAGCACGACAGGCCCGGCATAGGTTCCGGGCGAGAGAATAATCACGTCGTACGGCTCAGCTTCTTCGATGGCCTGGGAAAGCGCGTCAGTTCCAGGCGCAATGACGGATTCCGCCGCCAATGCGCCTGTGACCGCAACCGCCGCGGCGCCCGCCCACCCAGAAAGGAGGACTGTCAGACTGGACGAGGCCGCATTTTTCACCTTCGCACTCTTATCAGGCGCGAGGTTCAACCAGCATTCGCCCGCGCATCTCCATATGCAGTGCATGACAGAACCACTGGCAATAGAACCAGTGAACACCCGGCCGGCCTGCGGTGAAAGTCACTGACGATGTTGCCTGCGGACCGATCTCCATGGCGACGCCATGGTTGGAAATCGTGAAGCCGTGGGTGAGATCATCGATGTCATCCATGTTGGTCACATACACAGTGACTTCATCGCCTTCTTTAACGGTGAATTTCTCCATCGAGAAAACCGGCGCAATTGAGTGCATATAGACCCGCACCTTATTGCCGTCGCGAATAACGTCTGCAGCGGTTTCAAGTTCGACACCGTCAGCGGCGGCCTGGTTTCGCGCATCCTCCCAGGTTGGATCATCGCGCTTCCAAACTTTGCTTGGGTTTACTTTCGAACGATGGACGAGAATGCTGTCATGGGGCTCGGCAAAGGTTGAGCCATCATGCACGACTTTCATGTTGTCAGAAGCGATGTCGATCAATTGCTCGCACTCCGGCTTCAAGGGACCGACATTGATAAACCGGTCCTTTGAGAACTTGTTCATCGAGATGAGCCACTTGCCGTCGGCTTCTGCGGTTTCTCCCATAGACGTGGAGTTGTGACCAGGCTGGTAGTGAACATCGACTTTCGAAATAATCGGGTCGATGTCTTCGCCGGCATAGGCGCTCACAGCCTTTTCAAGATTCCACTTCACAACCTGGCTGTCGAGGAAGAGCGTAGTGAATGCGTTGCCCTCGCCGTCAAAGGCCGTGTGCAGCGGACCGAGCCCAAGTTCGGGCTCGGCCACCACCGCCGAACGCGGATCGGCGTCGCTGTCAAACAGCGCATCCACTTTCCTGACATCGATCACGGAAACTGTCGGCGACAGCTTGCCGTTGATGCAGACATATTTCTTGTCCGGCGCCGTGTTCACCCCGTGCGGACTATTCGGAATTGGAATATACCGGGTGTACTTTTTATTCTGACCCTTGCGCCCATCGATGACTTTGACGCCGTTCAGCTCCTGATAATCGCCATTGGCGACGCCGCGTTCGATTTCTTGCAAATTAAACACGACGCAATGGTCGAATTCCGCTGAGGTCATCTCGGCGAGATTCATGCCCATCTCGGAATTGTAGGACGTCGCAAACGCGTACTTGCCCTGGTAGTCGCAATCGACATTGTCAAGGTTGCCGCTTACGATCACTTGCCAGGCAATCTCCATCGTGTCGCCGTCTATAGCGGTAAAGATGTTCACATATTTCGACGGATCGTCGAGGTCGCGTCCGTCATTGACGAGCGGCGCCTCATGTTCGCTATTGGCGAACACATATCCCGTACGCGGATATTTCTGTGGGCGCATGCCGTGAATATCGTGCGCATTGGGGATTTCGATGATCTTGTCGCACCTCATGACATCGACGCGAACTCGCGCAACGCGCGTATTCGCCTTGTCGTTCATAAACAGATAGCGGCCATCATAGGTACCGTCCGTAAACGACATATGCGGATGGTGAAGGTCTCCATTGTCAAAAGTCTTTTTGCCAAGCGAGGCAAGATAGGCCTTGGTTTCCGGTGTCAGCCCATCTGTGAGAATCTTCAGCGATTCGTTGGTTTGCCCCCAACCCGTCGCCGAGCAGCGATTGAAGACCGGCACGCGCATGAGTTCGCGCATCGACGGAATCCCAAGGATGCGCATTTCTCCGGTCTGACCTGACGACCAGAAGCCGTAATATTCGTCGAGTTCGCCGGGTGCGAGATTGACATGCGCTCCATTATCCACCGGCTTGCGCGCTGGCGCCGTTTCTACGGGAGTAGGCGTTGCACCCGACGTTTCTGCCGCCGGCGTCTGCTTTTCAGACTTTCCGCATGCCGCTAACGCAAAGGCGCCGCTCGCCGCCGCGCCCGCAGCGACAATCTTGCGCCGCGAAATTGTCCTTTCTTGTTTTTTCTCATCACTCATTTTGTCCTCCTTGGAATTTTTGATACGCAAAACGCACTTAACTATCTCGTGAGTCGGCGATACGGGTCGGGCCGCATCGCTGCAAGCTGTTCCGCGTCAGGGCCTTTTTGCCGCCTCAGTTTTTCCCGGCGCTGCTCTTTCTTGATACAGACCGGGCATTTCTCCTTGCTCTGATAAAGAACCTGGCAGTGCAGACACTGATGGCATTCGTTCGGATTGATGTGGCCTTCAGGATGAATCGCCTGCACAAAACATTCATTGCTGCAGCGCTGGCAGGGATTGCCGCAATCGCGGTAGCGGCGAAGCCAGTCAAACATCCGCATGCGGCCGGGAATGGCGAGCGCCGCGCCAAGCGGGCAAAGGTATCGGCAGTAAAAACGTTCGATAAAAAGGCCCGCCGCAAGCAGCGCGACCGCAAACAGAACGAATGGCCAATCGCGAGCAAATTTCAGGATAATCGCCGTCTTGAAAGGTTCGATTTCCGAATAGCGTTCGGCTAGTTCGAGCGAATAGAGCGAGACGCCGAAGAGCGCGAGGAAGGCTATGTACTTCAGCGGCCACAGCCTTTCATGAAGCCCCCAAGGCACGCGGATCTGCGGGATTTTGAAAATTCGGCCAACCTTGTTGGTCAGTTCCTGCAGCGCGCCAAAAGGGCAAAGCCATCCGCAATATGCGCCTCTTCCCCAAAATATAATCGACGCGGCGACTGAAAACCAGAGAATGAAAATGAGCGGATCCATCAGGAACGCACTCCAGGAAAATTCATTCATGGCCGCATTTGCAAAAGCGAAAATGTTGACAACGGAGAGCTGCGCATTGGCATGCCAGCCAATGAAAACAAGCGTAAATGTCAGGAATGCAATTCGGAACCAGTAAACTCGCTGTTCATTGCGCGTCAGCTCCATTTGAAAAAAGAAAACACCGGTCAGGACCAGGACCGCTGCCGCGAGAAGAGCGACATCAAACCGTTTTTGCCGCCATATGCGCTTCCACAAATGCGTCATGTCGGAAGAAGCGCTTGTCGCGCCAGCGGCATTCGTCAGTAAAAACCTGTCAGGCGCGCTGTAGTCGAGCTCAAATGTCGTGAACAGCTTTTCGATCGCGGCGACCGGACGATGCACCAGTAATTCGATGCGGAACGATTTGGCCGGGTCTATTCCGGCTTCCGCTGGTATTTTGAAAATGTCGGCTTCAGTAAAAGCCGGCGCGCCCGCCGCTGCCACCGATCCAACGCGCTTGTATTGATTGTCGCGAAAGCGAACCGAATTGTCGCCTTGCACTAGCTGTATGCGGTCAAATACGCCGCCACGCACATAGCCCGAGCCCTTATAGGAATAGTCGCCAGCGCCAGCGATTAGGATCGCCTCTTCTCCGTCCTCCAGCCACGCAGTCAGGTTTTCATACTCCGCCTCGCCGAGAAGCGAGCGGCCAATTGTCGGCTGACTGACAAGCGCCAGATTAAGCTCTGCAAAAAGCCCGTCTGCCGGCGCTTTGATCCGCCGCTTTTGAGCGCGCGGGTCACCCAATCCGGCAAAGGCGTCATTGACCTCGCCATTGGTCAGCACTAGCCGGCGGACGGACCCATCGCCAAGCAGCGTCTTCCAGTCGTCAATCTCGCCGACATCATCGCGCACCAGCGTCGGCCCTTCGGCGTCTGCAACGGCGTTGTTTTTCAGCCCGCCAAGCTCAAGCGCGCGCGCGACATGCAAGCCGGCGCGAATGATCGAGTCGTCGATGACCATGATCGTGACCGTGGCGCCTGAAATAATATCGATTTTGCGATCGGATTGGTGTGCGCCGGCGATGCCTTTCAAATCAGCGCCGACATACCCCTTCGTCACGGCGACGATTTTTTCATTAGGAATGCCGATCAGAACAATCGGTTCTGAATGTTTGACCAGGTTGACGCCGGTGATGCGCGCGTCATTGTCGATCGCCATCAGAATATGGATCGGCTTGCCGGAGTAGCCTGTTGTCGACACAAAATCAGACGTCGCGAACGCCCAGGCGATTGTTTCACCGTCGCGTAAAACGGGAATGATCGGCAAGTCTTTCCGCGCTTCGCCAAAGCTTGTCGCGCCGGGAGCAAGGTCCGCCGCTTCAACGTCGGCTAAATACTGTTCGACGATCGAGCGTTGCGTTTCTTGCGCCTGCGCGAATCCGACCAAGGCTAAAATCGCCGCCGCCCACCATAAAAACTGTGCGGCGAAATTCCCAAGCCAGCTAATCTTTCCGAGGCGCACGCATTGCTCTCCCTGAACACAATTCGTGTATTTTGCATACATCTTTAAAATGATGAGGTTTGTAGCGTTTGACTTAGGTCATGTTTTTGTCGCTTCTCCAGATCGGCGCGGTGTTATTCGATGGATTTTAGATAGGCGATCACATCAGCGCGTTCCTGCGCCGACGGCAATCCCGGAAACGCCATTTTGTTCCCTGGCAAATACTTGGCCGGGTTGGTCAGATACTCATCCAAAGCCTCATCGGTCCAGACAATATCGGCGCCAGCCATCGCGGAAGAATATGTATATCCGGCGGCCTGGCCAGCTTGCGTCCCTGCGAATTTATATAACGACGGGCCGAAGGCCGTTTTGCCTTCCTCCACGGAATGACATACAGCGCATTTGGCAAAGACGCGCTTTCCGCGGACGGCGTCGCCTTCGACTTGCGCAGCCGCTTCCTCAACGTCCGGAGTCGCTTCCGTAGGAACTGGCGAGCTTGCTGTCTGGCTTGGCGCAGCGGCCGGCGTCGTTTGCTCCACAGGCGCAGGCTCGCTCGACCGCGCCGCCGATTCCTTTTCCCCGCCGCAACCGGACAAAATGACCAGTGGGCAACATAGCACGGCTGCGCTGACAATCCTCATCATGGCGTTTTTCATGTTCCAGATCCCTTCTATTTAATATGGTGGCGAAGATGCTCGCACCCCTCTAATTCGAAACCACACGCGGCGTAACAAGATATCGTCCGTAGACCAAGCAAAAAAGCAGAAACGCCCCACCCCAGAAGATTGCTGCTGCAAAGAGCAAAAATTGAGCATAATCTTTTGAGAGCCCGGCGCCGACGCGCACAACTGCGCCTAGATTGGCAAGCACAAAAATCGCCGCCATCGATCGGTCGGCGCTAAGCGTTCTTCCAGCATGACCGCGGGTCGCGCGAGTCATGACCGCCAGCGTCATCACCCCGAACAAGCCTGCCGTCAACGCATGAAGGCTCGCCGTTGTCGGAATAAGCGACGGGACCAATACCGATGCGCCGATCAGGAAAAGCGAAGTTGGCAGCCACAAATATCCGACATGCAAAATTGCAACGAGTGGTTCTGCCAATGTACGCCATCCTTTCCAGGCGTACATGCGCGTCAGGGTCAACATCGCTGCTACCAATGCGGCAACGGCGGCAACCATTGACACGGGCGCCACGGACCAGATCAACATTGCCAGGATGGTAGCTGCAAGGGCCGTTTTATCTAAAAAGCCGGGCGTCGCCGTGACAGCGGCGATCACGCCCCGCGCGGCGAGTTGAGGCGAAAAAACCGCCCGCCACACGGGAATCACGAATTCGCTGGCTGCAAAGGCGATGCGCCCGGCAAGCCACAGCGCCGCGGGCGAGGAAAGTCCGTTCCCCGCTATCGGCAGCCGGCCGGTCCAGTTTGGCACGGCTGTTAGAAGAAAGCCCGCAACCGCAGCAGAGACGTATCCGAAGATCAACTCGTGCCGGAGATTGCTCAGCGCATCTTGCAGCGGGATAAAGCCAGCCAAGGCGGCAAGTGTGACAACTGGGACCAGCGCTGCGGCAATAGCGCCCCTCAGAAAGAACGGACGGAACCCGTAACTCAGGATTGCAGGGCCCCGATACGCCCTGATTGCCGTCGCTGAACGCCGCATGAAGCCGCCCCGCCTGGACCTGATCTAAAAAAGTGCACGTCACACAAGACGCAGAGCGAAATTGGATATATTATTCATACATGTTTTCCAAGCTGCGGCGCGACGATTTCTCTCACGCCGCCCGATTCGGACGGCTTTAGGCTCGACGCTTTATCGTACCGGGGTGAAAACAATGAGGCTAACGACATATACCGACTACGCATTGCGCGTTTTGATCTATCTCGGATTGAAAGGCGACAAGTTGGCGACGATTCGCGAGATTGCGGAGCGTTTTCAGATTTCAAAAAATCACTTGATGAAGATTGTCCACAATCTCGGCAAGGACGGCTATATCGAGACCATCCGTGGACGGCATGGCGGCCTTCGATTGGCGCGCCCGCCCAAAGCCATCAACATTGGCGAGATCACACGCCGCTATGAAGAGGACTTACGAATCGTCGAGTGTTTTGACCGCAAGAGCAACACCTGCCTCATCGCCGGCTCTTGCGGGCTCGCGAGCCACCTTGATGAGGCGCTGAAGGCCTTTCTTTCGGTGCTCGACGCCAAAACGCTGGCTGATATTTTGAAAGGCTCGCCCGGTTTGCGTCAGCAATTACTGGGAGCGAACTAGGACGCCTACACCGAGCGTGAACGCAGCCAAACATGAAAAATCGTCGTTTAGGGTTTGCGAGGCGTCACACAGTTCGCGCTTACAGTTCGATACTTTCGGCAAGCGCCAGTGCATCCTCGACCACAACGCCAAGATATCTAACTGTGCTGTCAATCTTCGTATGCCCCAATAATAGTTGGACAGCGCTCAGGTTTTTGCCCAATTATTTTTCCTTTGTTCCATGTAATTTTGTCTGATTCTGCGCGCACAGCGGACCGTCAACTCCAAAGCATTCACGGCAACCCGAGCCCCAAGTACGCGAAATTCACCAAATTTAGGACTGATAAAAGAAAGCAGAATCAACACTCGGGAAGCCAACCTCCTGTAAAAGCGCGAGAAATTCAGCTTTAGGCACCTGACAAAAAGTTCGATATGCGTTCACGAAGGGGAGCCACTCCTTCTAGGTAATAAAATCAATTAGTTGAGTGAATATTTTCGCCCGACCCCAATTTGGTTCTCGAACTTTTCCTGCCGCGCTTAATCTCAGTCAAAATCAAGTTCGTCAATGTAATGATTAAGGCAACGGAACCGACGATTTCCGTGATCAAATATGTTACGGGTGCATTGTTACGAGTTTGGACAACTTGGATTCGAAAAATCGGCTACTCCAAAGCTTTAGAGACTCCGCTTCCGCAGGACGCAAAAAACGAATGACATCGTTTTTGGCCTCGTTCCAATCGATTGACTGAATGCGCTTGGTCATTTCAGTTTGGAGCCACTCTACATTCACGGCGAGTGTTTCATCGCCCGCCCAAGGGCCAAATTGACGTAAGGCTGCTTCCAAGTGCGGCAAATTCGGAAAGATTCCTTGTGCGACATACCACGAGAAATCGTACCAATCGCGCCCCTTCAAATACTCCCGACACAGCAGCGCATGAAGTTTTAAGGCAAAATTTGACGCCAAATCTTGATGTCGAATCTCAAAATCAACCGGGAAGTCCAGATATGAGAAATCGTCAACAGAATGCGCGGGCGGGTGAACATCAATCTCCAGTTTGACCTTCAAGGTTTTCCGCGAATCTCTTTTGCCAAATGACAAATCCAGCTGATTAACGATTGAATTATCTTTTATGACCGCGTTGCGGATGCGCTTGTCCATTCGCTCCTTGGAAATCGCTTCGGGCTGCAGGCCATATTCTTCAAATGTCTCTGTAAGAATTTTCAGGAAAGGCGCCCAGTCGAATTTCGGATCTGGCGCCAACAACAAAAAATCCAGATCTTCAGAAAAACGCGGCAGTTTATGAAGAATGCGCAAGCTGGTGCCGCCCTGGAAAACGGCAAGTTCAAAAAATTTTGCGCGCCAGAGCCCATAGAGCGCGATTTCCTGAATAATCTCTTTTGTCGCGTGCTCTGCTTCAACATCATTGGCAGGTTTGTAACTGGCTAATCGGGCTTGAATAATTTCATTCATTGCTATGATCATTTCCGTGTCGGCGCTTTGCTTGATTTTAAGACGCGGACCTCACGTTCGAGCTTGGACAAAAACTCGTTAACGGCTTTGTGCTTGTAGACGTCTCGCAAATCCGAGAAGTCTTTCGAACGAATTTGAACAAGATGCGCTTTGCTAATCCGCATTCCATCATCAAGCCACGCAATACCTTGCCATTCCTGTTTCCGAAAGGCGACCAAATCCATGAGCGCCCGCAACGGCGACGCTACGAGCATCGCTTGATCGCTGATGACATGTCTTTGAACCCCCGCAAGGAAACCCGATTTGTGAAGCGCTAACGGATTGAATTCGAAATGGCCAAAGTTCGGGTGATCAATCACTTGGGATTTTCGGCCGGGCGTCACGCTGACGGTCGTATAAACGGCTTCTGGAATCCAGCCATGAAAGGCTAGAGCCGTTTCCATGGAAACATAACTGCCTGAGACCAGCGCCTGAGCGAGTGCAAACGGATGAAGAGGATGCTCGCGGTATTGCTCAGCTAATACATAAAGGCCGCGTTTGATCCGAATGAGCGCCCCCGACTGCAAGGCGCGCTTTACCTGGCCATAGCGCCGGTCATCGCTTCCGCCTAGGATGCGCTTAATTTGCTGGTCACGCAGAATCCGGTCCGCGTATCCAGCGCCTGCAACTTGCGAAATTAATGCACTCATAAAATTCTCAATACTGTCAATTTATGACAGTTGCGAGAATTATTCGTTAATTACAAGGTGGCCTGATTTTCTAAAATGGTCGGGGCGATCGCCAATCAAAGATTCGGCGCTATTGCCTGCAAGAGCGCCCGAAATTCAGGCCCCGGCGCCTGGCAAAGAGTTCGATACGCATTCACGAAGGGGAGCCACAAAAGTTCGCAATAGATTCAATGGCTTAGCGACCAAAAAAATCGTCCCCATTGTTGCTTTCGAACTCTTTTGCGCTTTTCAGGACGTTTGGGCAGACCTGATCATGAAACTGTGTGTCAGGGAACGCGTTGCTGAAGTGATCCCGCACGGGTTTTGATCAGGTTGGCGATTTCTTTAACGGCGTTTCTATCCGACGCGGATTCCATAACCTCGGTTTGCGTATCCCCGATCAGTTCGTGCACTGCACTTGTTAGCTCCTTGACGCGCGTTCTGATGAAACGAAGCGCAAGCCCTGTCTCGTCAGCGAATATGCCCCAATCACTCGATTTCAATTCTTCCAAAATGTGGCGCTTGGCAATCTTCATTGCCAGACGCGGCGACAATTCTGGGTAATATACCGTCGACAGAAGATCATAGAGCGGCGCCAGTTCAATGTCGCCATTTTCACGGTATAGGAGGCTGAAGTTCTTCGCATGGGCGTCGGCATTGCCGATGATCAAATTGAAGATCGCCGCATCGAAAAGTTTCAGAACTTCAACGGCCGGCCGCGTCGCGGCGCGGCGCAACAGATCGAAACAATCGCGAAAAACTGGTCCGCCATCGGCGGCGTATTTCCGGTCTGACGTGAAGCCGAGCGCTTGGCAAAAGTCTTCCTGATGCAAGCGTCGCAACACGCCGTCATCGCGGCGAATGCGGTCGTACCGCTCGATAAGCAAAAAGGCGCGACCGCCCGCACGCCGGATTTCAACATCGGCGACATCAAGGCCGACTTTATTGGCAAGCCGCATGGCGAAAGCTTCGTTCTCAGTCGTTCCGGGAAACCGTTCGATCGGCGGTTTTAAGATATGACTTGTCGCCTCTCTCGGCACCGGTAATGCAATTTCACCATTAACGAGCACAACCGGAATTTTCGACTGAGCGCCGGCGAGCGACAAGCGCAGGCCTTCCCGGCCCGCGAGAAACGGCCTCTTCGGCAGTTCATTAAGCAGTTCGACGAGCGCGTTGTCGCCCAAGGGTGCATTTTGTTGAACGCCAGCCGGCGCCGGCGGCGCCTCCCCTTCCGGCCAGAGCGTCAGCGCCCCGGCGACCTCGCCGCCAAGTTCGTTTAGGAGTTTGAATTCGTTGCTGTGCGAAACGCCAAGCGCGCCGGCGACAGCGATGCGCTGGCTTTCTTCCGGCAACAGGCCTTCGAAGAAGGGACGGCATTCGCGGCGGCTGAAGGGCTCTTCGCGTTTCGGCAGAGAGAACGACAAGGCCGGTTTTTCCGGATCCGCGAGCCAGCCGTTTGCATAAGAAAAGCCCATCTCGCCGTGGCGGTCGATGGTCAAGGCGCCGACGATCTCACCGTCCCACCAGACATTTATTGTCTTGTTCATAATCCGTCCCCGTCGGGACCGGTAAGTTCGATCTTGCAGCCGAGGGCGTTCAAGACCGCCAGTGTCTTGCCGAGTTGCGCGGTTTCCTTGCCGGCCTCCAATTCAATGAGAAAACGCAAGCCGACGCCGGCGGCGCCCGCGAGCTGATCTTGGCGCAGACCCTGACGTTTGCGTAATTCCCGTATTTTCAAGCCGATCTGTTTTGGCGTCATGATTAATTCCCGAACGGGAATATAGATGTCAGGATTTCGAAAATCAAGAAAAATAAACCCGAACGGGAATGATATTCCTAAAACTTGCAGAAGAGATGCAAATATTACCGATCGGGAATACGCTCACTGAGTAGCAAGCAAGCGACAACCCACCACCCGGTTTTGTCGCTGTGACCGCCAGCAAACTGTAAACCAATGGATCAAGAAGCGCCAACCTCCTGCAAAAGCGCCCGAAATTCAGGCCCCGGCGCCCGATAAGAAGTTCGATACGTGTTCACGAAGGGGAGCCACTAATTTTTCGCAACATATTCAATGAGCTAGCACGTAAAAATCACGACCCCATTTGTCATTTCGAACTTTTATCGTGAGGCGTTCATTGAAACATTCGGCCCGGCGACGGGCCGACCGCGCGTTGATACGCTGAACGGCTCGAAAAACGCGAATATGAAAGAGCTGCGATTTGACGCCTATGACGGCGTTTGGCGGGCGGCGTTCGCTTTCGATCCGAAGCGCGAGGCCATCATTCTCGCGGCGGCGGACAAGTCCGGCGGAAGCGAAAAGAAGTTTTACAAGAGGCTGATCAAGATCGCCGACGAAAGATTTGATCAGCATCTGGATAAGTTGAGAGAGAACAAGGAGGGTTGATCCGATGGCCCGCACATTGAGCGAGGTGATGAAATCCCTGCCGAAGGCGCGCCGGGCGAAAGTCGAGGCGCGCGCCGCAGAACTCATCGCCGAGGAGGCCTCGCTGCAAGACCTGCGCAAGGCCTTTGGCCTCACGCAAGTCACCATGGCGAAGAAGCTGAAAGTCGGCCAAGACACAGTCTCGCGCGTCGAGAAGCGCACCGACATGCTGCTTTCGACCCTTTCCGGTTATGTGGAAGCCATGGGCGGCGAATTGAACCTCGTGGCGGAGTTTCCAGACCGCCCGCCGGTGCGTTTGCAAATGCTGGAGCCATTGAAAAAGCGCGCGGCGCCGGTGCGGCGCAAAGCGGCGAAAGCCAAGCGGGCGTGACGATATCATTGCCAAATCCCAAGTACGAGTCGCCTCACTCTCAGCGCATCGCATCAAATTCTCGCTCAGCAATTCTGCGCAGAATGAACAGCCGTTGGATGAAGCGTCAGTGGAGGGTCAAGCCCAGCATAGCTCACCCAAAAGCGCCCCAATAGAATGAATATAGAATCGCTACGCCAAAGACCGCAGACAGGGCTCCATAAAAGGGCGCTATCGGCGTTAAAATGCGCATCGACCAATTGCCGTACTTCTTATGACCTTTTGGCAGGAATAGAATGCCAACTGCAGTCACCAAAAGAACAAGTCCGAACCAGAAAGCGGCTTCCGGAAACCGATTCTCCGGCGAAGCTCCAATAAACGCGACGCCGGCAAACGCTCTCAAAACCGCCTCCAAGCTGTTCGCAAAGACGTTGCTCCCAAAGCCAGACAAAAAACGCAAGGCGCCTGCGCTTGCAAAAATACCATATAGCCCCAGG
>Ga0116152_10001006_pt1 | contig 23183 bp, 11 predicted proteins | sample AD_UKC119_MetaG_FD_89894 | JGI IMG/M metagenome (GOLD analysis project Ga0116152, IMG submission 89894) | Active sludge microbial communities of municipal wastewater-treating anaerobic digesters from Hong Kong - AD_UKC119_MetaG | ecosystem: Engineered > Bioreactor > Anaerobic > Digestate...
ATTGGATCCTGGGACGGCCGGTCTCTTATGCCCCGGTCGATGCGTAAGTCCATCCAGCAACTGGCCAAAGCCTGTCATACGCAAGGCAAGAAGCTGCGCTTATGGGCCATCCCCGACACCGAACTGTCCTGGTCCACCATGCAGAGCCTGGGCGTCGATCTCATCAATACAGATGATCTGGAAGGGCTGAGGAGGTTTTTGGGGAGATAGTATGGGATAAAGTGAAAGAGCCACCGGATCAGATCCGATGACTCACTTTGATTGCTCCAAATGCAAGCAGGATTGTTCCAAAATTTATCGACTAAAGCCTAATAACGGTATTGTCACCATTACCCACTCGAATCCGTGGTGAATCGTTTTTTTGGATATTGTGTTTGTCATTGTCGTACCTCTTATGGATTGAAGGGTTTTGGTAGAATCTATTTTGACAGTTTCCGGATTTTGAGTTGTTGATTTGGATTTAGGAGGCTTACAGACACTGCATGCGGTTTTGCCTAACTCTAAGGCTTTTTTTAATTCGATAGAAATCGAACTATATTTTAGATATCTGCAATCTTTGGTGTGGTATTTAGCTCCGGTTTTTGTTATATACACGGTTTGAGCTATCGTGTTGTTGGTGCTTCCAATCAGGATTCCCAATAATAGGACGAAGTAGATTAATGGACGTGATTTAATGGACATGATAAATTATTTAAAGTGAGGAAATAGAATGAACAATGTACCGGGAGGACCATAATCTTTCAATGGAGAATTCCTCCCGGATCCATGATTTTTAGTTAGAAATAGAAGCTTACGCCAATGCCAAACTGAAACGCATTAATATCAATTTCTGCTTCGGAGTCATTGTCCTTCAACGTGCCGAAGTCACTGCCAAGACTCATTCGGGCTCCGATTTTATGATCGATTAAGTATTCCAATCCAGTGCGCACTCCAAAGGAAATGCCGCCGAAGGTTAGCTCATCGTAATCGTTATCAATCGTTAATGAGTTGTATCCAAAACCACCCAATATCGGTAAATACAAATTGTCTGAGATAGGAACCATATAGGCGACATGTGGACCAAAAGTGAATCCGGATTGTTTTTCCTCGTAGGATTCAACCTTAGATTTATTGGATAAAAGTCCTAAACTGACGCCTATTTCCAGGTTATCGATCACATAATAGCCTCCGGTTATGCCAGCGTTCAAATTGGACTGCTTGAATTTTGCATTCAAACCGTCTATTTCGAGTTTGCTGTTGCTGAAGCTAATGTCCGGTCCAATCCTAATTGAGCCCTGCCCGATTTGAGCATAACTTGTGGTTAGGGTAAATAAGAACCCAAATAATGGAATTTTAAAAATGTGTTTAAATTTCATGTCAAAATAATTTAAGGGATTTATTTAAACGGAATGATTTATAACCTATGTTAGAAAGGCATTCTCACCGATTGATGGGAACGGCGTCTTGCTGCCTGGCGTTGGGTTTTTGCACGCTTGCGAACGCATTTGGGTTTTGCGACGTATTTCTTGGTTACCCGGGTTTTCCGTTTACCGTAGCGGGATTTCACCATGAGGGTTTTTGATCTTCCTCCATTGTGGTGTTTTTGCAAACTACTGGCAAATTCTGTACGGGCTATGGTTGGCTGACCCTGGGAGGATAGTGGTTGTATGGCGATTAAGAGTGTTAAAGTGAAGAGTGTAATGATGGTTTTCATGGTACGTGATTTTTGTTGTTTCTAATCTGTTCACGTACATGTATTGCAGATTCAATGCATTGTTAACAGCTTGGGCAAATTATTTTTTCACCAGCAATGGCAAAGCTTAATAAACCAATGAAGATCGGTTTATCTGGACGGTGAGGTACAAGGCGTGGAAGAGAAGCTATAGGAGATCCACCGGCGGGAATTTGGTTCGAAGTAACTTAAATATTGCAAGTGTTCACCTAGTACTTGTTTAACTTCATGGAAAGGTGTGATTTGGTACTTTGGCGGGTCTATCCGTATAAAATCAAATTGGCAACCAGACGTTGTGGTTACTCGATAATCCTGTCCGGAAACTTCAACCAGTCCATGTTCGACTTTAAACCGGAGTTCTGTGGGAGAACTTAAAAATTTTGAAGTGAGGTCTATTTTACCAGTGAATGCTTTCTGCGATTCTGTTTTTTCTTTTCTTGCTATTTGGTCATTTAATTTCGCATAGTAGGCAAAGGCTGGATCACTGATTTGATTGAAACATTGATTTGCATTGCTCACCGTGCCGATTGCCAGATGATTAATACCAAGAATCAATAGAAGCAAGTCTTTATCCTTGCCAGGGAGATTTTCCGATTGCAGCGTTTTAATCAGTATTCCCTGACTTTCGGTGAATTTTTCTTCCAATAACTTCACCATGGACCACCCGGCGATACCATTGGTGTATTCCGGATTTAATTCCAGGCTGTTCTGGAAATGGATGCTTGCTTTCTTCAAATTGATATCTCTCCGGTAACGCTCACCGATGGGTAGATCCTTGGCCCCCCCCGGTAATTCTGGAAGATCTAACCGCAACGACCAATCCAGCTCAACAGGAAGGACAAATTGATCGACCTGATAACTGCAACTTTTCAATGCTGTCCGGATATAACCGACCCCGATGTTGTATTCCAAAATCGGGCTTGGTACAAAGGATAATATTTCCGAATACAAATCAATTCCCATCGACTCCTCGCCACCTAAGGTCAAAAGATTCGCTAATTCATACATGTATTGTAGCTTGTTGACCTGATCTACTACTTTCCAGATGGTATACTGTCTTTCAGATTTACTTGGATATCCGGCCAATTGGTCTTTCAATTCGTAGATTTCATAAATGGCATCAATGAGTTTGGGTAATACCGGTCCACATTCATAGCCGGCCAGGTGCGCCATGAATGCACCTTGAATATCGGCACGTTCTTCTTTACTCCGCTCCTGATTCGGGGTTTTATCGTAGGCGATGAAATGTTCGTCATGATCCAATTGCTGAAGTGCGTGGATTAATTCATGGCCAATGAGAAAAGCCAGTGCATCTTTTTTTGCTGCACCAAACTGATTAAGTGCCTGAAGTAGATGGTTTTCCACCAAAATCGTATTTGAGGACGGCTGATATGCAGCTCCGAATCGTTTTGATGTTGCAATTTTTATTTCCGGGGCGATGGACGGGTCAATGGCATTAGCCTGTAGGATATTTTGATAGATGGTATCTACTGCTGTTTGACTCTGTACAGTCCATGTCAGTAACAGGAGTCCGAACGATAGGCCATAGGTCCAGATTTTTTTCATGTTTATTGGATCAGTTGGTTTATTGCTTCCATCAATGGACAATCCGGATACTGATTTGGTATATTTCTCAATGCCATGAGCGCATTTTTATCTCCATTCATTCGGTGGATCAGGGCCCTATAAAAAGGTAATTTACATCCTAAGCTCTCCTCTTTTATTTTGTCCAAAGTAGACAGAGCCTCGTCGTATTGCTTTAATCGGGCCAGCGCAATGGCCTTGTAGAAATACGCTTCGTCCATATCGGATCCCTGGTCGATCATTGCATTTAATTGTTCCAGGTCCCGGGAAGGGTCGTTGCCAAAAGATTTTAGTACTTCGGATAATTGTTCACGCAGGATGGGATTTTCCATGCCGATGCCTTGCAAGCCAAGTTGTTCTATATCGTCCCGGATGAATTGGTCATAGGTCAGCAAGCCATTTTTAAATTGCTGATCAGCATTCCATCTTTGATATCCCCAAAATCCAACAATAGCCATCAATACAATGGCTGCAACCCGCATAACCCGCCGATAAAGGATACTACGGATTACTGGCTCCTTTTTTTCTGTTGATTTTTTGATTTGATGGATTTCAGATCTGATTTTATCGGACTCGGTCAGATCCATGGCCATCATTACATCTTCTTCCCAGGCTTCATCAGGGTCTTCGGCGCCGGTTTGCCAAAAATCGTGTGCAGCACGAATTTCTTCCCGTATACGATCTTCAGAGACTTTTTCTACTGCTTTGATAATTTGAGGGAGTTGATCATACCAGAACTTTACTTCCGGATCCTGATTGACCAGCGATTCGAATTCCGGGTCATCCTGACCTGCCACAAGCTGCAGATGTTCTTCACATCGTTCCAGCGGGGTTTTATCGTTCTTATCCTTCGGATTCACCTAGTACTAATTTTTTGAGATAATTCATGCAGCGATTCTTTTTCACGCGTATCGATCCTTCCGTGTATTTCAATTTCTTCCCGATCTCGAGCAGTGGGATCTTTTGGTAATAAAACCATTGAATTATTTTCTGACATTCTTCATTGAGCTGTTTAATTTTCTCAGCAATCAATGTGTGTTTTTCTTCGTACGCTGTCTTTTCCGCCAAATCGTCTTCCGTCCATCCTTCGAGTTCGGGCGTATTTCCGTTGTCAAGACTTACTACATCTTTTCCTTTGCGTTGTCGAAGGGTATACAGCCATAGTTTACTGGCAACAGCAAAAATGTAGGTTGTCAGTTTTCCCTTTAACTCAAAGGAGCCCTTGCGGATCTGTTTGACCAGGACAACCAAAACTTCCTGAAAAAGATCTTCAGCATCTTCTGAGGAACCGCTATTCCGGATAACCAACGTTCGTATGAGGGAATAAGCGTCATCATAAAGTGCTAGTAAACCTTCTTGTTTTTCATCCTGGATTAATTGGATGATCTCCTGATCGGTCATGACTTACCTATTTAGATTGCTCCATTGCTACAAACGTTAACAGGAGGCTAATAAATTTCTCGATTGTGGCCAGAAAATAGGTGCATCTGATGCATCAATTTCTAGTGACTGTTAACATTTGGTATTTGCTGCAATCTATGGACAAATCGAAAAAAATCCATGATTATGAAAAAGAACATGTACCAAATCCTCGGGGCGATATGCTTGATCTTTACGAATTTGTTATCCGCGCAAAGTCCGGATTCCTGTGCAGATCTTGCCCTCATTCAACTGAATGTTATTGAATTTACACCGACGGATCAAACCATATCCTTCCATTTGAAAAATATTGGAACGCAGGCTGCTGACCTGCAAGGTCCAACATTGAATCTGGATGATAATGCGATGGTTTCCATTTATTTTTCGAAGGATTCCATCCTGGATCAAACGGATGTCCTCCATAGCAAGGTGACATTGGGTGAATTTCCTTTGAACCCTATTGCCGCGGGAGAAACTTTTACGATCGTTAGTTCCAATCCGTTATCCCTGAATTTTAACGACTACCATTTTTTAATTGCAATTGCGAATGCGGATTTCCTGCCAGAATGCTCCAAAGAAAACAATGTATTGGTAACGCCGCTGGATATTCCCTACATCCGTCTTTCAATGCCATCAGTGGATGCGGACCCGTCTAGCCAGGTTGCAATACCTGTTTATGCCAGTGGATTTACCAAAATGCTTGGCATGCAGTTCAGCATCCAGATGCCCGATGCTTCTTTGTTTCATTTTGATTCAGTAGGGGCCATCCGGTTACCTGGTTTGTCAGGCCAGGACATTGCTGCACAGGATGATCACCTGGGATTGATCTGGTTGAGTGACGAACAAAATGGTACAACCTGGTCCGGTGAGAATGCCCTGTTTTATCTGTACTTCACGCCATTGGTGGCTGCAGATACCTGTGTTTCGCTAAATTTTGACGGTGAATTTTTGCCGATTGAATTGTATCGCGCCAAATCAAACGGATTGCAAGCCATCCCTTACGGATTGGAGGCGGGAACCATCTGCTTGCGGGCATTCAACGAGTGCTCAGGTCTGGTACATCTCGAGAATGGTAAGCCGATTGCCAATGCACTGGTTCAGCTCAATGGATTTGAAACACTAACGGATGCCAACGGTCGCTACCATTTTGACCATATACCCAATGGAGAGGATTACACCATTCAGGTTTCCAAAGGGGGTGATTATCTCAACGGGATAAGTATTGCAGACATCATTGCCATCAAGCAACATCTCTTAGAGATCCTTCCCCTGGACTCTCCCTATAAAATAATCGCTGCTGATGTTTCTGATGATCATCATTTGAGCGTGATCGACCTGGTTCTGATCAAGCGCCTGATGCTGGGCGTGATCGATACGTTGCCCAACCTCTATGTCTGGAAATTTATACCAGAATCCTATGTGTTTGAACATCCTGATGCACCACTGGCAGAGGATTATCCGATGATTGCCCAGATCCTTGATCCTGCCAAAGTGGAAGAAGGCGTTAATTTTATCGGGCTGAAGATCGGTGATGTAACCCTCGATGCCCGCCGTAATTTGCAGGAACAACCTGTCGAAGTAAGGGAATCCATAACCTTGCAGGCTGAATTGGACCCCAATGCCGGCACAGGTGAATTTAAGACCATCAATCTGGTGGCCATGAAAGACCAGGACCTGGAGGGTATGCAGTTAAGCTTGCCATTGAATCCCGGATTTGAGGTGCTCGATGTCAAATCGGACGTGCTCGGTGGTTTGGACGACCAGGAATATTACGTTCGCAAAACAGCATCCGGTAATGAGCTTAACATCGTTTGGGTGAATAAATCCGCTACGTCAACTAATGTTCATAACGGTGATGCTGTATTGCGTATCCATATTCGTACCAACGCTGAAGCAGCTGCTCAGGACTTGTTTTCCAGCAAAGAAGGTCGGTTACTGAACCTGATTCAGGATGGACAAAATGATTCGTATGCCGTCCAGATTGAAACCCGGGCATCGGCTCCACACCAGGTATTCGAGATCAAGTCCATTGCGCCTAATCCTGCATCCTATTATACCCTGATAAAGCTTGACATACCGCAGGACGGTGATCTGGAAATAAAAATTTATGACATGGCTGGACGCAATGTTTGGAGCTACCATGAACGCCGGGAGGTAGGTTTACAGCAAATCCTGGTGCCATTATCGTCCTGGAGTGCTGGTGGATATGTTGCGCAATGCCGGATGGGAGCCACCTATCTTTCGGAACAGTTTATTAAGGTATCCAATGAGACACTCCGGTAAATCGTATTCGAAACCATAGTTTTTTGGTACGTGTCAATAGGTAACAGCTTGAATTAAATCAAAACCATGACCGGATTATTTCGGTCATGGTTTTTTTTGTTAAACAAGCATGCATTAATTTCAATGATCGTACTTTAGAGTAGCCTATTTGATTGATGAGCTTCAACATGAGATATCACCCAATCATCCTTTTATTGTTGATGCTGTTTTGTACAGTGCCTTTCCGGAAGTTACAAGCCCAAATCAGCGGACCTGTTTCGGAAAGTCTTTCCCTGTTACCGGGCGACGACGGATTTCAGGCTATGGATGTTTTTCCGAATGGTGATGTGGTTGCTGTGGGGTATACACAAGGCAAGGAGGGTAAGGGTAAGGACATTCTGGTTCAGTTGGCTGATTCCACGGGCAAAGTTTATTGGACGAAAAATATCGGATACACCCACGACGATGAGGGCAGGGGAGTGCTGATCAATAAAATGGGGCAAATTATCGTGGTCGGATCCATATCGTTACCAGGTGCTTCGGGGTTCACAGAAGTTAAACCCATCATGCTGATTTTTTCAAAGGAGGGTCGGCTTGTGGACCGGTTCATTTATTATGATCCTACACCATATGCCTATTGGAATACGGTTGCAGAAGATGATCCCGGCCACTACTTCCTCGGAGGCTCGATGGAAAATAAGCCTGGTGTGGTTGCCTTCCGGAACCATGGGGTGATCTGGAAAAAGAGCCTGGATGCGGACCCCGGTTCGGTGCAGAAATTGATCTTCCTTAATGGTAATTTGTTTGGAACAGGATCAGCAGGAAATAATCGTTTACTCACATTTTCAATGAATCAGGACGGCGATATTCTGTGGCAAAAACGCAACCAGGAGCCATTCAGACAGGGTGTGGATCTTATCGCCTTCTCTTCGGAGGAATTAATCGTTGCCGCCAATGCCTGGGATCCCCGCCTAAGAGACCAGGCGGGTATCTTGAAAGTGGACGCGGCTTCTGGTAAAATACTCGCATCCCAATTATATGGTGGCAGGTTTAGAGATGAAGCACGAACCATCCTAAGAAGCGATGTCGATACGCTGATTTTGTTTGGTTTGAGTTATTCTCATCTCCGCCAGGGAGCTCACCGCTCCCAGGGCTGGATCCAAATCATTGATTCAGCAGGAAATGCAATCCGGGAACAATATCTGGGGGGCAGTCAGGACGAATGGTTTGCTTCAGCCAGGGACTTGACATCGGGCAGGATCCTGGTGCTTGGACAAAGTGCCTCCGGTGATGCGAATGGCGCCGATGGCTGGATGGTCCGTTTGCAGGCATTCCCGCAGTTGAAAAACTTTGATTGGTCAGAGAATCCATGGCGTTGGCACCCTCCGGCGGATACGGTCCGGAGCGGTGAAAAACTGATTTCCTGGCTGGAATTGACAAATAGTGGATCTACACCAATCCGGACTCCGGAAGTAGCCATTCAGGTGGATGGTCAGACCCCGGTCCGGGCTACCCAGACTTCGGCGTGGATCGCACCCGGCGAGCAAATAAGAAAGTATTTTGCGTTCCCTTTTGCATCCCAAAACGCTGGTACTGCTTTCATTCAACTGGAGGCTGGTGGACGGCCTCTGGCTGAAGCTCAATTCTTCGCCGGACTTGCTCCGGAAGAACATTACGTGGTTACATTGGATTCCATTCGCCTGGATGATCATCAGGAAGACTATTTTGCATTCCTGCCTTTGCAAATCAAAAATGCAGGTAACACCTCAACTCAACCAGTACAGTTGAAGCTTATCGCTCCGGGTTGGCTCGAATTGGATAATGATTTGGTACCCATTCTGGTAGCTCCCGGTGAAACCAGGGAAATCCAGGTGCCTTTCCATTTGGGTCAGGATGCGGGAGATAGTCTCTATCTGGAAGTGCTGGGATCGCATACCAATGATTCCATCCTGTTTATGGGGCATTTTAATCTGGACCTGGGCCGGGTGAAATCGGCTTACCAGGAGGCCCGGCAGCAGCGCATCTCCGTGGTGGCACTGGATGCCTTAAAAAACAGATCACTGGGCCAGATCACGTCGGACCAGGTGGAGGCGCTGCCTCTGGATTCATTTCTACAAAAAGTTTCGGTAACTGGTTTCGAACCCACATTGCCTGCTGAAGAAGAGGTCGTTAAAGAGCCTGCAGAAGTCGTCTGGCAAGGACAATTGTTCTGGATTCAGCCGGACCCAATCCAGAAAGCGGATGTGGTGCATACCCAGCTGGATCGCTTTCCTTTGTTGCTGCGTTATGTGTCCAATCAGCCGGTGGATTCTTTCTGGAAGGTCCAGGCCCTGGTCCATTATCAAGGTGGAGTCGACACCGTGTCATCAACCTGGCAGGGCGGGTCGTATGTTGTTGGCTATCAGTATAATCTGCAGGCTTCTGCTTTGTTGCATGAAGGGGAAAACCGGATAGAAGTTTTACTGTCCAATGCTGAGCACCAGTGTCCGGTTCCCGATGTCTTTGTCTATTACGAACCGCCCCGGGTCAATCTGCATGTGTACGCCTATGGAGTGCCCTTTGAGGATCTGCCCTGGGTCAGTAAGGATGCGCAGGACTTCAGTCAGCTTTTCAGCGGACAGGAAGACCTGCTGTTCGATCGCGTCAACACCACGGTTTACAATTCGGCCAGTAGTACGACAACGCAGGCTATCCGGAAGAGCATCCGTGATATCCAGCTGGACTACCTGGAGTTCAGTCGCATCAAGCCCAACGATGTGCTCATTTTCTATTGGTCTTCGCACGGTTTTGTTCTTGATGATCGCTACCGGCTGGCGGCTTCCGATTTTGATTTTTTGTATGAAGAGGAAACATCACTGGATTTTCAGACCGAGGTGCTGGATAAGCTGAAGTTGTTGCCTTGTAAAAAGATCCTCTTCATCGACGCCTGCTACAGCGGGTCCATCGCCAATCTGGATGTGCCGGAAGGGGTAAAGTCGGAACCCATACCCGATGAGATTGCGTTGTCGGAGGCCCTACATGCCTTGGCTTCCAGCGCCAATGATTTTTACTTCGTGCTGTCATGTGGACCCGGCGAGCTGTCCTATGCCGATGACCGCTGGGACAACAGCGCGTTCACCCTGGCTTTAAAGGAAGGGTTGACTACGAACGGTATTGACCGGGATGACAACCGCATCATAACCCTGGGTGAGTGGTACGAATACGCCCGGGACCGCGTGCCTGAGCTGGTGGCCGAGAAGAAAAACATCATTACGACCCAACGCCCGGTCCTGCTGCAGGAACCGGTAGCAGGGCGACTACCTATATTTATTCGTGATGAATAAAATCATAATGAGGAGATGTGTTAACATTGGAGGACGGAACGCAATACACCCAAAACCAGTAGTATGAATGCGAGATATACACGTTGGATCCATAATGGCATTAACAATCTGATTCTTATTTTCCTTATAGCCGGCTTCTTGCCCCAAACCCTTACTGCCCAGAACTGTGACCGGCAGCGGGACTCACTGGCATTGGTAGCGTTGTACAATGCGACGGATGGACCAAACTGGACGAATACCTGGAATTTGCTTCAACCAATAGATGAGTGGTGGGGAGTAAAGCAAAATACACAAGGCTGTGTAGATACTTTAGATTTGTCGTCTAATAATATGAAAGGTGTTTTGCCATCGAATCTGGGATATTTAATCAATTTAAAGAGATTAATTTTATCGTTCAATAATATTTCCGGAATAATACCCGAAAGTATTGGGAATCTAATATTATTAGAAGAGCTTGCAATTGGGCATAACCAACTTTCGGGTTCAATTCCTAGTGCAGTAGGTGCTTTGCTTGAATTAAAAACCCTTTCGTTAAATAAAAATGAATTATCTGGTAAAATTCCTGAAGAGATAGGAAACTTGAAAAAATTAAAATCATTATTTATACAACAAAATAATTTGTCTGGGTTTTTAACGAGCAAGATTTGGGAGCTTGCTCAATTGGATAATTTAAATTTATCAAACAATAATATTGAAGGACATTTATCTCTTGATGTTGGTAATTTGAAAAATTTGAGTTTTATCAATTTATCAAATAATATATTTTCTGGCGGTATTCCTGTTTCGATTGGGGAGTTGCAAAAACTTCGGTTGATGGCATTTGATGGTAACATTTTAAGTGGTAGAATACCCATTGAAATTGGTGAACTGCATAATCTTGAGATATTGTCGTTGTCTAGTAATCAATTAAATGGACCAATTCCTCATGAAATTGGGAAGTTGATTAACTTGCGAAATATACAGCTGTCTAATAATATAATTACAGGTCAACTTCCGGTTGAATTATGGAATTTGAATTCATTAGAATCCATTCGACTCTCGAGTAATAACCTACTTGATTCAATTCCAAAACAAATATCCAAATTACACAATCTTGTTGATTTGTATCTAGATAATAACAATATATTTGGAAAGGTGCCAAAGGAGATAGGGGAGTTGCTCAAGCTTAGAGATTTAAATTTGTCTAATAATGATTTGTCTGGTGATTTACCAGATGTTTTTGAAGGCCTTGATTCATTGTATAATCTCGATTTGTCCTATAATGATTTGGTAGGAGGTATTCCTAATTCGTTAAATGGGCTGAGCAAATTAAAATATTTATTATTTCGAAATAATCTACTTTCAGGTGAGATTCCTGGTTTTCTTGGCAGAATGCCCTCTCTGGAGCAAGTTTGGCTTAATAATAACCATTTGTATGGTTGTTTTTCAAATATGCTTTTTTCGTTTTGCGGTAAGATATTTATTTCATATAATAATCTTGAACTTCCTTGGCAAGGCAATTTCTCTCGCTTTTGTTCCGGCGAACAACAAACCGGCGCACCCTGTGATGACTCCGATCCCTACACGTTAAATGACCGCATACGGACAGATTGCTCTTGCGCAGGGGATACTGTGTCCTGTCGAAGTCAGGATTCTTTAGCGTTGGTGGCCTTTTACAATGCTACGGGTGGATCTAATTGGACAAAGACCTGGGATTTAAGCATGCCGATGGACACTTGGTATGGGGTGGAGCTGAATGAAGAAGGATGTGTAAGGTGTGTTGACCTTGATGGTGGAGATAATTTATGTGAATTGGATATCACTGGGCAGCAAGGCAATAATTTGGTTGGCACTATTCCTGATTTACAGTTACCAAATCTTGAGATTCTAAATCTGAGTTATAATCATTTTACCGGTACGGTACCTGATTTTACCGGGATGCCTGCTCTTATTCATTTGTATTGCCGTAATAACTCTTTATATGGCTCTATACCTGATTTTTCCAGATTACCCAATCTGGAAACATTCAATACCGAAATGAATTCGCTGACTGGCGGTATACCTGATTTTTCCAATTTACCCAACCTCGTCACGCTCTTTTGTGCAAACAATCCACTTGGTGGAGAAATTCCCAATTTTTCCAATTTGCCAAACTTAGAAAATCTGGCATGTTGGAATAATGATTTGACCGGAATCATCCCCGATTTTGCAAATTGCCCCAACTTGATATCTTTGCAATGTCCATACAATGGCCTAAATGGATCGGTTCCCAAATTCACCAATCTACCTCGTTTGCAACGGTTGATTGTTGGGAATAATCATTTGGATAAAAAACTGCCTGATTTGAGTACAGCATGTCCCTTATTAAATCAATTATGGTTAGAAGAAAATCAATTGACATTTGAAGATATACTTGACAATTTGCCTTCAAATAGAAACTTGACGGAAAGTAATGGAGGTAATTTTCTTTATAGCCAACAGCAAAAGATATTTAAGGATTCAACAATTTATGCTGTTGAAGGCACCTTTATTGAGTTTAATCTTGGTATTGATGAAAATGTAGAGGATAATTTTTATCAATGGTTTAAGGATGGTTTATTATTTGAAGAGGAAGTTGGAATAAACCGCATTGGATTTTCACAGGTAAACTTATTTGATGACGGGCAATATATAGCCCAAGTAACTAATCCGAGAGCACCTGATTTAACCCTGGAAAGCTATACTATTACACTAGTTGTTTTAACAAATGAATGTCGGCAAAGAGACTCATTGGCATTGGTAGCATTGTACAATGCTACAGATGGGTTAAACTGGACAGTGAAGTGGGATTTGAATCAACCAATCAATACCTGGTTTGGGATAGAGTTAAATGACAACGGATGCGTAGATGCAATCCGATTAATCCATAATAATTTAATAGGTCAACTGCCGGATGAAATAGGATATTTTGGACAATTACACTTGCTAAACTTGTCTGATAATAACTTATTTGGTACAATCCCTACTAGTATTGGAAGCATAAATAGCTTACTTGAGTTGTTTTTTTCGCATAACCAATTGACCGGAAATATTCCTGTGGAGGTCACTAAATTATCCAATTTAGTACAGATTTGGGCTAATGCTAATAATCTTTCTGGTAATATGCCAGAGGAAATTGGTAATATGACTTCGCTTGTAGGTTTTACTTTTCAAGATAATCAATTATCTGGTCATATTCCGAATAGTTTGGCTAATCTTCATAACTTGCGTTGGGCAGACTTGTCTCATAACAACTTTACAGGAAATCTACCATCTGAATTGGGGGATAATATTGGAGCTATAGGCTTCAATGATAATCAATTAACAGGTGGACTTCCATCCTCATACGGTTCACTGTATAATCTGGTAAATATTCAACTGGAAAATAATCAGCTTTCAGGACCGATTCCTGATTATTTGGGTAATCTATCTAAATTAAGATTACTATATCTTCAAAATAATGTACTTTCTGGATGTATCCCATTAAGTCTGCAAAACAAGTGTGATAGTCTGGTTGACTTATCAAATAACCTCCAACTCCCCTGGCAGGGCGACTTTTCGCGTTTCTGTGCCGGGGAATTACAAACCGGAGCGCCCTGTGACGATGGAGATCCCAATACAATCAATGATCAGATCCAGGTAGATTGCGGATGCCGGGGAGAAGTGCTTACCTGTCGCAGTAGAGACTCACTGGCTTTGGTAGCTTTGTATCATGCCACAAGTGGACCAAACTGGATCCACTCCTGGGACTTGAACCAGCCAATAATGTTCTGGTATGGACTTGCATTTAGTGGAGATGGATGTGTAGAGCGCGTTGATTTAGACAATAATGGACTAATGGGATCCATACCACCTGAAATTGGGGAAATATTAAACTTAAAATGGCTCGTTTTGGATTCCAACCAATTGAGTGGACCCATTCCTGTTTCCATTGGTAATCTTTCCGACCTTGAGGTTTTGTCGTTGGGTTTTAATCAATTGACAGGCTCAATTCCAGTTGAATTCCAAAAGCTGACCAACCTGAAAGAACTTTTCTTGCTGTACAATCAACTTTCAGGTAATATCCCTGAGTCCATGAGTTCTTTGGTTAATTTGGAAGAAGTTTTTTTGAATGATAACCAATTGAGTGGATCAATTCCTCAAGGTATTGGGCAGTTGGTCAATATGCGGATTCTACATTTGCACAGGAACCAATTGACCGGAACTATTCCTTCATCCCTGGGAAATTTAGCGGACATAGAGGAGTTGAGATTGGATAGCAACCAGATATCAGGGATTATTCCGGAATCTCTGGGAAATTTATCAAAAGCAAAATTATTTGTTCTGCGAGTAAATCAATTGACAGGCCATATACCTGCAACCTTAGCGAATTTGTCTAATGTCGAATTGCTGCAATTGGATCAAAATGATTTGACTGGCAGTATTCCTTCGACATTCGGTAGCCTGATTAATTTATATGGTTTACATCTCTATGAAAATAAGTTAACAGGTGAAATTCCACCATCACTAGGAAATTTGACCCGTCTCAAAGAATTGGTTTTAAGGAACAATCAAATAACTGGCTTAATTCCAGCCTCTCTGGGTAGACTTTCCAATCTTATTGTGCTCCAATTAAACAATAATCAATTAAGCGGATGTTTTGATGAAGCTTTAAGTCCTTTATGTTCAGTCATGTATGATTTCACTAATAATCCTGAATTACCATGGAGAGGTGACTTCTCCAGATTTTGTGCTGGAGAATCTCAGCTAGGAGCTACCTGTGATGACGGTAACCTGACCACAACCAACGATCAAATTCGTTCAGATTGCGGTTGTTCTGGTGAGATGAACGATTGTAGTTCCGTTACAGTGGATATTTCGAATTACACCAATCAGAGCTACTCCATGCAACCCGGTGAGCGACTATTCGTTGATCTGTTTGCAGATAGCCCTTTACCTTCCAATTATGAATTCCAAGGATTTGGTAGTGTTAATCAGGGTACCATAACCTTAGGACCGGTTCCTGGTCAATTCACTTATGTGATCAATGACAATGCATCAGCTACCATCCAGGTACCCTTTGAGATTTGCAGTAAATCTTGCCCTGATGCCTGTAAATCAGGGTTAGTTACCATTCAGGTAAACCGCGACTGCTTCAACGAAGAAAACTTCAACTTGCCCAACATCCTCTTCCCCGATGGACCCGCCGGAACCAATCGGTACTTCATCGTAGAAACTACCAAGCTATGTGCGGACCTTTACGGGGAGTCTACCACAGCATTGCGGGTCTTTGACCGTTGGGGCAAAGTCATCTACCGGGATGAAGACTACCAAAACAACTGGAGTGGCACCGATCAGTCCGGTTCGCCGCTAGCTGCAGGGACCTATTATTATGTGCTGAATATTCAACATGAGCGGGGGATGGAGCAGGTGACGGGGTATATTACGTTGTTGAGGTGATTTCTAGCATGGGGCATGGGGCATGGAGCATAGTGAGTAATGAGCAATGTGACAGTATGGTAATAGTCAGATCAGGAATATTTCTCTTGCTTTAGCAATTTGGGGAACTGTAGTCCAGTCAATGAAATCCTGTGATTGACTTCATGGTAATTTAGCTTTGCATCATGGATTTATGTTTTTGGGACTATTAAATTTATACCCGCTCTAAGAATAGTGTTAGAACATTGAATGTCCCTGTTAACATGAAGTAAAAAAAGGCAATACACCCTAAAGTGATTTGATGAAAAATTGGTTTACACAACGATCAGGCTGGAAGCTGAGGATTAAGATACTAATCCTTCTTTTCTGCTTCCTAACGCAGAGCGGAAGGGCCCAAACCTGTGACCGGCAAAGAGACTCTCTGGCTCTGGTGGCCCTTTATAATTCGACCAATGGACCAAACTGGTCGGTAACCTGGGATTTGAATCAACCTATGACCACCTGGTTTGGGTTGACATTTAATGGGGATGGGTGTATAGAGCGCATGAATTTGATTCAAAATGGATTATCTGGCTCTTTGCCTACTGAAATCGGTGAAGTACTAAACCTTAAATGGCTAGTATTGGATTCCAACCAATTAATTGGTCCTATTCCTACCTCAATCGGCAATCTTACCAATCTCGAGGTTTTGTCATTGGGCTTCAATCAGTTTTCTGGCTCAATACCTACCGTAATTCAAAAACTCACAAACCTGAAACAACTTTTCTTATTGAATAATCAACTTTCAGGTAATATTCCAGCATCATTGTCGTCGCTTACAAATCTGGAAGAATTGTTTTTAGATGACAATCAGTTGAATGGATCAATTCCCAATGGCTTGGGGCAATTATCGAAATTGCGAATTCTTCATTTATATCGGAATCAATTAACTGAGGCCATCCCTGCATCCATAGGTAATTTGTCCAACCTGGAAGAGCTACGATTGGATGAGAACCAAATAAATGGCTCCCTTCCCGATGAATTAGGGCAATTGCTAAACATGCGAATTCTGGATGTTCACCTCAATAGTTTAACTGGAATCATTCCAGAATCCTTTGGCGATTTGCTAAATATTGAAGAATTGCGACTCGATTTTAATCAACTTTTTGGTGTGATTCCTGGATCACTCGGAAATCTTAAAAAGGCTAAAGCATTTGTCTTACGTGTTAATCAATTGACCGGACAGATACCAAACTCTTTAGGAAACCTAGAGAATGTAGAATTGCTTCAATTGGATCAAAATAATTTGACAGGAAATATCCCCGTTTCCCTGGGTAACTTAGTTAAGTTATATGGATTACATCTCTACGAAAATCAGTTGAGTGGAGCCATTCCTGGAACCCTCGCTAATTTACCTCTTTTAAAAGAATTGGTTTTGCGGGATAACCAGTTGACCGGCGAAATTCCACCAAATCTTGGAGGACTTTCCCATCTCGAATTGATCCAATTGAATAACAATCAACTGAGTGGTTGTTTTGACGAGTCTTTGCGTCCATTGTGTTCAGTCATGTATGATTTTACCAATAATCCTAAACTGCCCTGGCAAGGGGATTTTTTGAGATTTTGTGCCGGGGAATCACAAATTGGAGCGACCTGTGATGATGGAAATGCCAATACGATCAATGATTTTATCCAAAATGATTGTGTATGCCAGGGAAGTCGAATTGGTTTACCCCAGGTTAATCTTAATCTAGGTTGTGGAATCGTTCAAGTTGGGCAAACAATTTGTATTCCCGTCGCAATCAGTGCCATAGATAGTATTGTAGCATCCGAGTTTACCATCGCTTACAATCAACAGGTATTTGAATTTGTATCGATCAATAATCCCCATCCTGACTTTGATCAGCCGTTGGTCGTTAATCCCATCCAGAGTTTTGGCAGGGTGAAAGTAGCCTGGACATCTCCGGCTATTGTCAATGGCTCCTCCTTCCGGGATAACGATGTTTTGTTTGAGATCTGTCTACGTGCTAAAGTACCTGGAAATTATCCCATTGATTTTATCAGAAGCGGTGAACCGCTGTTTCTGGCTTATAGTGTGAATGGAACTGAGATAAACCCTACTACGACCGGATGTACTATACAGGTGAATCCTGTCAGTACCTTGGATTTGTTTTCGCAGGCTTGCTATAGCCTCACAACGATGCAGGGCACTATAAATCTCACAGGTTATGGTGGTACGGCACCCTATAATGTGAGTTGGTCTGGACCCCAAAGTGGAAGTGAGATCTTGTCCAATTCCGGTGACACTTTGCGCGTAACCGGACTTCCCCAGGGTACCTATACCTTTCGAATTCAGGATGCAGCTGGTGCCGATTCGATTAAAATCATCGATTTACCAAGTCCCGGAATTGGAATAGATCTGTCACTCAATACAATACCTCGAAATCCAACTTGTTTTGGAGACGCAGATGGAAGAATAAGTGTGAATCCGACCGGTGGAACTTCACCCTATTTCATCCAGTGGTCTACTGGAGATTTTAATACCAGGGTAATTGATAATCTAAGTCCTGGAAATTATTCCGTGACGGTTACCGACGCAAATGGTTGTTCTACCAGTGGATCTGATGCACTGGCAGCTAATCCACTTGGGATTAGCGTCATTCGAAATACCCTTGCTACTTGTCTGGGTGTGTCGGATGGTTTCCTGCAAGTTGCAGGCACAGGTGGAAATTCAACAAATGGCTTTTACAATTTTGAATTGGTCGGGAGGCTGCCTGTTTCCAATCCGCGTGGTTCAGTCACCTTAAGTAATTTAGAGCCTGGAGTTTATCCTCTAGTAGTAAGTGATGGAATTTGTAAAGATACTTTTAATTTAACAATAGATGCGAATATAGATTTCAATGTTATAGCAGTTTTCGATACAATCAGTTGTTATGGACTATCAGATGGAAGTGTTTCGTTGAGCTATCAAACGCTGAAAGGTACTCCTGCCGGAAGTATTGATTATCGATTGATTTTTCCTAATGGAACCACCAGCACCAATTCCACAACATTTACTAATCTCTATGCTGGTTCGTACATTGCCGTCGCATCCGATCAGGCTGGATGTAAAGACTCGTTATTCTTTGATATACCAGAGCCATCTTTAATTGACACTACTCAAGTGATGGTTACAAATTCGTCTTGCATAAGTGGGGGGGGCAGTATAAGTGTAACTTTAGTTGGTGGTACCCAACCATATCAGTATTCTTGGAGCAATGGAGCGACTGCATCAAATCTCACAGCATTAGAATCAGGAGATTACAATTTAACGGTTACGGACAGGAATGGATGTACTGGGACTTTTGGGCCATTTTCAGTTAAAAATGAGACCATTAGTAGCAATTCTATTCTAGTGGATTGTCTTGGTGATACTGCTTGGAGAGCTACGATATTATTAAATGGTAGTCTTGATTACCAATATTTCAGCACAGGTTGGGATGTCACAATTGAAAAAAATCAAGTTGTAACGAGCCCAATCCCACCAGGTCAAGATCTGAATTTACTTATTTGGGCTGATTTAAACAACTTCTGTGATACTGGAAGGATTCATATTGAGGCTCCAGTTTGTGGATGTATTACAAATGCGGGGACTCTGGTTAATGGAGGAGATACTATCTTTCTTTGTCCTGATTTTTCAGGGGAAATAGATTTTAGTCCAACCATTGATTTTGTAAACGATGGCGACGATGGTTTGTACTACATTTTATATTCGGGATCTAGGGATTCTTTAGGTCAAATCATTTTTCAGTCACCAAGACCATTTTTGAATTGGAGTGAGTTAAATATTAACCTGGAGCTGGGATATTATTACTTTTCCGCTGCGGCAAGCACCAATGTTGGCTCTGGGTTCGATCCCAATGATTACTGCGCTAGTATCTCAGAGCCAGTAATTATAGCTATTAGACTGCCTCCAAGTGTAGCATTTTTAACTGATGAAATAATAAGTGCTTGCTATGGTAGTGAACCTGAGATAAAACTGGATTTGCAAGGAACTGCTCCTTTTTTAATAAGTTATACCAGAAATGGAGCACCCCAGAACATTCTGGCAAGTACTCCAAATTTTTCTTTCAGGGAGCTTGCTACAAAAGACATTAATTTAAAATTGGCACGTGTCAAGGATAAGTATTGTGAAGGGAAGGCGGATGACGAAGTAACCATATTAGTTGAGGGTAAGATAAATGCAAATGATTACAACAAATCTTATTTCCTTAATCAAGGAGAGCGAGTACTAATTGATATTTTTGGCTCTAAAGGTCCTCCAAGTGGCGTGGATTTTGAATATTTTTTTATTCCGAACAAAGGTATATTAACTGATGGACCAAAACCCGGTCAGGCAACTTATATTCCTGAGGCAAATCAATTTGGTGTTTTCTATATTCCATTTTATTTATGCAGTACTATTTGTCAAAATGACTGTGATACTGGGCTGGTTAAAATTATCATTGAGCGAGACTGCTTCAATGAAGAAAACTTCAACTTGCCTAACATCCTCTTCCCGGATGGCCCGGCCGGCACGAACCGGTATTTCATCGTAGAGACCACCAAACTATGTGCGGACCTGTATGGAGAATCAACCACAGCGTTACGAGTCTTTGACCGTTGGGGTAAAATCACCTACCGGGATGAAAACTATCAAAACAACTGGAGTGGCACCGATCAGTCCGGTGCGCCATTACCTGCTGGTACCTATTATTATGTGCTGAACATCCGCCACGAGCGGGGGATGGAGCAGGTTACGGGGTATATTACGTTATTGAGGTGATATAGGCATGGGGCATTTTGCATGGTGCATGGGGATTCATTGAAGACGGCGAAGAGATCTCTCCACTTGGTGCTTACCGCACCTCGGTCGAGATGACAGATTTGTATTAATATGAATGAGTGCCCTTCGAGTCCGCTCAAAGTGACATTACGTTTATGATTAGCCTGGTTGTGATCACAACCAACATTAACATTCGTACCGTTATCTCCTTCAGAATATTTCAGCGATAGAAAACTAAAACGTTTAGATAAGGTATGGGGGGTAAGGTCATCTTCGGATGAGGCGAGATCACTCCGCTCGGTGCTCATCGCACCTCGGTCGAGATGACAGTTTAGTTAAAATATGGGTGAAAAGCCCATCAACTCCAATCTGGGTGATAATGCGTTTACAATTTACCTGGTAGAAAAAGCGATTGACATGAACAGTTCGTGGGTCATGCCGAGCACGTTGGATAGTTCGCTGAAGCTTTGATTAAAGGCATAGCCGAACCGGTAATTGTTTAGGGAGTTGATGTTTTCCCCTAATGACAAACCTGCCTGGAAGTGAAACGTTTTTTCGGTCGAGAAGCCGACACCCAGCCAGAATTCTTCGGACAATTGAGCCCGGATCATTCCATCCACATGCAAGCCAGTGGTTTCTACATAACGAACCCACACACTGGGCTCTATATAAGAAGTCTCTGAAGTATATTTGATGTAGCCCATGGTTGCATAATAATGCGGTACACGGCGGACACCCCGGTATTCCCGGTTGCCTACATTCAGGTATCCCTGAAATGAAAAGAACTGAGGGATGGATAGGCCTCCATAGATGTTGTCGTCGTTATTCAGTTGCTTTTGGGCAAATACCCCGATTCCAATATCCGGGTACCACTGGCTCTGTAAGTCATCCAGCGGGATCTCGGTGATATCGTTCGCCCTGATGTCATCCATATCGATCCCCAGGTAATTCATGCCGATTGAGAGTGCTCCGGATACGCCACCGTAATAAGGGTCGCGGGAGAAAACGGTACCTAATTGGCCATACAAACTGGTTTGGCGGGTGGAGCCCAGCCGGTCCTGCATCAGATAGCCACCAGTGATCAAATGGGCGTTGCCATCATTGCGGGTGATCCAGTGTCCATGCATCAGGGCCGTAGAAGGAGCACCTTTCAAGCGTGTCCATTGTTGCCGGTAGGCTAAACCTGCCTTGGCATTCTGGTCGTACAGAAAATATTCGTGATGAATGACAGCTGGATTCAGGACTGCGTGATAGTCCTGGTAAAAGGTGAATTGAGGTAATTGCTGTGCCTTGATGGAAGGGATGACAGCCCAGAAAAGAATCCAGCAAAGCCATTTTTTATGCATGGTCAATACATTCCAGTCAAAGGTAGCTAAATTCAATTTTTGTGCCTAATATCCTGTAAACACACTTGTGATTTCAAATCCAATTACGCGGCAAAGCACTTCAGAATTATGCCTTCATTCCTTACCTTCAACATCCTAAATAAAATGTCGATGAAAGAACGGATGATTCTCCTGACTGCCCTGGTCATGATCTTAGCTGTGACGCCAGACTGGGCACAGCGAAAAAGTAAAAAACAGGAACCTGCCCCTGCACCCGAAGCGCCGGTGAAGATGGTCGACGCCAAAGAATACTCCGGCATGACCTTCCGCAATATTGGCCCTTTCCGTGGTGGAAGGGCAGTAGCGGTATGCGGGGTGGTGCAAGATCCCTATACCTTCTATTTTGGCTCTACCGGCGGTGGCGTTTGGAAGACCGAAAATGGTGGCGAAACCTGGAAAAACATCACCGATGGCTACCTTAAGACCGGTTCCATCGGGGCAATTGACGTCTCACGATCCGATCCGAATGTTGTAGTAGTCGGCACCGGAGAAGGCCCTGTTCGAGGAGTGATGACCTCTCATGGAGATGGCGTCTACATCTCCACCGACGGTGGTGCCACCTGGTCGAACAAAGGTCTGGACCGTGTGCGACAGATACCCAAAGTCCGCATCCACCCCCAGGATCCGAACATCATCTATGTCGCAGCTCAGGGGAGCCCTTATGCGCCGACACCGGATCGCGGAGTTTATCGCACGTTGGATGGGGGTAAAAATTGGGAGAAAGTTCTTTTCGTAAACGATAGTGCCGGTGTCTGTGACCTGTCAATGGATATCACCAACCCACGGGTGTTGTATGCTGCCTTCTGGCACCATCAGCGGCTACCCTGGAAGATGGTATCCGGCGGCCAGTACAGCTCGATCTGGAAGACGACAGATGGAGGTGATACCTGGACAAAATTGACCAAAGGATTGCCCAAGTCCATCATGGGTAAGATTGGAGTATCCGTATCCGCAGCAGATCCTCAACGGGTTTATGCGGTCATCGAATCGGAAGAAGGTGGCCTATACCGTTCCGATGATGCGGGTAACAGCTGGACCCGGATCAATAAAGACCGTATCCTTCAAGCCCGGTCCTGGTATTACATGCATGTATTTGCCGATCCGCATGATGCCAACCGCGTCGTGGTGCTGAATGCGCCATACCTGCTTTCGGAAGACGGTGGTAAGACCTTCCGTACCGTCCCGACGCCGCACGGGGACAACCATGATTTATGGGTACATCCCCTGGATCCCAACATCCAGATCAACTCCAACGACGGTGGAGCTAACATCAGTTACAATCGGGGGCTGACCTGGAGCAC
>Ga0116152_10001011_pt1 | contig 23158 bp, 16 predicted proteins | sample AD_UKC119_MetaG_FD_89894 | JGI IMG/M metagenome (GOLD analysis project Ga0116152, IMG submission 89894) | Active sludge microbial communities of municipal wastewater-treating anaerobic digesters from Hong Kong - AD_UKC119_MetaG | ecosystem: Engineered > Bioreactor > Anaerobic > Digestate...
CAAGACGCTGGACGAAGCGCGCCAGATCAAGAATTCCCAGATCGCCGAAGAACTGGCCCTGCCGCCGGTCAAGGTGCATTGCTCGGTGTTGGCCGAGGATGCGATCAAGGCCGCGATTGCCGATTACCAGGCTAAGTCGGCTGGTATCGCCGACCTTCAGTCGTCCAGGGTTTCCGCCGCCTGATCCGACACCTCGGTACCATGGGCCGCCAATGGCAGGCGCAGAATCGCGGTTGTCCCGTTCTGTGCATCTGACTTGAGCGTGATTTCGCCGCCGTGCGCGCTGACGATCCGCTGCACGATGGGCAGGCCGAGTCCGGTGCCGCCGGACTTCGAGGTGAAAAAGGGTTCGAACACGCGTTGCAGCGTCGTTTCAGGTATTACCTCCCCTCCGTTCGCAATCACGACCTCTGCCCATACGCCACCGACCGGGCGGCAGTGAACCTTCACGGCCCCCCCGGGAGGCGAGGCCTGCTGGGCATTGTGCAACAGGTTGATCAGTACCTGGCGTAGCCGGTCGCGGTCTACGGATACCGGCGGGCAGGGTGCCGAGGTGATCTCGATCGATTCCGGGACCTGCGCCTCGGCCTTGATGGCCTCGGTGACCAGAGCGGCGATGTCCTGCGGCGATCGTTTCAGGGTCAGCGGCTTGGCGTACAGCAGGATGTCGGCGAGCAGTCGCTCGAGCCTGGCCACTTCGTCGGCACCCAGTTCCGCCCGCTTCCTCGCGCCGTCAGGCAGGTCTTCGAGTCCCCGCAGGTGCTCCAGCGCCAGACTGATCGTCGCCAGCGGGTTGCGGATCTCGTGGGCGATACCGGAGGCAAACTGCCCGATCGTCGCCAGGCGGCTGTTTTCCACCAGCTGGATGGTCCGACCCAGGCTGACACCGAGCAGGACGCCCAGATTGCGCAGCAGTGCTAGGTGCTCGCTGCGATAGCTGTTGGGGTAACGGTTTGCGAATACCGCGACACCATGCAGATTGGGGGCGCTGCCGATCGGCAGAAAGATCGCGTCGCGCCGACCAAGTCGTGCCAGCTGTCGCAGAAACACGTAGGCATCCGACAGTGCCGCCATGTCACGGACGTCCGGGATGTGCAGTGGTTCACGGCTGTTGATACATTCCTCCAGCAGCGTGCGTTCGGGTTCGAAGCTCAATTCTCCGATGTTGTCCGGTTTCCCGTCGCTGAAGGCCTTTTCGAGATGAATTCGACCGTCCGGGCCGAATACCAGCACCCCGATCCAGTCGACCGGAATGAACGTGGGAAGACTCTCCGAGAGGGTCCGCAGCATGCTTTCGAGATCGGCACCCTGTTCCAGCCTTGTCAGCAGTTTGCGCAGCGAATCCATGCGCTCGGACAGGCGATTGAACGAATCGGCCAGCCAGCCGATCTCGTTGTTGTGCACGACCGGTACCTTGTGCGCGAAGTCACCGTTCGCGACCATGCGAAATCCGTCGACGGCAACGCCCAGCGGACTGAGCACGCGCAGATAGAACCAGGCAAAGGTAGCGATGGCGACCAGCAGTGCGGCCACCAGCAGCAGCCGGTTCACCAGGTTGGCCCTGGTGGCGCGGGCGGCGACATCGTCCGCCAGTGTGTTCGTCAGGCGTTCGGCGATCTCCCCAAGCGGAGCATGGTTTTCCACGATCCAGGTGGCAGCCCATTCGAGTCGTGGTTCTGTGGGGTCAGGGCCGGTGCGCTCATCGAGCTGGGTCAGGAATGCCTGCCAGGCGTCGCCGAGCTCACGCGCGATCGCCAGGGAGTGGGGTGGCAGGTCGGGTTTCATTGCCATCGATCTGCCTGTGACCTCACGATCCACGCGATTATTGGCAAAGGCATCGATGACCCGGGTCAGTTCGGCGCGGGCATTTTTCAGGTCCTCGAAATACAGGCGAAGGTCGCGGTAGTAGCTGGGGTAGTCGCGCGGGGCGTTCTCCTGGTAGCGCATGGCCTGTACGGCCAGCTGCTGCTGGTTGAACTGCAGCCGACCGGCCAGCCGCACCAGCGTGTCGTCGCTGTGCTGCCGATCGATCACGTGCAGGGAATACATGGTCGATCCGGCGAACAGCAGGGTCAGCAATCCGATGGCGAGGCTGATCTGTGCCTTGAGAGTGTGCAGAATTCGGGGCAAGTCAGATCTCCGGAACGGGTTTGCGGCACACGTTCGTCGACAAGGTCGGCTGCGGTGCAGGAATCGGGTGGTTTGCGACTATAGTAGCCGTTTCGACTGTACGGGCCCGCACGCCAAGGCCTGCGGTCTGCCTCTGTTCTGCCGTCACGGCAGCTATATCGACGGGATTCATCGATGCAACGTCCACAACACGGCGAACTGATTACGCTGCGTGATCTGGTCCGATGGGGAGCCAGCCGCTTCAACGAGGCCCAGCTGTTTTTCGGGCATGGCACTGACAATGCCCTGGATGAGGCGCTGGCCCTGGTGCTCCACGCGGTCCACCTGGGGCATGACTTACCGGCGGAATACCTGGCGGCACGCGCCACCAGCGACGAAAGGACAAGGGTTCTCGATCTGTTCCAACAGCGGATCGAGCGCCGTGTGCCGGCGGCCTATCTCATCGGAGAGGCGCGTTTTGCCGGACTCGACTTCTTCGTCGACGACAGTGTGCTGATTCCGCGCTCACCGATTGCCGAGCTGATCGATGACGGCTTTGCCCCTTGGCTGAACCCCGACCAGGTGACCAGCGTACTCGACCTGTGCTGCGGTAGCGGCTGCATCGGCATTGCCTGTGCTTACGCCTTTCCGCAGGCGCTGGTGGATCTCAGCGATATTTCGCCGGCGGCATTGGAGGTGGCGACGCGCAATATCGAGCGTCATCAGCTGGAAGGGCGGGTGAGGGCGCTGCAGGCTGATGTCTTCGACGGGCTGGACGGTGAGCGTTACGACCTGATCGTCAGCAACCCGCCGTATGTCAGTAGCGCCGAGATGGCGACTCTGCCGGCGGAATACCGGCACGAGCCCGAACTCGCGCTGGAGGCCGGGGACGACGGTATGGATGTCGTCGCTCGTATCCTCCGTGGCAGCGCTGATTGCCTGCGCCCGGGTGGTATAATTGTCGTCGAGGTGGGCGCCAGCGCCGATCTGCTGATGGCGCGGTACCCCGGCGTACCGTTCCTGTGGCTGGATTTCGCGCGCGGCGGTGACGGTGTGTTTCTGCTGACCGCCGAACAGCTGGACGAGTATCGCGAGGTTTTTGAGGAGGCTTGTACATGAGTCTGCACAGGGCGCGCAGCGCCGAGGAATATGCCGAGTGGGTCAAGCAGGCAGTGTTCGAGGTTGGTGATCTCAAGAACTGTCTGTTGTACGAGATGGAGGATCTACAGCAGTTCCCCGCGTACATAGAGCCTCTCGAGGAGGGGATTCAGCAGGTCTACGACGCCATGGTGGCCGGTACCTATCGGTTTGGCCGCGAGGATCTCGCATTTATGGATGTGTTGCGGCGGCACGAAGACCATGTACCGTTTCATACACTGCTGAAACAGATCAACGAAACGCATCGCAAAGGCCTGGATGTCCCGGATCAGGACTGACGGTTCGTCGACGTGCATCAGCGCCGTAGAGGCAGGGGATATCTAGAATGCCGGACATGCAACAGACGCTCGTTCTCGACCAGGCGCTGATCAACCGCTACGACCAGTCGGGTCCGCGATATACCTCGTATCCGACGGCAGTACAGTTTCACGAGGGTTTCGGGCCCGCCGAATACCGCGCTGCCGCGCGCGCGAGCAACGCCTCCGGCCGGCCGCTGTCGCTGTATTTCCACATACCGTTCTGCGACACCGTCTGTTACTACTGTGCGTGCAACAAGGTGGTGACCAAGGATCGTTCACGTGCCCAGCCCTACCTGGATCGGCTGTATCGTGAGATGGCGATGCAGGGCGAGTTGTTCGACGACAGTCGACCGGTCGAGCAATTGCACTGGGGCGGTGGTACGCCCACGTTTATCAGCGAAGGGCAGATGCGTGAGCTGATGGCAGAAACGGCAAAGCACTTTCGGCTGCTCGACGATGACAGCGGCGAGTATTCGATCGAAATCGATCCGCGCGAGGTCAACGAGGCCACGATCGGCGTGTTGCGCGAGATCGGCTTCAACCGCATGAGCCTGGGATTGCAGGACCTCGATCCCAAGGTGCAGCAGGCGGTCAACCGTATCCAGAGTGCGCAGGAAACGTTCGGTGCGCTGGACGCGGCGCGGCGCGAGGGTTTTCGTTCGATCAGCGTGGATTTGATCTACGGCCTGCCGTTTCAGACCGCCACGTCGTTTGTCGCCACGCTGGACCGGGTGATCGAGGCCGCGCCGGACAGGTTGTCGGTCTTCAACTATGCACACCTGCCCGAGCGCTTCAAGCCGCAGCGCCGGATCAACGAGGCCGAGCTGCCGAGTCCGGACCAGAAGCTGGACATGCTTCAGCAGATCGGTGAGCACCTGGCAGCGGCCGGCTATGTCTACATCGGCATGGACCATTTCGCGCGGCCCGACGACGAACTTGCGCTGGCGCAGCGCGAGGGCCAGCTGTACCGCAATTTCCAGGGCTACTCGACGCATGCACACTGCGACCTGGTCGCCCTGGGCGTTACCTCGATCGGCATGGTCGGCAATACCTATGCGCAGAACATGCGTACCCTGGACGAGTACTATGCGCGAATCGATGCCGGAGAACTGGCGGTGTTTCGTGGTATCGAACTGACGCGTGACGACGAACTTCGGCGCGCGGTGATCACCCAGCTGATCTGCAATTTCACCCTCGACATGGACGCGGTCGGGCGCGAATGGGACATCCGCTTTGGGGACTATTTTGCGGGCGAGCTTGGCCGCTTGCAGGTGATGGCCCGGGATGGCCTGATCGCGATCGATGACGGGGTGATCGACGTCCTGCCGGCCGGTCGCCTGCTGATCCGCAATATCTGTATGGTGTTCGACCGGTATCTCGGCGCTGCCGGTCAGACCGCGCGGTTTTCCAAAGTCATCTGAACTTGCTGTCGGTGGTTCCGGCGCTCGGCCCGCCGGTCGCCGTCCCTCCGAATCGCCAACCCCGGGCACGACGGCTCCGTTTCTCCTCTTGCGCGGCGTTTTTGCGCTGTTTCGAGCAGTGTCCTGTCTTGTATAATGCGCGATTGCACCGAACAGGCGAGAGTGGCGGAACTGGTAGACGCGCTGGATTTAGGTTCCAGTGGGGCAACCCGTGAGAGTTCGAGTCTCTCCTTTCGCACCATCGGTCTGTGGTGGCATTGGTTTTCGGCCGGCGCTGCGGTGGCGGGCATCTTGAATAACGACGTGAGTTAACAGGCAGTACAGGCTGCCGGGGTGAATTGGAATGCAAGTTTCTATCGAATCGGGCGAGGGTCTCGAGAAGCGTCTTCTGGTGGATCTGCCTGCAGATCGGGTTGCGGCGGTTATGGACAAGAAACTCCAGGACCTGGCGCGGCATGCCCGCCTGGATGGATTTCGCCCCGGGAAGGTGCCGATGCGCACGATCAAGCAGCGTTTCGGCGAGCAGGTCCGCCAGGAGGCCTACGGCGCCCTTATCCAGGAAACCCTGTACGAAGCGGCCAGCCAGCAGAAACTGATGCCTGCCGGCGAGCCGCAGGTGGAGCTGCGCGAGGCAGCCGAAGAGGGCGGCCTGGGTTACACCGCGACCTTCGAGGTGATGCCCGAAGTGACGGTCGGCGATCTTTCGGGTCAGTCGGTCGCCCGGCCGGTGGCGGAGGTCGGGGAGAGCGACATCGACGAGATGATCGACAAGCTGCGAAAGCAGCGCACGGTGTGGAACGATGTCGAGCGCGGGGCCGGAGACGGCGACACCGTGTACATGGATTTCAAGGGCATGATTGACGGCGAGGTGTTCGAGGGCGGGTCGGCACAGAACGTGCCGCTAGTACTCGGCTCAGGCGCCATGATTCCAGGATTCGAAGCCGGCCTGCTTGGTGCCAAGGCAGGGGACGAGCGCACCCTGGAGGTCAAGTTCCCCGACGACTATCGTGCCCAGCATCTGGCGGGCAAGGAAGCGACCTTCGAGGTCAAGGTGTTGCGGGTGTCGGAGCCGAAACTGCCGGAGATCGACGAGGAGTTTGTCAAGGCATTCGGTGTGGAGGCGGGCACTGTTGAAGCGTTGCGAGCCGACGTCGCCAAGAACATGCAGCATGAGTTGACGCAGAAACTCAAGAACATCACCAAAGAACATGTGATGGATGCGCTGATTGCGGCCAATCCCCTGGAAATTCCCAAGGCGATGGTGAATCAGGAGGCCGAGCGCATGAAGCAGCAGGTGGTGCAGGACATGCAGCAGCGCGGGCAGCAGTCGAACATGGATCTGCCGGCAAGCGTGTTTACCGACCAGGCAAAACGACGTGTACACCTCGGTTTGCTGGTGGCGGAAATCATCAATACGCAACAGATCAAGGCGCAGGAAGAGCAGCTGCGCGAGACAATCGCTGCATTTGCCGAGTCGTACGAAAATCCGCAGGAAGTGGTTGACTATTACATGCAGGACAAGTCCGCACGCGCCAGCATCGAGAACCTGGTACTCGAAAACCAGGTGGTGGACTGGGTGTTGAGCCAGGTGCAGGTGACCGACGAGCCGAAGACGTTCGCCGGGATAATGGAAAACACGGCATAAAGCAGGCTTGCCCGGTCGGGTTTTTAGGGGTAGCTTCAAGTAATCCCAATAACATCCGATAAGCAGCGTATGAATCAATTCGAACCGATGAATCTCGGCCTCGTGCCGATGGTGGTGGAGCAGAGTGCGCGCGGGGAGCGGGCCTACGACATCTATTCGAGGCTGCTCAAAGAGCGTGTGATTTTCTGCGTTGGGCCGGTGGAAGACCAGATGGCCAACCTGATCGTGGCGCAGCTGCTGTTCCTGGAATCGGAAAACCCGGATAAAGACGTTCATCTCTATATCAATTCGCCTGGCGGTTCAGTAACCGCCGGGCTCGCGATCTACGACACAATGCAGTTTATCCGCCCGCACGTCACCACGATGTGCATCGGACAGGCGGCGAGCATGGGTGCGCTGCTGCTGGCCGGGGGAGAAAAAGGGAAACGCTACGCCCTGCCGCATTCGCGGATCATGATCCACCAGCCGCTGGGCGGATTCCAGGGGCAGGCCACCGATATCGAGATTCACGCCCGGGAGATTCTGCTGATTCGCGAGAAGCTCAACAAGATCCTCGCTCATCACACCGGTCAGGATATCGAGCGCATCGGTTTGGATACCGACCGTGACAACTTTATGAGCGGTGAGCAGTCGGTCGCCTACGGACTGATTGATCAGGTATTGGATCGGCGGCCCGATCAAGGCAAGTAAAAGGGCGAATAGCCACGCTGTCCGGGTGGCTTGTTATCCGAATGCATTCGGATATGATCACCAAAATGGAGTACGCGGCGGCGCCGCAATATCGGCCTGGGCGGCGACGCAAAGACAAGGTACACGACTATGAGCGACGATAAAAAGCACGGAAAGGGCGAGGACGGTAAGCTGCTGTACTGCTCGTTTTGCGGCAAAAGTCAGCACGAGGTGCGCAAGCTCATTGCTGGACCATCTGTCTTTATCTGCGACGAATGTGTTGAACTTTGCAACGATATCATCCGTGAGGAGATGCAGGACAACGTCGGCCACACCTCCGACAAGCTGCCGATTCCGCAGGATATCAATGCCACGCTGGACCAATATGTAATTGGCCAGATGCGTGCAAAGAAAGTCCTCTCCGTTGCTGTCTACAACCATTACAAGCGACTCGAGGCGAAGAGCAAGAAGGACGACGTCGAGATCGCCAAGAGCAATATCCTGCTGATCGGTCCGACCGGCTCGGGGAAGACGTTGCTGGCCGAAACCCTGGCGCGGCTGCTCAATGTGCCGTTTACCATCGCCGATGCCACCACGCTCACCGAGGCCGGTTACGTCGGCGAGGATGTGGAAAACATCATTCAAAAGCTGCTGCAGAAATGCGACTACGATGTCGAAAAGGCACAGACCGGCATCGTTTACATCGACGAGATCGACAAGATCTCGCGCAAATCCGACAACCCGTCGATCACTCGCGATGTATCGGGCGAGGGCGTGCAGCAGGCGCTGCTGAAGCTGATCGAGGGTACGATTGCCTCGGTGCCCCCGCAGGGTGGCCGCAAGCACCCGCAGCAGGAGTTCCTGCAGGTCGATACCTCGAATGTGCTGTTCATCGTCGGCGGGGCGTTTGCCGGTCTCGACAAGGTCATCCGCGACCGTTCCGAAAAAGGCGGCATCGGTTTTTCCGCCGAGGTACGCAGCAAGGAAGACAAGCGGAATGTGGGTGAGATTCTCAGCGCCGTGGAGCCCGAGGATCTTATCCGTTACGGCCTGATTCCGGAGTTCGTCGGCCGTCTGCCGGTCGTGGCGACGCTCGAAGAGCTCGATGAGGAAGCATTGGTGCAGATCCTTACCGAGCCGCGCAATGCCCTTATCAAGCAGTATCAGAGACTTTTCGAAATGGAAGGTGCTGAGCTCGAGGTCCGTGATGAGGCCTTGCGGGCCATTGCCCGTCGGGCGATGGAGCGCAAGACCGGCGCGCGTGGTCTGCGCACCATCCTTGAGCATGTGCTTCTCGACACCATGTACGACCTGCCTTCGCTGGAGGGTGTCAGCAAGGTGGTCATCGACGAAGGCGTGATCAAGGGCGAATCCGCCCCCTACATCATTTTCGGTGGTGCCGAGCCGAGGCAGATTGCGGCCTCTGACTGAGCATTATCCCCATTGCGCTACTCCGGCGGGCCTGGAGAAGCGCTTTTTCGCACGCAGCCACGGGTTCAGGTGCTGTCGCTTGCCTGGCGCCGCGGTGCTGCGTGCGGCGAGATGCGATCCCACGTCTTTACCGAGCTGGCTGCAGGCCTGCTCTGGTGCCCAACCTAATGCTGCGCCAAATCGGGGTAATTTACGGGTTGAATTTTCCAGCGCCAATCCCCATCTTCGGACGGTCGAAGCGTCTTTGAAACCTTGGCATGATCGACAGCCAAAATTGCTGCGCGCATTGTTGCGTGCCGACGGAGGAAATCAATGGGACAGGAAGATACCGCGGTGAGTGTGCGAAGCGATCAGCCGAGTGCTGTCCCGGTGCTGCCGTTGCGGGACGTGGTGGTTTACCCGCATATGGTCATTCCGCTGTTCGTGGGCCGCGAAAAATCGATCAAGGCCCTGGATGCTGCGATGGCGGACAACAAGCAGATCCTGCTGGTCGCGCAAAAGAGTGCGGATGTCGACGAGCCGCAGCCGGTCGATATGTACGAGATCGGGACCCTGGCCAGCATCCTGCAACTGCTCAAGCTGCCCGACGGTACCGTGAAGGTTCTGGTCGAAGGGGCAGAACGCGCGCAGATCAAGCGGGTGATGTCGGACAACGAGTTTTTCACGGCTGAAATCGAGTCGGCGGGTGACCTCATCGAGTTGCCCGAGCGCGAGATGGAAGTCCTGATGCGCTCGGCCACCGCGCTGTTCGATCAATACGTGAAGCTGAACAAGAAGGTGCCGCCGGAGGTTCTGACGTCTTTGGCGAGCATCGATGAGCCCTCGCGCCTCGCCGATACCATGGCTGCACACATGGCGCTTAAGCTCGACGAGAAACAGCATGTGCTCGAGATGTTCAACGTGCGCGAGCGCCTTGAGCACCTGATGGCGCTGATGGAGGGTGAGAACGACATCCTGCAGATGGAGAAACGCATCCGCGGCCGGGTGAAGCGCCAGATGGAAAAGAACCAGCGCGAGTATTACCTCAACGAGCAGATGAAGGCGATCCAGAAAGAGCTCGGCGAACTGGATGATGCGCCGAACGAGCTCGAAGACCTCGCGGAGAAGATCGAAAAAGCGGGCATGAGCAAGGAGGCGCGCACCAAGGCGAGTGCGGAGCTGAACAAGCTGAAGCTGATGTCGCCGATGTCGGCCGAGGCCACGGTGGTGCGCAATTACATCGATGCCCTGGTCAACGTGCCGTGGAAGAAGCGCACCAAGGTGCGCAATGACATCGCCAAGGCCGAGGAAGTTCTGGATGCCGATCACTTCGGCCTCGAGAAGGTCAAGGAGCGGATCCTTGAATATCTCGCGGTGCAGCAGCGCGTACGCAAGCTGAAGGGCCCGATTCTGTGCCTGGTCGGTCCACCCGGTGTGGGCAAGACGTCGCTTGGCCAGTCGATTGCGCGCGCCACGAACCGCAAGTTCATTCGCATGGCGCTTGGTGGCGTACGCGACGAGGCCGAGATCCGGGGGCATCGCCGCACCTACATAGGTGCAATGCCCGGCAAGATCGTGCAGAACCTGACCAAGGCCGGCACCAAGAATCCGTTCTTCCTGCTCGACGAAATCGACAAGATGGCGATGGATTTCCGTGGAGACCCCGCGTCCGCGCTGCTCGAAGTGCTCGACCCTGAACAGAATCACACCTTTCAGGATCATTACCTGGAGGTTGACTTCGACCTGTCCGAGGTCATGTTTGTCGCGACTGCCAACAGCATGAACATCCCGCCGGCACTGCTGGACCGGATGGAAGTGATTCGCCTCTCCGGTTATACGGAAGACGAAAAAGTCAGCATTGCGGAGAACTACCTGGTTCCGAAGCAGATCCAGAACAACGGGCTAAAGGACGAGGAACTGGTCATCAAGGAAGCGGCGCTGCGCGATATCGTGCGTTACTACACGCGCGAAGCCGGTGTGCGCAATCTCGAACGCGAGATTTCCAAGATCTGTCGCAAGGTGGTGAAGGACGTGTTGCTCGAGGCCAGACAGGGCAAACGTGTCACTGTGGCGCCGAAAAACCTGGAGAAGTATCTGGGTGTCAAGCGTTTCCGATATGGGCGTGCGGATGAGCATGATCAGGTAGGCCAGGTCACCGGGCTTGCGTGGACCGAGGTCGGCGGTGAGCTGCTGCGAATCGAGACGGCGCTCACTCCCGGCAAGGGTCGCCTGACCCACACCGGGCAGCTCGGCGACGTGATGAAGGAATCGATACAGGCCGCCATGACCGTGGTGCGCAGTCGCGCGGCTGCGCTCGGGCTGGACGACGATTTTTATCAGAAGTCCGATGTGCACATCCACGTCCCCGAGGGCGCGACGCCAAAAGATGGCCCGAGTGCCGGAATCGGCATGGCGACGTCGCTGACTTCGGCGCTGACCGGTATCCCGGTGCGCGCCGATGTGGCGATGACCGGGGAGATCACGCTGCGTGGAGAGGTCCTGCCGATCGGTGGTCTCAAGGAGAAGCTGCTGGCCGCCCTGCGCGGTGGTATCCAGACTGTGATCATCCCGCACGAAAACGAGCGTGACCTGGTGGAGATGCCGAAAAACATCAAGCAGCATCTCGACATAAAGCCGGTACGCTGGATCGATGAGGTCCTGGAAATCGCCCTGGCGGAGCGGCCGAAACCACGCCCGCCGAAGGACGCGGATGAAGTCAAGTCGGCGGACGCGAAAGAAGAAAATGCAGAAGATGCCAATGATGCCCTGCGGCATCATTGAACTTGGGCCGCAACACTGGTAGAAACCTGTGTCAGGCGAGTCGTGTCACGGACATCGACCGGCTCGCTTGACACCGAATTTTTCAGGCTGCTATAAAGCGGCCCGCATAATAGAGTCAGGTCAACTGACAACGTCTTAATCCACCAAAACTGCAGCCAGCCATGGACCGGGTTGTATTTTCCAATAGGGGGCACCGTCCGAATGAACAAATCTGAACTGATCGAGGCTATGGCCGATTCCGCTGATATCTCCAAGGCAGCAGCGGGTAGGGCGCTGGACGGCTTGATTGATGCCATCACCAAAGCGGTAAAGAACAATGACACAGTGTCGGTCGTGGGATTCGGCACTTTCCTGCTGCGTGAGCGCGCAGCACGTACCGGTCGTAACCCCAAGACCGGCAATACGATCGAGATCGCGGCGTCCAAGGCGCCTGCATTTAAAGCTGGCAAAGCCTTTAAAGACGCAGTAAACTAGCGCGCCTCGTATCGGGGTGCTTAGCTCAGCTGGGAGAGCATCGCCCTTACAAGGCGAGGGTCGCAGGTTCGATCCCTGCAGCACCCACCAAGAATCTGGAGTGGTAGTTCAGTTGGTTAGAATACCGGCCTGTCACGCCGGGGGTCGCGGGTTCGAGCCCCGTCCACTCCGCCATATCTAGGGTTAAACGGGGTATCATTCGATACCCCGTTTTCTTTTCCGACTTTGCAACAGACTTAAGCGAAAAATGCTGCAGGCCATAAGAGAAAAAGCCCAGGGCTGGATCGCCTGGACCATCGTCATTCTCATCAGTGTTCCTTTTGCCCTTTGGGGTATTCAGGAATATCTCGGCGTCGGCAGTGAGCCAGAAGTGGCTGTCGTCAACGGTGAGAAGATCACCCAGCGCATGCTCGATCAGCGGGTACGCGATTTCCGCGAAAACCTCAGATTCTCACTGGGCGACAATTACAGCGCTGAACTTTTCGATGATGCCAGGCTGAAACCGCAAGTACTGAACGCGATGGTCGAAGAGCGGTTGCTGGCCGACAGCGCGAGCGATTGGAATCTGCGTACCGGCGATGCGCAGGCGCGTGGCTTCATCGTCACGGTGCCGGCATTTCAGCGCGACGGCCGGTTTGATCAGCAGGCCTATGAGGCGGCGTTGCGCAATCGCGGCATGAGCCGTGTCAGCTTCGAGCAGGGTGTGCGCCAGGACCTCGCACTTTCACAGCTGCGTGGCGGTATCCGCGAGACCGTGTTCGTTACCGAGACGGACCTCAGGGCGCGTGTGAGACTGGGCGCAGAGCAGCGCTCTGTCCGTTACGCGCGGTTGCCCGCATCGTCTTTCATCGATCAGGCGGTCCCGTCCGAGGAACAGCTGCGGCGTTATTATGAGAGCAACCAGGATCGCTACCGGACGCCTGAGCGGGTGCAGGTCGACTACCTGCTGTTGGATGCCTCCGCACTCGGCAGCCTGGTCGACGTCAACGACGAGGCGTTACAGCAGTATTTCCGTGACCATCGGGCGGAGTTTGTTGCCCGTGAAGAACGCGCGATGCGGCATATCCTGGTCACGGTCGCACCAGGTGCGGGCGAAGATGACGTGGCCAAGGCTCAGGGCAAGGCCAATGATCTGCTCGCACAGCTGCGTGGCGGTGCCGATTTTGCCAGCTTGGCACAAGCCAACTCGGATGACCCCGGCTCGGCGAAGAGTGGCGGCGACCTCGGTTGGGTCGAGCGTGGTCTGATGGTCCCAGCCTTCGAAGATGCGGCCTTCGCCCTGGCCAAAGAGGAATTCAGTGATCCGGTACGTACCGAGTTCGGCTTCCACATCATCCAGGTGACCGATGTGCGCGGTGGGTCGGATGCAACGTTCGCCGACATGCGCGACAAGGTCGAGGCGGCGTACCGCAAGTTCGAGGCCGAGAACCTGTATTTCGATTATGCAGAGCGGTTGGCGCAATCGGCCTACGAGAATTCGGCCAGCCTGACGCCGGCGGCAGAGGCGTTGGGCCTGACGGTCAGGACGACCGACTGGGTGACGCGGAGCGGTCAGCTGCCAGCACCCCTGGACGCGCCCAAGGTGATGAATGCGGTGTTTTCGGACGACGTATTGGCCGAAGGCCATAACAGCGAACTCATCGAGGTGGGGCCACAACGTGCTGTCGTCTTGCGCGTTGCCGAGCACGAGGCGGCCGGTGTCCTGGGATTCGACCAAAACCGGCAGACGATCGAATCTGACTTCAGGAAGGCCAATGCCTCCGAAATGGCGGCACAGACTGGAGTGAAATTTCTTGGTGAGCTCGAATCCGGCAATGGGAACCTGACCGCCCTTGCGACTGAGCAGTCCTGGCCGGTCGAAGCACCTGGCAGGATCGGGCGAAACGACCACGCGGTGCCGGCCGAGGTATTGGCCAAGGTCTTTGCGCTGGCGCCACCGCAGTCGTCGAAGCCACAGTATGCAGGTGTCGTCTCAGCCGAGGGCGACTATTTTCTGATCGAGGTCGATTCGGTGCAGGGCGGGGAACTGGCTTCGATGCCGCAGGCCGAACGGGCGAAGGTGATGGAGCAGGCGGTGGCACAGGCGGCGAATGCGCAACTGAACTATTTCACCAGCAGCCTGCGCGAACAGGCGGATATCAAACTCGTTCCGATCAAGGAGTGATCGAAGATCGAAATGGACTCGCGAAAAAAGCGGCCAGGCGGCCGCTTTCTTCGTTCAGGGGATCTGGTCTAGGCCATCCCGAGAATGTGGTAACCGGAGTCGACGTACAACACGTCGCCTGTGATACCGGATGCCAGGTCCGAGCACAGGAATGCCGTGGCGTTGCCGACCTCGTCGATCGTGACATTGCGTCGCAGCGGCGTTTTCTGTTCCGCCTCGGCGAGCATGCCGCGAAAGCCGCTGATCCCGGACGCTGCCAGTGTCCTGATCGGTCCGGCCGATACGGCATTGACGCGAGTTCCTTCCGGACCGAGTGAATCGGCGAGGTATCGCACGTTTGCCTCGAGCGCCGCCTTGGCGACCCCCATGACGTTGTAGTTGGGAACAGTACGCACCGCACCCAGGTAGCTCATGGTGACGATGGCACCTTTGCGGCCTGCCATCATTGCGCGCCCCGCCTTGGCCAGCGCGGCGAGGCTATAGGCGCTGATATCGTGCGCAATGCGGAAACCGTCACGTGTCACTGCATCGATGTACGAGCCCTCGAGTTGTTCCCGGGGGGCGAAGCCGACCGAGTGGATCAGGCAGTCCAGACCGTCCCAACGTTGTGCCAGCTGAGTAAATGCCGCGTCGATCTCCTCGTCGCTGCCGACGTCGAGCGGCAACACGATGTCGGAACCAAACTCCGCTGCGAAACCGGCCACCCGCTCCCGGAGTTTTTCTCCCTGGTAGGTGAAAGCGAGTTCCGCACCTTCGCGATGCATTGCCTTGGCGATACCGTAGGCAATCGAGCGATTGCTCGCGACACCGACGATCAATGCGCGTTTGTTGTCTAAGAATCCCATATGATTTCCTCGTGATCCTGAATCCTGGAGGGGAACAAACGGGCTGACAGATACCCGCTGCAATGCGATCATCAACGGGCTTTTTGTGGTGCCCGAAGCCTGACACGAAAACGTTCAAAGAATGGCGCGTAACTTAACCCAAAGATTTCCGGCATTCAAAGTTTCGCGGTCGCGCGTGGTTCGGCCGGGTTGGGCGCTGGCGCTGGTCGTGCTGACAGTGCTGTCCGGTTGCACCGATCAGGCCTGGAATGATCCTTACCGCGCCGGGGAATCGGCAAAGTCGGTCTTCTACAGCTCGTTCTCCGAACGCCCAAAGCATTTTGATCCGGCGCGCTCCTACAGCGCGAACGAGTGGGCGTTCATTTCGCAGGTCTACGAGCCGCCACTGCAATACCATTTCCTGCAGCGCCCCTACAGCCTGGTGCCGTTGACCGCGGCTGACATGCCGCAGATCCGGTTTTACGCGCATGACGGGACCGAACTCGACGACCAGGCGCCTGCTGCGGATGTCGCCTATACCGACTACATCCTGCGTATCCAGCCGGGCATCCGTTACCAGCCGCACCCGGCACTGGCCGTCAACGCGGATGGCAGCCCCGTCTACTGGCCGCTTGACGTCGAGCAGACGCGGAGTGTCAACACGCTGGCCGATTTTCCCCTGACTGGTACGCGGGAGCTGGTGGCTGCCGATTACATCTATCAGATCAAGCGGCTGGCGTTTTCCCCCAACCATTCACCGGTGGCAGGCCTGATGGGGGGGCATATCCGCGGCTTTGAGGATTTCGCGACTGAATCGAGTGCTGCCTATGAGCAGTTGCGGGCGAAGACGGGAGAGGCGAAGCCCTGGCTCGATCTGCGCACGATCGATATGGCAGGTGTCGAAGAGATCGATCGTTACACCTATCGGATCCGTATCGAGAAGAAGTACCCGCAGTTCGTGTACTGGCTGGCGATGAATTTTTTCGCCCCGATGCCTTGGGAAGCGGAGCGTTTCTACCAGCAGCCGGGGCTGGACGAAAAGAACGTCAACCTGCACTGGTACCCGATTGGTACAGGCCCGTTCATGTTGACGGAGAACAATCCGAACCTGCGGATGGTGCTGGTGCGCAACCCGAATTTTCACGGTGAGCGCTATCCGGGCGAAGGCCCGCCGGAGGCCCGTGAGGAAGGACTGCTGGATGATGCGGGGCGCCCCATGCCATTCATCGATCGCGCGGTGTATTCGCTGGAGAACGAGGCGATTCCGCGCTGGAACAAGTTCCTGCAAGGCTATTACGACAACTCCGGGATCGGTTCAGACAGCTTCGATCAGGCGGTGCAGTTCGGCAGCGGCGGTGAGGCCAGTCTGACCGAGTCGATGATCGAAAAGGGGGTCCGCCTGAGTACCGCCGTCGAAACCTCGGTGTTCTATACCGGTTTCAACATGCTGGACCCGGTGGTAGGTGGCGGCAGTGAGCGCGCGCGACTGTTGCGCCAGGCGATTGCAATTGCGATGGATTTCGAGGAGTTCATCTCGATTTTCCAGAATGGTCGCGGCGAGGTGGCGCAGAGCCCGTTGCCACCCGGCATTTTCGGCTATCGCGATGGCGAGCAGGGGGTCAACCCGGTCACACACGAATGGCTGAACGGCGTCGCGCGACGGCGCGGTATCGAACAGGCAAGGCGCCTGCTGGAAAAGGCAGGTTATACCGGTGGCCGCGATCCACAGACCGGCGGTCCGCTGATCCTTTACTACGACACGCCGGCAGCCGGACCGGACAGCAAGGCGACACTGCAGTGGTACCGCAAGCAACTGGCCAAACTGGGCATAGAGTTGGTCATCCGGGCCACCGACTACAACCGGTTCCAGGACAAGATGCTGACCGGTACCGCTCAGATCTTCAGCTGGGGCTGGAATGCGGACTACCCGGACCCGGAGAATTTCTTCTTTCTGCTGTACGGCCCCAACGCCAAGGTCGAGTTCAAGGGGGAGAACGCCGCCAACTTCAGCAATGCCGAGTTCGACAAGCTGTTCGTCCGTATGAAGGATCTGCCAAACGGTGCGGAGCGGCAGGCTGTCATCGACCGCATGGTCGGGATCCTGCGAGAGGAATCACCCTGGTTGTTCGGATTCTTTCCCAAGGCGTTCAGTCTGCACCACGCCTGGTACAAGAATGCCAAGCCGCACCTGATGGCGAACAACACACTCAAGTACAAGCGCGTGGAAGGCCCCATGCGCGCTGCCGCACAAAAGGCATGGAACCAGCCTGTGCTGTGGCCGGTCGGTCTGGTTCTCGGTCTGCTGTTCGTATCGCTGATTCCCGCCATACGCGATTTTCGCGCACGCGAGAGGAGTAGGGCGCTTTGACTGCCTACATCATCCGCCGCCTGTTGTACGCGCTGCCGATTCTGATCGGCGTGAACGCGCTCACCTTCGTCCTGTTCTTCGTGGTCAACTCGCCCGACGACATGGCGAGGATGCATCTCGGCAGCAAGCGCGTGACTGACGAGGCCATCCAGTCCTGGAAGCAGGATCACGGTTACGACAGGCCGCTGCTGGTCAACACGGCCCAGCAGGGTGCCGCGGTGTTCACCGACACAATACTGTTCGAAAAGTCGATCCGCTTGTTTCTGTTCGACTTCGGCCAGTCCGATAGTGGGCGAGATATCAGCCATGACATCTCGCAGCGCATGTGGCCGAGTCTTGCAATCGCGGTGCCGACGCTGCTGATCGGCCTCGCGGTGAACATCACCTTCGCGCTGCTGCTGGCGTTCTTTCGCGCGACCTACCTGGACTTCTGGGGCGTGGTGCTGTGCGTGGCAATGATGTCCATATCGGGGCTCTTCTACATCATCGGTGGTCAGTTCCTGGTCGGAAAGGTGTTGAACCTGGTGCCGATATCCGGTTACGACACCGGCGTGCACGCCTGGAAGTTCATTGTCCTGCCGATGATCGTCGGGGTGGTCGGTGGTGTCGGCGCCGGCACCCGCTGGTACCGCACGCTGTTTCTCGAAGAGGTCCATCGCGACTACGTCCGGTCGGCCCGCGCCAAGGGTGTTTCCGAGCACCTGGTGCTGTTCCGCCATGTTCTGCGAAATGCGCTGATCCCGATCCTGACCGGTGTGGTCGTGGTATTGCCATTGCTCTTCATCGGCAGTCTGCTCACCGAGTCGTTCTTCGGCATTCCGGGCCTGGGCAGCTACACAATCGATGCAATCAACAGCCAGGATTTCGCGATTGTGCGTGCCATGGTCTTCCTGGGTGCGGTGCTGTACATACTTGGTCTGCTGCCGACCGATATTTCCTACACGATCGCCGATCCGCGCGTGAGGCTGGACTGAGACATGCCTTATCAGCCGGTCGTACTGTGGACGGACGCTTTGATTTACCTGCTGCTGGGCCTGGCACTGGCGATGGTCTGGTACACGCGCCGCCACGAGCACCTGGCACAGCCCTGGCGGCGCGTGGCTGGCAGCCGTACCGGACAGGCGGCGATGGTAGTGCTCGCGTTCTATGTGCTGATCGGATTGCTCGATACGCTGCATTTCAATCCGAAGACCAGCGACGGCGAGGATGGCAAGCCGGTCTATTCGACCGAGGTGTTGAGTTTGTTTGACGTGATCGCGGGGCCGTTGCGCACGCAGCGTGAAAAGACCTACTCGGCACCGTTCGCCTCTCACCTGTTCAGCAAGGAGAACATGGAGCAGGCGGACGGCAGTGTCGCGCGGGACTATCCGCGCCTGGTCTATGGCGGCGCACACCTCGATGCCGATGGCAATGACAGGGCCGCCGATATTGCCTGGCGCTCACTGCTCGGTGCATCAAAGGGTGCGCTTGCCTGGGCCGTGTTGCTGATCCTGTTGTGCCGTTTCGATCGACATCGGTTGCGGCGTCTGCTGACAGGTGCAATGGCCAACCCCTGGCACGTCGGCGCCTGGAGTGCGTTGGCGCTGATGATGGTCTTTGCGGCTGTGTGGGAGCTTGCGGGTTACTACCACGTGCTGGGTACAGACAAGGTGGGCGAGGATGTGTTTTATCAGTCACTCAAGAGCATCCGTACCGGGCTGGTCATCGGTACCGTGACCACGCTGGTCATGCTGCCGGCCGCGATCATGCTCGGCATCATGGCCGGGTATTTTCGCGGCTGGGTCGATGATGTGATTCAGTACCTCTACACGACGCTCAACTCGATACCGGGCGTGTTGTTGATCGCGGCCGCGGTGCTGATGATGCAGATATATATGAGCAATCATGCGGATGAATTCAACAGCCTGACCGAGCGTGCCGACCTGCGGTTGCTGTTCCTCTGCCTGATCCTTGGTGTGACCAGCTGGACCTCGCTGTGCCGCCTGCTGCGCGGTGAGGCGCTAAAGCTGCGTGAACTGGAGTATGTGCAGGCTGCCCGGGCATTCGGGGTCGGTCATTTCCGAATCCTGATGCGCCACGTCGTGCCCAATGTGATGCACATCGTGCTGATTACTATCGTGCTCGATTTCAGCGGCCTGGTGTTGGCTGAAGCGGTATTGTCATACATCAGCATCGGTGTCGATCCGGCGACCAACAGCTGGGGCAACATGATCAATGGCGCACGCCTCGAACTGGCCAGGGAGCCGGTCGTTTGGTGGTCTCTGCTCGCGGCGTTCGGGTTCATGTTCACCCTGGTGCTGGCAGCCAATCTCTTTTCCGATGTGGTGCGTGACGCCTTCGATCCGCGTCTGAGAAAGCAGCGATGACTCGCACGATGAAAGCCGAGGACGAAGAGCCGATGCCCGTACCGCCGCTACTGGAGATCGAGAATCTTTCGACCCATCTGGGCAGCGATACCGCACCGGTACGCGCCGTCGACGGGGTCAGCCTGAACATCCGCCGCGGTGAGACGTTCGTGCTGCTCGGTGAGTCCGGTTGCGGCAAGTCGATGATCGCTCTGTCGATCATGCGGCTGTTGCCCCACTCCGGACGAATAGTCGCCGGCGACGTTCTGTTGGACGGGCAGTCGCTGCGTGCGCTGTCGGAAGCGGAAATGCGGGCCGAGCGCGGTGGTCGAATCGGGATGATCTTCCAGGAGCCTATGACCTCGCTGAATCCGGTGATGACCGTCGGTGAACAGGTCGCCGAGGCGGTTCGTCTGCACGACCCCGGCAGTCACGGACAGGTGAGGTCCAGGGTTACCGAACTGTTCCGCGCTGTCGGAATTCCCGATCCGCAGGCGCGCTTGAAGGCGTACCCGCACCAACTGTCGGGTGGCATGAAGCAGCGCGTGATGATCGCAATGGCACTTGCCGGGCGCCCGGCGCTGTTGATCGCAGACGAGCCGACCACGGCACTCGATGTGACGATCCAGGCGCAGGTGCTCGATCTCCTCAAACAGCTGCAGCGCGAAACCGATATGGCCATCCTGCTGATCACCCACGACCTGGGGGTGGTGGCGGAGATGGCGGATCGGGTCGGGGTCATGTACGCCGGTCAGCTCATGGAGATCAAGGATGTCGAGGACTTCTTCGAGCGGCCGGCGCATCCGTACAGTCGGAAGCTGTTCAGATCGGTGCCGGACGCGACGAAGCGCGGCCACGGGCTGGACGTGATACCGGGGATAGTCCCAGCACTCGATCAGGCCTTCGACAGGTGCCGTTTCGCCGATCGCTGCGAGCTGGTGCATGATGCCTGCCGCAGCAGCCTGCCGCCCTGGCGCGGTGAGCCGCAAGACGGATATCGCTGTCACCTGGCTCCAGCACAGATGCCGGATCTGGCGGCTGCCGCGGTGGCCGGCCGGCCGGCGGACAGGCAGGACGCCGGTCAGCTCCTGCAGGTCGAGCGGTTGAAGGTGCATTTCCCGATACACGCCGGGGTCCTGCGGCGGGTTGTCGGATACGTCAAGGCGGTGGACGGCGTCGATCTCGCGATCGCGACCGGGCGTACCGTTGCACTGGTGGGTGAGTCGGGTTGCGGCAAGACGACGGTCGGCAAGGCGATACTGCAGCTGCCGGGGCCGACCGCCGGCCGGGTGCTGTTCGATGGCGTCGATCTGGCCGGGGTCAGAGGCCGTGAACTGCGTCGCCTGCGGCGTGAGTTCCAGATCATTTTCCAGGATCCTGCGTCCTCGATGAACCCACGTATGCTGGTAGAGGACATCATTGCCGAGGGCCTGGTGGCACAGGGTCTTGGCGGCAATCGCGCGCAACGCAGGGTGCTGGTGGAAAAGCTGCTGGAGCAGGTCGGCATGCGGCCGAACGCCGCCGACCGCTATCCGCACGAGTTCTCCGGGGGACAGCGCCAGCGCATCGCCATTGCGCGCTCGCTTGCGCTTAAGCCGCGCCTGATCGTATGCGATGAACCAACCAGTGCCCTGGATGTCTCGGTGCAGGCGCAGGTGCTCAATCTGCTTAAGGATCTGCAGGCGGAACTGGGCCTGTCCTACCTTTTCATCACGCACAACATCTCGGTTGTTGCCTACCTGGCACACGAGGTGGCAGTGATGTATCTCGGCCGTATCGTGGAATACGGTGACGTCGACAGCGTGCTGCAGGATCCTCTGCATCCCTATACCGCTGCATTGCTCAGTGCGGTGCCGGTCGCTGACCCGGCCCATCATCGCGAAGTGATCAGATTGGAAGGGGATATGCCGTCGCCGAGTGCTCCGCCGGAGGGCTGCCATTTCCATCCGCGATGTCCGCATGCGGGCGCGATCTGTCGCGAGCGCTATCCGGAGGCAGTCGAGGTCGTGCCGGGCAGACGCGTGAGCTGCTGGCTGGTGGAGGCCCGGGACCGCTAGGCGTCCGGATCGATGAACACAGTGATCTTCTCACCCGGCTGGATATAACGACCGACGCGGTTCCAACGTTTCAGGTCGGCGACCGAGACCTGGAACCGCCGCGCGATGGTGTAAAGCGAGTCCCCTTTGCGGACGCGGTAGTGCATACGCTGTTTCGCGTGACCGATCGAACCGCTGTCTGCCAATGTCACGGAATCCGACAGAGGTATCAGGAGGTCGCGACCGGCACGGATTCGCGTGTCTTTCAGGCCGTTGGAGCGTGCGATGGCATCCACCGTGACACCATACTGGCGTGCTATCCGACTGAGGCTGTCACCGGCGCGTATCGTGTGATGCTGCCATCGAAGGCGCCCCGTGGCCGGAAGGGCCGCCACTGCCTGTTCAAATGAAGCCACCCTGTCGATCGGCAGCAACAACTCGTGGGGTCCATCCGGCCGGCTCGCCCAGCGCTTGTGGCCGGCATTGAGCGCCAGCAGGTCTTCAACCGGCATATCCGCAAGCTCGGCAGCGATGTTCAGGTCGATCTGGCCATGCGTGCGCGCAGGGGCGAAGTAAGGTCGGTTATCGATCTCGGGCAGATCGAGGCCATAGGCCTCTGGGTCTGCAACGACGGTGGCCAGTGCCAGCAGGCGAGGGATATATCGATCGGTTTCACCGGGCAGGTCGAGTGACCAGAAGTCCGGGTTGTCACCGCGCCGGTTCGCCTGCGCGATGGCGCGCGCGACGGTCCCGGCACCCGCATTGTAGGCGGCCAGCGTCAACAGCCAGTCGCCGGAAAACTGCTTGTTGAGTTGCGACAGGTAGGTGATTGCCGATCGGGTCGATTCCCTGACCGAGCGCCTTTTGTCGAACCACCAATCCTGCTCGAGCCCCAGCATGCTCCCGGTTGCCGGCATGAACTGCCACAGGCCGGCCGCGCCGTTCGGCGAATAGACGTGTGCCTGAAAGCCACTCTCGATGGCCGGCAGCAGCGCCAGCTCGGCAGGCAGTCCAGCCTTTTCGATTTCGTTGAGTATGTAATGCAGGTAAGGTTCTGACCGCGCCATCAGGGCGCGAAATGCGTTCGGTGAACGCTGCAAGCGACCAATCTCATGCGTAATCCGCGGATTCGATACCTCTGTGAGCCGGTAACCGCGCCTCAGGTGGGCCCAGATCGAGGGATCATCCGGTGGCGACGCCTGCATCGCCGTCGAGGCGCCATCCGTCTGCCCGGATATGGTGGTCATGTCGATCGCCCAGGGCACCTGAGATTCTTCGGGCGGCGACGGAGATTGCGAGATCTGTGGATCGGGGCGGCTGCCCTGGCCCATGCACCCCCCGAGTCCAAATGCAATGGCCACCACGACAATGCCCGTGAGGGGGAATCGACGTTGCCGCTGGGGGGCGCTCTGGTGCGCTTGACGATCGTCGTGACCCCCATATCAGCGCGGTCGA
>Ga0116152_10001012_pt1 | contig 23145 bp, 13 predicted proteins | sample AD_UKC119_MetaG_FD_89894 | JGI IMG/M metagenome (GOLD analysis project Ga0116152, IMG submission 89894) | Active sludge microbial communities of municipal wastewater-treating anaerobic digesters from Hong Kong - AD_UKC119_MetaG | ecosystem: Engineered > Bioreactor > Anaerobic > Digestate...
GTTATTACACAAATCTAGACGACGAAACACGAAAAAATTCTAATAAAGCCAAGGCTCGAAAGCTATCCGCCTTGAGAGCGATGTTTAAATATTATGCAAATAAGGACAAAATAAAACACGACCCCACTGTCACTGTAGATTCTCCTAAAATTAAGGAAAAAGAAATCATACGCCTTGAAGGCGATGAAATTTCAAAGATGTTAAACGTCACGGAAAGCGGGTGCGGTCTTACAGCAAGACAGCTGGCATATCACAAGAATACTCAAATTCGAGACACGGCAATAATTGGGTTCTTACTTGGGACGGGTATTCGTGTCAGTGAACTTGTCGGGCTTGACCTTAACGATGTCAATTTTGAAAATATGTCTTTTGTAGTGACACGCAAAGGCGGCAGCCGTGTCCAGCTTTATTTTTCCGACGAGGTCGGCGGACTTTTGTATGAATATTATTTATACCGAACCGCTGAAAAAACAATACCGTCCGACGAAAAAGCGTTTTTTGTTTCGTTGCAAAACAAACGTTTTTCGCCTCGTTCTGTAGAAAATATAGTAAAAAAATACAGCTCGGTCGCCACCCCGAATAAAAACATAACCCCCCACAAACTTCGCAGCACATTTGGTACTCAGCTTTACCGTCAAACGGGCGATATATATGTTGTTGCGGATGTTTTGGGACATAAAGACGTTAACACAACCAAAAAGCATTACGCCGCCATGAGCGACGATATACGCCGCAAAGCTTCCACAAAGGTCTCTTTACGACAGACAAAGGAATTTGATAATAATAATGATGACTGAAAACGAAACCGCAAATAAAATTGCAATAGCTTTACTTGAGACAAATGAATACGATATTTGTGTCAGCGAAATGACCGAGCTTGCCAAAACCGCTGGATTTGAAGTGGCATTGATATATTCGCAAAAACGCTCTTCGCAAGACCATTCGACATACTTTGGCAGCGGCAAAGTTAAAGAAATTAAAAAATCTTTAAAAGCCAATAATATAGATACGATTATTTTTGCTGACGAATTATCCCCCATTCAGCACGCAAATTTAACAGATGAGCTGGATGTGGAAGTATTAGACAGGACAAATTTAATTTTAAAGATTTTTTCGTTGCGAGCTCGTACCGCAGAAGGAAAAATTCAAGTCGAGCTTGCGAGACTGAAATATCTGCTACCACGTTTGCGTATTACCCCGGGCGAACTAAGCCGACAAGGCGCAGGCGTTTTGGCTCGTGGTCCCGGCGAAACTAAACTTGAGATGGACAAGCGTTATCTGAAAGAGCGTATACGTAAACTCAAAGAAGATTTGACCGAAATAGAAAAGCAGCGTGCTGTAACTCGTGAAAACCGTGAGAACAGCCGATTGCCGCTAATAGCCTTGGTTGGTTACACAAACGCCGGGAAATCAACCCTTTTTAACAGACTCACAGAAAGCGATGTGTTGGCGGAAAACAAACTGTTTGCAACGCTTGACACAACAATAAGACGTACTGATATTGCGCCAAATTTAGAAGTTTTGTTTAGCGACACCGTAGGTTTTATAAGAAAGCTTCCTCACCATCTTGTAGAATCGTTTAAATCGACTTTGGAAGAAATAACCTTTGCCGATATTGTTTTAAATGTGTGCGATGCGTCTGACCCACAGGTTGACGAGCATATAAACGTTACACGTGCTCAATTGGAAAATTTAAAAATTACTGCAAAAATTTTCGATGTTTACAACAAATGCGACTTATTAGACGGCAAATTTGTAATACCGAAAAGCGAGAGTGCTATCGGTATTTCGGCTATTGGCGGTCAAGGCATTGACACATTAAAAGATATGCTAATAAAAGAAATACAAAATAAATATACATTTGTGAGATTGCTTCTGCCTTATTCAAAAATCAGTGAATTGTCCCAGTTGCAGACGATTTCATATGATACAAAGCTAGAATATATTGAAAACGGACTTGTTATCAGCGGATATTTTCTTACCGCATATTACGGAAAATACGGCAAATATATAAAAAAAGATTAAAAAACACCAAAACACGCCGTATTGACTGTATATTTTTTTACTTTATCTCTAAGCGAGTTGTTATATACTACATTTAAACTTCTTTATAGACAAAATATAGAGTACTATTTGTGAAATAGTACTCTATATTTCAATACAATTAGAACTTTTGTTCTAAAAATATTGATTTTTAAAAGAAACTGTGTTAAAATTTGCTTATGAATAAAATCGATAACAAACTAAATGATGTATATGAATATTTGAAAAATTATATTGATGAAAATTCTTTTCCCCCTACCGTTCGAGAAATTTCATCAGCCTTGGGAATAACTTCTACATCAACGGTATTTTATTATCTTGAAAAACTGCAAAGTCAAGGTAAGATTTTGCGGTCTGATAACAAAAATCGAGCAATCACTTTGATTGATGAAACAATCACAAATTTTAAAAACGTTCCTCTTGTTGGTTCAGTTTGTGCGGGAAACGGCATTTTTGCAGTAGAAAACATCGAAGGGTATTATCCTTTGCCAAGCGAAATATGCAAGGGTGAAGTATTTTTGTTGAAAGTCAAAGGCGACAGTATGACGGGTGCGGGCATAAACGAAAACGACGTTATTGTTGTACGCAGACAAAATACAGCGGATAATGGAAAAATTGTAGTCGCACTTATTGAAGATATCGCAACAGTCAAACGCTTGGTTACAGAAAAAAACGGGGCTTACCTACACCCCGAAAACGATCTATATGAAGATATTCGATTCGACTCTATTTCTGAAATAAATATTCAGGGCATTGTCATCGGAAGCTATCGCAAATTTTAATGTAATTTTTGCCCAAATTAATCAATTCATCTTGAACTATATGCAATCTGAATTTTTTACATAATTGTCCGAAAATGCATTATTGCTATTTTAAACGACCATATATTTTTTTCACATAGTGCATATTTATTTCATACGCTTAATTGTCTAAATAAAAATTACCGTTTATCGTTTGCGGGTTAACCATTTTTTTCTATTAATTTATAGAAACTAATATTTTCATATTGTGTATTATCTTAATCGAAAAGCTTACAAAAAGAAGCTGTATTAAGTGTCTTTTTTAATATGATAAAGCACAAAAACGATTTATTATTTAACAAATTTTATTAGAGTATTGTTACACATCAAAACACAATTACTTCAAAAAAATAAATGTTACAAATCCATTTAATAATGCTATTCGTCTTTTAGGTGTGCCGCCTAGCGTTCCCCTACGGCTAATTTACGATAAGTATACATACTTAAGAATTAATAAAGTTATATCTTCATTACATCATTAGTGCTGTTCGATTATTCTTTTAAAAGCGTTTTCAAACATTCTTTCACAGCTATTTTCCCATGCTCAAACGTTAATCCGCCTTGAAAGTAAGCTATATGGGGAGGTTTTATCGGAGCATCGCAGCTAAGCTCTATGGATGCACCCTGCACGAAACAGCCCGCTGCCATAATCACTTCATCTTGGTAGCCGGGCATATCCCAAGGCAAAGGTTTTACAAAGCTGTCGATCGGCGAAACTCGTTGTACAGCTTGGCAAAAATCAATAAGCTTTTGCTTGTCCCCTATTTTGACCGAACACACGATATCATTAAGCGTATCAGTCGGCTTTGGCAAAACTTCGTATCCGAGTTTACCTAATGTGCTGGAAAACAAAACGGCGGTTTTTGCAGCTTGCGCTACTATATGCGGTGAAAGAAAAAATCCTTGAAAAAACGGCAAATACCCGCTTGCGTAACTTCCGACTTCCATCCCGATAGACGGAGCGGTGACACGCCCTTCGATTTGTTTTATATACGTTTTTTTCCCAACAATGTAACCGCCCGTAGGAGCTATGCCGCCGCCGGGATTTTTAATAAGCGAACCAACCATTACGTCAGCGCCAACTTCTGTTGGCTCAATTGTATCCATAAACTCGCCGTAACAATTATCAACAAAAATTATCGTATCAGGGGAAACTTTTTTTATTAAATCAACTGCTTTTTTTATTTGATTAACCGACAAAGCTTTTCGCCAAGCATATCCACGTGACCGCTGAATCATAACCATTTTTACTTTTCCGTTAGAAAGAGTTTTTTGTGTTAAATCAAAATCAAAATCGTCTGATGCGGTAAGTTCTATTTGTTTATAATTAACGCCAAAATCACGCAAAGAGCCGTTGCCTTCTCCCGAAATGACTTGCGTGAGAGTATCATATGGTTTCCCGGAAATTGAGATTACTTCGTCATTCGGTCGTAATAGCCCGAAAAGTGCAACGGTTATTGCGTGAGTCCCAGACACAAAATTTGGAGTGACGATGCCGCTTTCAGCACAGAAAGCATCGGCGAAAACCTTACCCAATGCATCTCTGCCGCTGTCATCATACCCGTAGCCGCTGCTTCCGCTCATATGACGCAGTGCTATCTGATTGTTTTGAAAGGCTTTGAGCACTTTGTTTTGATTATATAATGCAATACTGTCAATACGTTCAAATATTGGCATAAGTTCTTTTATTGATTCATTTAACAATTTTTGTGATTTTTCCATTTTTTTATCCGCCGTTTATAGGTTAAAATTAGCTTTTTGCTTTTACAGCCCCTTATATATGGTAAAATTGATAAAAGTTTAGGTACTATCAATTATCAAAACGGTTATAATGTTGTAGATTTTTACTTTACTATTCAAAATTTAGAATACTATTTAACAAATAGTATTCTAAATTATCGTAAATAACTTTCTATTTCAGCAATAATATCGTCTTTTCCCTTGTTTGCATCAATCCATATTGGGTTTAGTCTTTTTATAAAAGTTATCTGACGCTTTGCATAATTTCGAGTATGCCGTTTTATTTGCTCCTTTATATCAGATAAAGAAAATTCTCCTTTCAAATATTCCAGCGTTTCTTTGTACCCTATTGCTTGAAAAGCCTGACATCTTGAGTCGTATTTTTTTGAAAGTAATTCGACTTCTTCTACAAGTCCCAATTCAAACATTTTGTCTACCCGAGTGTTTATTCTTTCGTATAATAAATTTCTATCACAGTTCATAGCGAATAAAACGTAATCTCGAACGGGTTTACGCTCTTTTTTGGTTGTAAAATCTTTTTTGTCCAAAATTTCCAAAGCTCTTATTACGCTTTTTACATTATTGGGATGGATCTTTTCAGCTCTCTCTGGGTTTATTTCCGCAAGCTTTTTATGCAAAGCCTCTTTACCGAATTTATCGCAAAAATCCCACAACTCACTGCGTAATTTTTGAGTGTCGTCAGAGTTTGGAAAATCTAGTCCATATAACAAACTCTCGAAGTACAAGCCTGTTCCGCCGACCGCTATTGCATTAGGATTGGTTTTCAAAACTTCATCAACAGCTTTTGAATATAAAAATGCGTTATATTCTTCGCAAGGTTCGACCACATCTATCATAAAATGTTTTGCTTCAGCTTGCTCGGTTTTCGATGGCTTTGCGGTGCCTATATCCATACCTTTATAAATAGCAAAAGAATCAGCGGACACGATACACCTATTAAGTTTTTTTGCAAGTTGCAAGGCAATATCGCTCTTGCCAACAGCCGTTGGTCCTGCTATGCAAATTAATCTCGACATTTCTTTCTTTCCTATTCCAAAATAAGTTTTCTAATATTTATGTAATATTACCTTAACAAAAATTTCATATATATTGATTGATATAATGTATTTTACTTGTGTATATTTTTATATAACAATCTAAATAAAAATTTGTATAAATATCATCAATACACCTTTGCCCAAAAGCAGAATCGAAAGTGTTTTACAAAGTTAAAGCTTTTCGGTACAGCTTGATTCCTTAGATATGGGCGTTTGATTATAAGTTTCTCCGTAAAATCAATTTATGCTGAAAATTTTTGTATAAATTTTTTCTAATTCTCTATTATTTTCACTTTTGTGTTTAATAAAAACTAGACAATACGTTTAAACCACTTTTCAAATTCCACTATACTGTATACCACGACAATAGGTCTGCCGTGCGGACATTTTAGATTGTCCATGTGGTCAAGTTCTGTCAATAACGCATACACGTCAGCTCTGTCCAAAACATCACCCGCCTTCACTGCCGCCTTACACGCTCGACGGGCCAGTAAATCGGAATTTAGTTTACTCGTACTCATATCAAAATAGCGTATATTAGTCAAAACTTCTTTAACAAAACAATCCAAATTCATTCCAACAAATGCTGATGGAATTACGCTAAGTTTGTATGTGTTGTGTCCAAATTCTTCTATCGCAAAACCGCCGCAAGTAAGATTTTCGATATTTTGCTGTATGTATTCATTTTCACCGTCCGTTACATGAAAAACATATGGTGCTAAAAGTTGCTGAGTTGGTATGGATTTTGTTTGGTATTGTTTGATATAAATATCATACAAAATTCTTTCGTGAGCGGCGTGCTGGTCAATAATGAATAAAAAATCCCCTCTTTCCAACAAAATGTAGGTATCGAACAATATACCCATAAATTTTGCATCGGAAAAAATCCCTTGTGTCGAAGTTGTAGCGTCTACTAATTTTGTGGGTTGTTCTACAAAATTTCTGTTTTGAGCCTCACTAAAATTTATGTTCAGCGGTTTTTCATTTTTTGTATTTGACTGAACATCATTTTTCGTATTTGACTGAACATCATTTTTCGTAGCCACAGTTATGTTTTCTTTTAAGAATAAATCCCCGTTAGAAATTTTCTCTTTCTGTTTAAAATCTGTTTTATCTTTATCAAACTGTTCAATTTCGTCAGTTTCCGCTGTATATTTTGTAGTTGAATTGTTTTTAAGCTTTGCAGTTAGTAGTTCCATTGCAAATTCCGCTTTTTGAGAATTATTCGGCGGAAACATCGACACGTTTGCGTATTGAGCGTCTTTGTATGGTTCTGTCTTTATTTCTATTTTTTGTTTGTATTGCTTTGAAGCATTTGCGAGAGTGTCTTTCGCCGCCAAGAACGCCGCCATAAATACATCTTGCCCATACAAAAATTTTACTTCAAGCTTGCTCGGATGCACATTTACATCGATTTCGTCGTATGGCAAGTCTATATACAAAACATAAAACGGATATTGCCTTGTCATAAGATAAGGAGCGTAAGCATTTTTCAACGCCGCAGCAACTACCGCACAGTTTACATATCTGCCGTTTATTACTACTGTTTGGGCGGTTGTGTTTGATTTGGAAAAATTTGCTTCGCCTATGTATCCGTAAATTTTCACATTTTTTGCAGACGATTCCACAGCCAAACAATTATCTAAACATTCTTTGCCATAAACAACAAAAATCGCTTCTTCTATTCCGCCGCCTGAAAAATCGTAAATAATTTTGTCGTCCAGTATATATTTTATTTTAGTTTTCGGGTTTGACAAAATAAGCCTTGAAACAAAATTGCTTATTTCCGAAGCTTCTCGGGACGGTGTTTTTAAAAACTTTTTTCTAGCCGGTGTATTAAAAAATAAATCTGTTACCTCTATTTTTGTACCAACATTAGCCGAAACCGCTTGTTTCGAATCCACCTTACCGGCAGTCATATTTATGCAAAAACCAACTTCCGCTTGTTCAGTTTTTGAAACAGCGGTGATTTTTGAAACAGACGCAATGCTAGCCAAAGCTTCGCCTCTAAAACCGAGCGTTGAGATTTCTTCCAAATCGCTTGCGGAAGAAATTTTGCTCGTCGAATGCGGTAAAAATGCGTTTTCAAGATCGGTTTTACTCATACCAAAACCATTGTCAAAAACACATATGCGTTTCGAACCGCCTTCTTCTATTTCAATAACAATCTCGGTTGCTTTTGCGTCGATACTGTTTTCCACCAATTCTTTGACAACCGACGCAGGTCTTTCAACCACTTCGCCGGCAGCAATTTTGTTGTAAATATCGCTCGACAGTATGTTAATTTTGTTCATATTCTTCCCTAAAGTTTTGTCCGAAATTTGTGTATTTTTTAGATGTGTTTCATTTGATTGACTGTACCGTATGAAATGTATTATTTTTCCCTACCGTTGTTTTGAAAAATATGACAACTTCCGCAAACTAACACTTTCTCACGTAACTAAATAACTTTGATTTAAGGCGATTTATAACTCAAGATTTATCTAAAGCGCTAATATTTTTAAATTATAAACAAATTGCCTTTTCTTATTTTGTGTTCAGCATATCAACAAGTTCTTTTAATATTTCAAAAGCTTTTAATGGTGAAGAATTTTCTATGTTTACCGTTTTTAATACGTTAATGACTTGCATTTCTTTATGTGCAAGCGACTGTGTTTCTTCACTTTTTAGCGGCACTATGTCGTGTTGTTCCAAAAGTTTTGAAATTTGTTTAGCCTTATTTATTATCGGTTTCGGGACTCCCGCAAGAGCCGCCACTTCGATACCGAAACTTCGGCTGGCTCCTCCTCGAGTAATTTTTCGTAAGAAAACGATGTTATCATTAATTTCTTTCACACTGATTTTGTAATTTTTGACTCCCGAAACTCGACCTTCAAGTTCTGTCAATTCGTGAAAATGTGTAGCAAAGAGTGTTTTCGCCGTTATTTTTTCTGAAATAAATTCCAAAACTGCCCAAGCAATACTCAGGCCGTCAAAAGTCGCAGTGCCTCTACCGACTTCGTCCAAAATAATAAGGCTTTTTGGGGTGGCGTTATTGATGATATTTGCTACTTCTACCATTTCCACCATAAAGGTGCTTTGATTGAAAGAAATGTCGTCGCTTGCCCCAACACGGGTAAATATTTTGTCGACTATGGGTATGACAGCCGTTTTCGCAGGAACAAAACAACCTATATGCGCCATAAGAGTAATCAAGGCTACTTGTCGCATATATGTGCTTTTCCCAGCCATATTCGGTCCGGTGATTACCATTGTGCGGTTGCTGTCCGTATCCAAAAAAGTGTCGTTCGGGATAAATTCGCCCGTTTTCAAAAAGCTTTCCACAATCGGGTGTCTGCCGTCTATTATTTGTAAAGTGGAATCTTCTGAATTTATTTGCGGTTTTATGTAATTTCGCTTTACGGATACCTTTGCAAAACTCAGTAAAGCGTCAATGTTTGCGATCGCATTAGCGATTTGCTGAAACTGCGGTATATACACCAAAAGTTTTTCTCTTAGTTCCGCATAAAGCTGTTTTTCAAGAGCAAGGCTCTTTTCATCCGCACTCAATATCGCTTCTTCCAAATCCTTTAGCTCGGGAGACACATATCTTTCGCCATTAGTGAGAGTTTGTTTGCGAATAAAATCGATGGGAGCGAGATGTTTGTAGGAGTTTGTTATTTCAAAATAATATCCAAAAACTTTGTTGTAACCGACTCTTAGCGTTTTTATTCCTGTGCGTTCCCTTTCCTTTTCTTCCAAAGCAGCTATCATATATTTGGAATTTTTTGAGAGTTCGAGCAGCTTGTCGAGTTCGGCATTGTAGCCTTTTTTGATAAAACCGCCGTCTTTTGTGACCAAAGGAGCGTTTTCACATATTGCGGTAAAGATAAGTTTCTCAATGTCTGTTACATCCACTATTTGCGTATTAAGCTGATGTAAAAACGGCGAAACGCAACCGCTGAGCGTTTTTTTGATTTTCGGCAATGCTGAAAGAGAAATTTGTAAGGCATTTAAATCTCGTGGTGAAATTGTATTGTAAGAAAGTTTTGCGGTGAGTCTTTCGATATCTTTAATTTCACCAAGAATATTGTCAAGCGTATCTCTGAATATATAATTTGAAGTGAATTCTGTAACGGCGTCCAAACGGGCATTGATTTTGACTGGGTCTAAAAGCGGTCTTTCAAGCCATGCTGCCAAAGTCCGTCCGCCCATGCTTGTACGTGTCTGATCCAAAAGCCAAATAAGGCTTCCCTTGCGTTTTTGATCTCTGCCCGAAACCGACAGTTCCAAGTTTCTTCTTGTATTGAAATCTATCGACATATATTCGCTGTTGCTTGCCAATTTAATAGGATGCAAATGGCCCAGTTCTCTTTTTTGAGTATCTAAAAAATATTCTATTAATGCACCGCATGCACATACGGCTTGTGTGGAGTTTTCCAGTCCAAACGCTTTGATATCGTTTATTTTGTAGTGATTTTTGATAGAATTTAATGCCCTTTTATATTCAAAAACAGTGTTTTGGTAAAATTCGGCTTTTACTATTTTTCCTGCTTTTATCACGGGCAAAGTTTCGTTAATAAAAGTCGTTTTTTCGTCTGAGATTATTTCCGAAGGACAAAAAGTTACCAGCAAATCTTGAATTTTTTGAAACAAATTCGGCTCAATGAGCTCATACGCAAAAAATTCACCCGTAGAAATATCACAAAAAGCACAACCGCAGTTTATACCGTCAATGGTAAGAGAGCATATAAAGTTATTGCTTTTTTCATCTAAAATAGTGTTCTCCACCACAGTACCCGGTGTAATTACTCTTGTAACTTCTCGCTCTACCATTTTACCTGGCATAGGTTCGGTCATCTGTTCACATACAGCCACTTTTATACCTTTTGTTATGAGCTTTGCAATGTATGTATCAACAGCGTGATATGGTACTCCGCACATTGGTGCTCTTTTGCTGTCACCGCAATCACGCCCAGTCAGCACAAGATCCAGTATTTCGCTCGCTTTTACGGCATCATCAAAAAACATCTCGTAAAAATCGCCCAATCTATATAGAAGTATACAGTCGGGATATTGTTCTTTTACTGTTAGATAATGTGTCATCATGGGCGAAAACGCCATTGTTTTTTCTCCTGTTTTGTGATGTTTTTCTCTGTTTTATTTCTAAATAAATTGATAATATCTAGTTTAAATTTTATATTTTTTTTAATTAAGCTTCAAAACTGACGATTACTTGGCGAAATTTAGCCTTTCACCGCAAGACTGAGGTATTATTATATAAAAATTTAGTACTATGGCAAACATAGATAGTTATTTTATGCTTTGAAATACTTATAAAGCTGGAATTTTGCTATTTATTTAAATACTCCTACAGTCATAGTCCTATAAAAAACTACTGCTACAATCATAATTTATAAATGCAGTCTTATTTATTTAAATTTATTATCGTACTTAACTATACAATTTCACCAAACAAAGTGGCAGATTGCGAGCGGTTTATTTTTATGTTCACAAATTCTCCAGTCAAATCTTTATCGGATTTAAAATTGACTAACTTCCCGCAGTCTGTACGACCGCAATACATATTTTCGTACTTGTCGTTTTTTCCGTCTACCAAAATCTCTACCGTTTTGCCTTCAAATAACTTGCTAATTTCACGGGTAATTATGTTTTGTGCTGCGATAAGCTGTTTGATTCTTTCTGTTTTGATAGGTTTTGGGATTTGATTTTCCATCAAATAGCCCGGAGTACCTTTTCGCCTCGAATAAATGAAGCAAAAACACGAGGAATATCTTACCTGCTTTACAAGGTCAAGAGTATCCGCAAAATCTTGTTCGGTTTCTCCAGGGAAACCCACCATAATGTCAGATGAAAGCCCTACATCGGGTATCTTTGCACGTATTTTTTTTACTAAATCCAAATAATACTCACGGGAATAACGACGGTTCATTCTTCGCAAAACTTCCGTGCTGCCGCTTTGAATGGGCAAATGTATGGATTTACAAATATTGTCGTATTTTGCTATAACATCGATAATATCGTCTGTAAAATCTTTCGGGTGCGAAGTAAGAAACCGCAATCTATATTTGTATGGTAATATAGCAAGTTTTTCTAATAATCTTGCAAAACTGCTTCCGTCATTTAGGTCTTTTCCATAGGAGTTTACATTTTGTCCCAAAAGAGTGATTTCTTTATAACCGCTTTGGAGCAACATTGTGACTTCCGCTACGATATCTTTTTCTTTACGGCTTCTTTCCCGTCCTCTAACATACGGCACAATACAGTAAGTGCAAAAATTATCGCATCCGTAAATAATATTTACCCAAGCATTTGCACCGCTTGTGCGGTAGGAATATAGTTCTTCAACGGTATTACATTCCGCAGTATCAATGAGACTGTGTTTTTGCGTTTGGCGGGCGAGTTCTTCCGCCAGTAAATGCAAGTTTGACGTACCCAAAATTATATTTATGAAAGGAAATCGTTTTTTAAGTTGTTCGGCAACACCTTGTTGCTGTGTCATACATCCGCAGATAACTACGAGAAGGTCAGGGTTTTTTTGTTTTAGTCTATTTATTTCTCCGATATGACCGCTGATTTTTGCTTCGGCCGTTTCTCTTATGCAGCAAGTATTAAAAATAATAATATCGGCGTCTTTTTCAGATTCGGCTTCGGTGTAATTTTGGTCTCTCATAATGCCCGCAATTTTTTCCGACTCATGAATATTCATTTGGCAACCGTAAGTTTTTATAAAATAAGATTTCATTTTGCCTCCGATATTTTATTATAACTTTTTTTGTTTGAATAGACAAGAGAATATCATAAAATATGACTAATTTCATAACGATTTTAAGAAACTTTAAAACGAATAAAATTGAATAATTAAAGGTTATCTAAACCAATTTTTAAATTAACAAAATTTTTCTGCAGCATAGTAATGTAACGATTATTATGAATAACACAAAAAATTACAGTAATTAACAATTTGTAGCACTGCAATCTTGCTTATAAATAAAAGTGATTTACAAATAATAAAAATATGAAAAAGAGCGGCAAAAAAACCGCCGTTACGGCTTTAATTTTGGCGGCGGTAATAGGTATAATCTCGCTTACGGCGGCTTTCGGACTTTTTGCTTTTACACGTTCGTCCGACTACATTGAACTTGATTTAAATAAAATTGTTTTTTCAAAAACACTCGTTACCGTTCTCGATAAGAACGGTAAATTGATGCGTTCAGAGAATTTTGTAAAATTGGAAGATTTGTCAAATGACACAAAAAACGCTTTTTTGGCGATTGAGGACAATCGTTTTTATAGTCACAATGGAGTGGATTATGTAGGTGTGGCAAGAGCGGTTTTGAAAAACATAAGTGAGAAAAAACTCGTCGAAGGCGGCTCCACTATCACACAGCAACTTGTAAAAAATACACATTTAACAAACGACAAAACCGTAAAAAGAAAAATTAACGAATTTTTACTTGCGTACCAGCTTGAAGAAAAGTTGGGGAAAAACCAAATTTTTGAGTCGTACCTAAACACTGCATATTTTGGCGGCGACTGCGTCGGATTGAGCCGTGCTGCAGGTTTTTATTTTGGCAAAGACGCAAAAAGTTTGACCTTGTCGGAAGCGGCTTTACTTGCGGGAATGTTGAAATCACCAAATTATTACTCACCCGAAAAAAATCCCGAAAAATCTATTAGCCGCAGAAACCTTGTTTTGGAAAAGATGGCGGAACGGGGCTATATTGATAAGACCGCTTTAACAATGGCAAAGAGCGAGAAAATAGTAAAAACAAAAAAACCTACGGATTCGGATTTTTATCTAAATTCTGTCTACAATGAAGCGGCACGAATTTTGGGAATATCACTATCTCAATTGCGTAGCGGTGATTATGAAATAACTACTTATTACGATCCCGAAACAAGCAATAGACTATTCAATGCTTTTGAAAATCAGAGTGCAGATTTTGGTTTTACGCCTGATAAAGTGGGTATTGTGATAGATAACGACTCTCATGGTATTTCTGCCGCCATTGGCAACGTCAGAGATTTATTTAGCGTAAGAAGACAAGTCGGCTCGCTGTTAAAACCACTGGCTGTATATGCACCCGCTCTTGATACAAAACAAATATGCGTCGCTACCCCCGTGCTTGACGAGCAAATAAGTTTTGGCAATTATACCCCGCAAAACTTTAACAGTAAATATGTCGGCTGGACGACCGTTACAAATGCGCTGTCTCAAAGTTTGAATATACCTGCAATAAAAACATTGAATATGATTGGCGTTGATACGGCAAAAAAATATCTCGTAAAAAACGGAGTACGTGTCAGCGATAAAGACGACAATTTGACAATGGCACTCGGCTGCGTTTATGACGGCGTAAGTCCTATAGAGATTGCATCCGCATATTCTACTTTTGCAAATGGCGGAACAAATTTCCACGCTACCACGATAAAATCAATAAAGTTGGGAGATACCCTTATTTACAGCCACAACCCAAAGCCCGAAAAAGTTTTTTCTCCCCAAACGGCATATCTTACAACATATATGCTTCGTGAAGCCGCAAAAACAGGTACGGCAAAAGAACTAAGCGACATCAATTTTGAAGTGGCAGCAAAAACGGGCACAGTCGGGATTGACAACAACAGCGACCTATATATGTGTGGTTACACCACTGACGAAACTTTTTTTGTATGGTATGGTGACGAACAGTCTCGTATTGACAAATCTCTTTCTGCAGGCAAAGTTTGTGGTTCCGTATGCAAAGATTATCTTGGTTCTGGCAAAAAACCCAATCGCTTCTCTGTACCAAAAGACATTAGTTGGACAGAATACGACAAAGTTGCTCTATATGAAAGACATATTCTAGTAGAAGCAGACTACAAAACAAGTAAAAAAATTATTGTTCCTATTGATACGAGCGACGATAAGAGCTAATAAACAAAAAAAAGACTACTAAAACATAAATAGTAGTCTTATTTTTATAATTTTAATTATACTATGTCAGATTTAGTAAAAAAAGAATAGCACTATTTGAAACATATACACTGCATATTTGCTCATATATTAAATTGATTTTGCCAAATTTTTTATTTTTATCAAATCTCAACGGTCTCAATACTCTGTAATGCGTCAGCTATAAGCCCCTCAATGTCAAGCACGCTTTCGACCTTTTCCACTATATGAAGCTTTGGACGAGTGACAGGATTACGGGGCAAAAACACTGTGCAACAGTCTTCGTACGGCAAAATCGACGTTTCAAAAGTTCCTATACGTTTTGCGACTTCAATGATTTCGTCTTTATCAAACCCTATCAAAGGGCGAAATACAGGCAAAGTTACAACAGAATTTGTAGAGGTAATGCTTTCTAAGGTTTGGCTTGCCACTTGTCCTAGGCTTTCACCCGTTATTATTGCGCCGATGCCTTTCTCTTTTGCCAAAATCTCTGCTATTCGCATCATAAAACGACGTAAGATTGCAATCATAAATTCTTCGGGACAGTTCTTGTGTATTTCCGTTTGTATTTTTGTGACAGAGATAATGTCTACCGTCATATGAACGGAATATTTTTTTATTTGTGAAGCCAGTTTTAGTACCTTGTCTTTTGCCATTTGACTTGTATATGGGTAGCTGTGAAAATGCAGGGCTCTTACGCTCATTCCCCGTTTTGCCATCATATAGCCTGCTACGGGGCTGTCGATGCCGCCTGACAAAAGCAAAAGCCCCATTCCGCCGGTACCTACAGGCATACCGTTGACGCATTTTATCAAGTCGCCGTAAACCAAAGTTTTTCCGTTTTCACGAATATCAATAAAAATATTCCATTCGGGGTTTTTAACGTCTACAGTGATATTTTCAAAACGCTCCAAGATTCTGCCGCCGATTTCAGCCGACATGTCCATAGAGCGTATCGGAAAAGTTTTGTCCGCTCGGTTGGTAATAACTTTGAAACTTCCGTAAGTTCTGACATATGACAAAGCAGCTTTAAAAATCTCATCAATATTAGAGTCGACTTCTGTTGCCAAGCTCAATGAATGTAAGCCAAAAACATTTTTAAGTTTGTCAACAAGTTCGTTTATCTTATCTTCGTCAAAAGCCTTTATCAAATACCGTGTTGTGGATTTTTCAAGGGTATAGCTAAACCCATTTAAAACCGTTTTTATATTCGAAAAAAGCATATTTTCAAAATAGCTTCTATTTGCACCTTTTAGATGTATTTCAGAGTAACGCAATACTATTACACGCATTTTTTAATTCTTTTCCTTTTTCTGAGATTTATAAATATTATGTTTATAATTTTCTTAACAAGCTTATGTTTTTCATCATTTTGTCAGCTAAAATTTTAACTTCTTCAATACTATTAAATTTTGAAAAGCTAATGCGGACAACGCCTTCTATATATTTTCTATCAAGCCCGATTGCCGTCATTATTCTATTTTGCTTATTTTTCGAACTGCACGCTGAACCAAGACCAATAATGATGCCTTCCTGTTCCAACATATTTGACAATACCTGAGATTTGATATTTTCAAAAGCAATGGTAAAAATTGCGGGTGAACCGTTTTCGCAAATTATTTTATAGTCGCCTAAAGTATCAAAAGACGATTTTAAAATTTGTTTAAAGTCAAAAAATTTTTGACTGTTTTCGGCTATTAAGTCGTCTGCAATTTTCAAAGCCTGACTCATCGCAATAATACCCGAAACGTTTTCAGTACCTGAGCGAAACCCCTTTTCTTGTCCGCCGCCAAAGTGAAACTGAGAAATTTTTGCACCCGTTTTAATATAAAGTCCGCCGATACCTTTTGGGGCGTGAAATTTGTGTCCCGAAAAAGCGTAAGCGTCCACGCCCAAAATATTCAAATTTACTTTGATTTTTCCCGCAGCCTGAGTACCGTCAGAAAAAAAGAATGTATTTGGATTTTTGCTTTTGACGAGTTTTACAAGTTTTTCTAAGTCGTTTATTGCTCCCGTCTCGTTGTTGACGTGCATTAAAGCTACCAAAAGAGTATTTTCGTCAATGTTCTTTAATAGGCTTTCGGTATTAACGCTTCCGTCGCTGTTAACATCTGCAAAACGCATATCATAGCCTTTGTTTTTCAGATAATTTGCACACTTATAAACTGCGGAGTGTTCACTCTCGGTCGTAACGATATTGCCTGAGCGCTTGCTTAGGCAACCAAAAATAGCCGTGTTATCGCTTTCTGTGCCTCCCGACGTAAAATAGATTTCACTTTCATTACATCCCAAAACTTTCCCTATGCTTTTTCTTGCCGATGCAATGTCGTTTGCCACAGAAAGTGAAAAAGCTGTCAATGAAGACGGATTAAAAAACTTTTCGCTGTTATATTCTGATATGATTTGAGTTAGATTCGGGTCAACTTTTGTTGTCGCCGCATTGTCAAAATAATATATCATTAGGTTTACCTTATGTTTTCTATTTTAGCGTAAGTATGGTTACGCCGGATTCCCCTTCACCAAAGACACCAAGTCTAAATTCTGCCACGTTTGGATGCGTGCGAAAATGCTCGTGCAATCCTGCGCGCAGTTTACCCGTGCCTATACCGTGAATTATCCGAACTTCGCTAAGACCGTTTAATATAGCTTCATCAATGAAAGCATCCGTTTCCGTTACCGCTTCTCCAACTGTTTTTCCAAGCAAATTTATTTCAGTGCGAGCGGTCGCTTTGCGTATTTGAGTGGAAACGCTTTTCAGTTTTTTCGTTTTGTCGGAAACATCGGCGTATTCATATAAATCGTCACCGTCAACAACCGTTGTGACGTGTCCGCATTTCACCCTAAATTTATTGTTTCGAGCAATGCTGTCAACTACCGCAACACTGTTAAGCCTGCCGACAAAAACGCTGTCGCCCACTTTGATTTTTGAAGTATCAGCTTTATCGCCTGTAAAAATATCGTTTTCTTCTGTTTCTGTATCAAAATTTTTTTCTTTGAGTTTTTTTGCCAAAGCTCTTGCGCCGAAAAGACTTTTTTCATCCAAACTTGCACGCTCAATTATTTGTTTGAGTTCGTCCAAAATTTGTTTTGCGTCTTCCTGCGCTTCGGTAACAATTCTTTTTGCTTCGATTTTTGAGTTTCTCAATAGTTTTTCACGTTCTTCAGCCAAAAGCTTGTTTTTCTCTTTTGCTTTTTCAAGTTCGGCATTTATTTGCTCTTTTTCTTTCTCGACTTCCTCTTTTTTGTCCAAAAACTCTTTGCGTATACGCTCTGCGTTTTGCAAAATATTCTCAAAAGAGATTTTTTCCGATGAAAGTCTTTCACGGGCAAGCTCGATTACTTTTTTATCTAATCCAAGTCTTGTTGCAATTTCAATAGCATTACTGCTTCCAGGCACTCCCAAAACAAGGCGGTAAGTTGGCTCAAATGTTTCGGGGTTAAATTCCATAGATGCGTTTTCTACTCCGTCGGTAACAAGCGAATATTCTTTCAACAAACTGTAATGCGTTGTCAAAACGGCTTTAGTTTTTGCCCTTCTCATATATTCAGTAATAGCGAGAGCCAGAGCAGCACCCTCGTTGGGTTCTGTTCCCGCACAAAGTTCGTCTAATAACACCAGAGTTTTCGAATTTATATTTGACAGAATAAACGTAATATTTTTTATATGACTGGAAAAAGTGCTAAGGCTTTGCTCAATACTTTGTTCGTCGCCAATATCACAAAAAATATCCTCATATAAAGATATTTGTGAGCCGTCAGAAGCGGGTATATACATTCCGCCATATGTCATAAGACAAAACAGTCCAATTGTTTTTAGCGTTACGGTTTTACCGCCCGTATTTGGACCGGTCACAACGATTACGTCAAAATCTTTGCCAAGATTGACTGTAATCGGCACGACTTTGTCTTTATTCAGAAGCGGATGCCGTCCGTTTATTATGTCACAAAAACCGTTTTCATTCAAGACAGGTCTAACGCCTTTTATGTCGATTGAATATCGGGCTTTTGCAAAAGCAACATCTATATCGGAAATAATCTCTTGGTTTTTAATGAGTCGGTCGGAAATAGTCGAAACTTGTTTTGTAAATTCTTGCAAAATACGCTCTATTTCTTCGGCTTCTTGGAGTGATAGCGTTTTTAGTTCGTTATTTAGATTGACAATCGCCAAAGGCTCTATAAAAACGGTGGAGCCGCTGGCGGACTGGTCGTGTACAAGCCCCGAAACAGCTCCTTTATACTCCTGTTTTACGGGTATAACATATCTGCCGCCACGCATTGTTACGATTGCGTCTTGCAGATACGGGGCCATAGCTTTTGATTTTGTATAGCTTGCGAGCTTTTCACGAATTTCAGCGTTGACTTTTTTGATTTTTCGCCTTATTGAAGCAAGCTCGTCGCTGGCACGATCGCTCATCTCGTCTTCGGATATAATGGAAATGTCTATTGTTTCCTCAAGCGCTTTGTCGGCATAGATATTTATGCCTAAATCCTTTATCAAACACTCAGGCAATAAAGCAAAATTCATTATTGTCGCTTTTGTGTTTCTCGAAAGCCGCAGTATACGCATCACACGCAGCAATTCTTTCATCGAAAGCGTGGATACTATTCTCGCTTTTTGTGCCGCTTCGGTAATATCGTCAAAGTTGAAATCGGGAATAACCGCATTATCGACGTATTGACGAGCTTCTTGCGTCAGATTCAACAAATATTCGATATTGTCAATATCTTCTGACGGAGCGGTCGCCAAGACCTTTACTTTTGCTGTCTGGCTTACCGCAAAGTCTGAAACTCTTTGCAAAACGGTGTTGTATTCTAGTTTTTGTATGGTTTTTTGATTCATTATCTCAATTTTGCGCCCAATTTTTCATTTAAAGTTTTAAGACACTTGTTTATTTGCGGGTCAATGTCGGCATCTTTCAGCGTTTGCTCGCCCCTAAATTTTACTGACAACGCAACGCTTTTTTTGCCGAATTCGATTTGATTTCCTTTATACACGTCAAAAACTTTCACGCTTTCGCACAGCGGACATGTTGACTTTATTATTTCAACAATTTGCTCCGCCATAACTCCGTCGTCAACCACAAAAGCAAAATCTCTGTCAATAGCGGGGAATTTTGGAATTGGTTGAAGTTTAATAGTAGGATTATATAAAGGCAAAACTTTGTCAAAATCTATTTCAGCAACATAAACGTTTGCGAGTGAAAAATTTTGTGCCACTACGGGATGTATCTGACCGAAATACCCTATTTTTTCGCCGTTTGCATAAATATCGGCAGAAATACCGGGGTGCAAAATACTTTCGTTTGAGCGTTGTATTTTTACGTCTATTCCCAAAGCATTCAGCGTTTGGATTATGTCGGATTTTACCGTATAAAAATCGTACCCGCTTACAGCTAATGTCAAAGTGTCTTTTTCTTGCGGTAATTTTGTCAGTTGGGCTTCTTCTGACAAATATACCCTTGCATATTCGAATATTTTAAATTCGTAGTTACCTTTTGATTGATTTGTTTCACACACTTCCAATAAACTTGGAAGCAATGAAACACGCATCAAGCTCAGCTCTTCACCCAAAGGATTGATGAGCGGAATATAATTTGTTTTATCGGTTTCAGGGTTTAGTAAAGTTTTATTTACCAATGCTTTGCCGTAAAACGAGTAAGTTTTTGCTTCTTGATAGCCAAAACCGCACAATATACGTTTTAGCTTGTCCACTATCTTCATAGTTTCGGTTTTTCCGCCCTTTGTAACGCTTGCGGTGGGCAGCATAGTTGAAACTATATTGTCATAGCCGTAAAGGCGAATGATTTCCTCTATTATATCGCAGTCACGGGAGATGTCTTCTCTATACTGCGGAATAACGCAAGACAGTTCTCCGTCTTTTAGACTTGTTTCGATATTAAGACAGTTTAAAATTTCCAAAACTTTTTCCTGCGGTACAGCCACTCCCAAAAGCTTTTGAATGCGACTATAAGGAAATTGCAAAACGCTGGGTTTTGTTGAGGTTTCAATTTCGATTTTTCCTTGTGCTATTTTTCCGCAATTTAATTTTTGGACAAGATGCAACGCTCTGTCCATAGCCAGCTTTGTAGTGTACGTGTCCACGCCTTTTTCAAAACGGGCGGACGAATCGCTGTGTATTTTTAGTTTTTTGCTGTTGTGACGAATATTTTCACGGTTAAATTTTGCAGCTTCAAAAGCAACCGTTTTTGTTTGGTCGCTTATGCCTGAGTTTTCTTCGCCCATTATACCAGCCAAACCTACCGCTCTTGTCTTGTCGGCTATTACCAAAGTATTTTCGTCCAAGATATATTCTTTGTGGTCGAGTAATGTTATTTTTTCATTTTGTTTTGCACGCCTTACAATCACAGTCTTTTCATTGATTTCGTTGTAATCAAATGCGTGCATAGGCTGACCAAGTTCGGTTAAAACATAGTTTGTAATGTCTACAAAAGTATTAAATGTGCTGTGTCCCGAAAAATAAAGACGGCGAGTCATCCACAGTGGTGAACGCTCAATAACGGCATCAGTAACAACCGCCATATTGTAGCTGGGGCAAAGGTCTTTATCTAAAACGCTTGCGGTTACCATATCTTTGGTGACGCTTACGCTGTCGCAAGTATAAGCAACGTCTACATCTTTGACTTTTTTGCCGAGAGTTGCCGCAACTTCACGAGCAAGTCCATACACGCTTCCGCAGTCTGGACGGTTGCTTGTGATACTTACGTCCAAAACATAGTCGTCATAACCCAATACGGTTTTCATATCTGTGCCGATTTTTTCTTTTCTGTCCAATATCAAAATGCCGTCAACAGACGCTCCCGGATACACCTCTTCGGTTGCGCAAAGTTCTTCGCCGCCGCAAAGCATACCGTTTGATTCTACACCACGCAGTTTGCCTTTTTCGATATGTTTACCGCAAGGCAGGTCGGATTTGTGCAACGCAACAGGAACAACGTCCCCTTCGTTCACATTAGTCGCACCCGTCACGATTTGCAAAACTTCTTTGCCAATGTCAACTTGACAAACTTTGAGTCTGTCGGCGTCGGGATGTTTTTCTATTTTTAAAATTTTACCAACAACGACATTACGCAGATTTTCACCAAGATAGGTCAATTCTTCAACTTCAAAGCCAGTGGAAACAAGTTTTTTACATAATGTTTCTATGTCTACGTCTATATCTACATATTCTTTTAACCAAGATAATAATGCTTTCATAAAATTTGTTCCCTCCCCTTAGTCCTTAAACTGCTTTAAAAAGCGAATGTCATTTTCGTAACATAATCTAATATCGGGTATGCCATATTTTATCATCGCCATACGCTCCATTCCAAAACCAAAAGCGTATGCACTGTATTTACTGCTGTCTATACCGCAGTTTTCCAAAACGAAAGGATGCACCATACCTGCGCCGAGTATTTCCACCCAACCTGTGCCTTTGCATACGTTACAGCCTTTTCCGCCGCAATTACTGCAAGTAAGGTCGACTTCCACGCTTGGCTCTGTAAACGGGAAATATGACGGACGCAAGCGGACTTGCGTTTTTTTGTCAAACAAATTTTTTGCCATATATTCCAAAGTGCCTTTGAGATCGGACAAAGTAATACCTTCATCCACCACCAAACCTTCTATTTGGTGGAAAATCGGAGTGTGTGAAGCGTCGGAATCCGAACGGTAAACTCTGCCGGGACAAAGCATTTTTATCGGCGGTTTTTTGCGTTCCATAGTCCTTACTTGATTTGGAGAAGTGTGAGTTCTTAAAAGTATGTTTTGAGTAATATAAAAAGTGTCCTGCATATCACGAGCGGAGTGATCAGACGGAATATTCAACGCTTGAAAATTGTAATAATCCGTTTCGATTTCTGGACCTTCCAAAACTTCAAAACCCAAGTTTATGAACAATTCCAAAACTTCATTTTGTATTTTCGTAATCGGATGAAGTCCACCCAAAACGGCAGGGTCAAACTTGTCCAAAGATATATCGATGAATTCTTTACTTAGTTTTTGTTGAAGTTCGATTTTTGATAAACGTTCTTCGGCAATACTAAATTCATTTTCTAACAAATTTCTTGCATCGTTCACATAAACGCCGACGACGGGTCTTTCTTCGGGCGGAACGTCTTTCATTCCACGCAAAATGGCGGTCAGTTCTCCGCTTTTGCCCAAAAACTTAACCTTTGTTTCCATAAGTTTTGACATAACGTCAGCTTGTGCAATTTCGTTTTTGCAGTTTTCGATAAGTTTTGCAATTTTTTCTTTCATAACATTTTCGCTCCTTAGCCTTATAAAAAAACCCCGATATGCTTTTATTTTAGCATATCAGGGCGAAATATTTACGCGGTACCACCTGAATTTTTTCTTTAAAAAAGAAACTTGTAAACAACCTTTAACGGGATTATCCGTAAAACGCTACTTGTTTTTCACGCTTTAAGCTCCAAAGTGAATATCTTCCCGACCGTTCCGCGCGGTTTTTCACCGTCCAACCGCTCTCTAAAGAAAGATTACTGCGGGCTCTTATGCTTTTTCATAGCTTTATTGTGTAGATTTTACCATTCTTTTACTTTTTTTACAA
>Ga0116152_10001014_pt1 | contig 23140 bp, 18 predicted proteins | sample AD_UKC119_MetaG_FD_89894 | JGI IMG/M metagenome (GOLD analysis project Ga0116152, IMG submission 89894) | Active sludge microbial communities of municipal wastewater-treating anaerobic digesters from Hong Kong - AD_UKC119_MetaG | ecosystem: Engineered > Bioreactor > Anaerobic > Digestate...
CGCAATGTTACCTTGCCCGGTTCCGTTCCACAGGCGAATGACGACACTGCCGGTTGCATCCGAGTAGTCTGCAGTGTCAGTTCCATTGCCGCCGATCAGCGTGTCGGCGCCTTCGCCTCCGCGCAAGATGTTGTTGGAATCATTCCCAGTGAGCGTGTCGTTGCCGGTTCCGCCGATCGCGTTCTCGATGATCGTGCCGCGCATGATCGAGATGATGTTCGTATAGGTGGGGTCGGAGTCGACGCCACGGTCGCCGACGCTCGAAAATGTCTCCGGCACAAGGCTCAGCACCTGGTCACGGTAATACCCGGACAGGTCGATCGTATCGATGCCGCCGGTGTCGTAGATCGCGTAGGAGTAGGGGCCGGTAAAGGTCAGCCCGTTGTCGACGGTCACGAACTGCGACCAGTCATTGTAGTCGGATTCAGTGGAGTTGAAGCCGTAGGTCGTGTTACCTGCGCGCGTTCCGTCGGGGTTGGCGCCGTAGAGGCTCTGAACGGCCAGAATGTCCGCGATCTGGGGCGCCAGCACAAACCGGTAGTTTCCGAAACCGGCTTCCAGCTGGTCGAAATACGACATGACCGTGTAGGACCAGTTGTCATTGGTGTAGATATTGTCCTGGCCATAGGTTGCGGACGAATTGTACGGCCCGGCGTGTCCAAGACCGAGTGCATGCCCGATTTCGTGCAGATAGGTCTGGAAAGTGTAGCTGTTGAGGTCCGTGTTTCCCCCGAACCAATTGTCCGAAATATTAATGTCGCTATGCGTAATGACGCCGGCCAGCACCGTATTGCTGGCATGCGCGTCCGCTTCAGTGTCATCGTCGGGGTTGGGATTGTCGCTGGCAAAGACAATCTGGGCATCGCTGGTAACTTCGGTGAAGGTCAGGGAGGTCACCGACGCCCATATTTCCAGGGCTGTTCGCGCCAGCGCAGCCTGCTCGGCGCTCAACGCCTGAACATCGAATGTGAGCGAAGTGTCCGTCCAGGCGCGATGGGTCCAGTACTCATCCGTCAGGTAATGGGCGATACCGTCGAATGTCCGGGATTCAAGCGGCGGTGCCGTGTTGGCCGTGAGCGTGTATTGTCCGGTGGAGGTTGTTCCGTCGGTATCTTCCCAGCCGTGGGCGTTTACGTAGTACACTCCGGACGTGTCGGGCGTGAAGTAGAGTGTCGAATTCAGCGTGCCGCCGGAGTCGTCATTGAAGCGGACCTGGCTGCCACTGGAATCCATGATTTCGAGGTAGGGGTCGCCGAGCGGCGTATCGCCCGAGCCCGACAGCGTGAAGACATAGCGCTGGCCCGCCACGAGATTGACCCGGAACCAGTCCTGGTCGCCGCTCACTTCGATCGTGTCGACCACGGTGCCGCCGATGGCGATGGTTGCGGTCGTGGAGGTGTCGCCGGGAATGTCCTCGCCGGCCTGCACCGTTCCTGAGCCACCCGAACCGGCGGGGGATTCGGCCCGGGCGGTCGCGAGCTTGTAGTTCATCCAGGCCGCATCTTCATAGTCCGTCCAGGGCGTCACGATGCCGGACGAAAACAACGCCGCGCGCGCACCGATACCCTCGGCCGGGAACGAGGCCGCAGAAATCGAAACGGGGCCTTCGAACGCACCACCAGCATAACCGAGACCGCCTGCCGCGCCTGACGCCAAAGCGAAGTCGGAAATGTCTGTCAGGAAAGCCGTGCGCATGAACTAACCCCTTGCTGCTGCCATCATCATGGGTCCGGTAGGGCACAAAGCCCTCAACCGGCAGGTTAGTTCTATCGGCATATTCCCGCCAACAGGCAACCAGCAGTTCTCCCGCGACAGGGAGATCAGGATTTCGTTATCCGCCGGCGTCGCGCAGCGACGATATTCGCTGAATCAGGCCCGCGTCAGTTGATCAGGCGAGCCAGTTCGTTGCTGATATCCGTCTTTTCCCAGGTGAAGGTGCCGTCGTCACCGGGCCGGCGGCCGAAGTGGCCATAGGCGGCGGTCGAGCTGTAGATCGGATGATTGAGCTTGAGGTGCGAGCGGATCCCCTTCGGAGACAGATCGAACAGCTCGCGCAGGGCCTTGGCGATGCGGGCTTCGTCGGCGCGGCCGGTGCCATGCGTGTCGACATAGATCGACAGCGGTTGGGCGACGCCAATGGCATAGCTGACCTGGATCGTGCAGCGGTCTGCAAGGCCCGAGGCGACCACATTCTTGGCGAGGTAGCGGGTCGCATAGGCGGCCGACCGGTCAACCTTGGACGGGTCCTTGCCGGAGAAGGCACCGCCACCATGCGGCGCAGCGCCGCCATAGGTGTCGACGATGATCTTGCGGCCGGTCAGGCCCGCATCGCCGTCGGGGCCGCCAATATAGAAGCTGCCCGTGGGGTTCACGTAGAACTTGTCTTCCGGCGGGAACCAGCCGTCCGGCAGGACTTCCTGCACCACAGGACGGATGATTTCGCGCAGCTCGTCCTGGCTCACGTCCTTCTTGTGCTGGTGCGAGACCACGATGGCGTTCACACCGACCGGCTTCGAGCCCTCATATTGCAGTGTCACCTGGCTCTTGGCATCGGGTTCGAGCTGCGGACGGACGCCGGTGTGGCGCAGGTGGGCCAGTTTCTGCAGGATCTGGTGTGCATAGACGAGCGTTGCCGGCATCAGTTCCGGCGTCTCGTTGGTGGCATAGCCGAACATGATGCCCTGGTCGCCGGCGCCTTCTTCCTTGAACAGGCCCTGGCCTTCCTCAACGCCCTGGGCGATCTCGGCGGACTGGCCGTGGACATGGTTCTCGACGACCATGTTCTTCCAGTGGAAGCCGTCCTGTTCGTAGCCGATGCGCTTCACGACCGCGCGCGCTGCATCGTTCATCTCGTCCTTGGTGACTTCGGTGCCGTTATTGGTGCGCACCTCACCGGCCAGCACGACGCGGTTGGTGGTGGTCAGGGTTTCCAGGGCGACCTTGGCGGTCGGGTCCTTCGCCAGGAACAGGTCGACAATGGCGTCGGAGATCTGGTCTGCGACCTTGTCCGGATGGCCTTCGGAGACGCTTTCGGAGGTGAATTCGTGGCTTGCGAGTTTCATGGGTCGGTTCCTCGGGGAAGGCTGGGCGCCGGTCTATCGTGCAAAAACGACAGTACGGCCGGAATGGTTGAAGACTCTGTGTTCGGCATGCGCCTTCACGGCTCTGAGCAGGGCGGTGCCTTCAAGGTGGCGGCCCGTCTCGATCATGTCGGCGGGGGTGTAGGTGTGATCGATCGTCTCTGTGACCTGGGTGATGATGGGGCCTTCATCGAGGTCAGCTGTTACATAATGGGCAGTTGCACCAATGACCTTCACGCCACGGGCATGGGCCTGGTGATAGGGCCGGGCGCCTTTGAAGCTCGGCAGGAAGGAGTGATGGATATTAATGCAGCGACCCTCCAGGCGGCGGCAGGCTTCGTTGCTCAGCACCTGCATATACCGCGCCAGAACGACGAGTTGGGCGCCGGTCTTTCCGACGATTTCGAACAGCCGCGATTCTGCCCCGGGCCGGGTCTCGGGCGTGACCGGCACATCGAACCAGGGCAGGCCGAAATGGGCGAACTGGTCCTTCAGCGTGTCATGATTGGACACGATGCCGACAATATCGATGGGCAGTTCCCTGCGCCGGGCCGCATAGAGGAGCGTGTTGGCACAGTGATCGGACTTCGACACCATCAACAGCGTGCGCATACGCTGGCCGACCGGCGAGACATTCCACTCGGCTTGCAGCTCGGCAGCGGATTCCTCGATATCGCCGAGCAGGGCGACAGGGACGTGGTCGCCGTCCGGCCCGTGGAAGACGAGCCGGGCGAAGAACCAGCCGGACCCCGGATCGCCAAACGTGCGGGACGAAGCGATGAAGCAGTCGTGCCGCTCCATCAGCCGCGCCAGTGTCGCGACGATCCCCACCCGGTCCGGACAGGAAAGCGTGAGGATGTGTTCCTGCGCCACGTCCTGCCTTTGCCTAGTAGCGGTAATGTTCCGGCTTGAACGGGCCGATCGAGTTGACGCCGATATAGTCGGCCTGCTCCCGCGACAGTTCCGTCAGCTGCACGCCCAGTTTTTCGAGGTGCAGCATCGCGACCTTTTCATCGAGGTGCTTGGGCAGGGTGTAGACCTTGTTTTCGTATTCGTGGCCGCGGGTCCAGAGCTCGATCTGGGCGAGGGTCTGGTTGGTGAACGAGGCCGACATCACGAATGACGGGTGGCCGGTCGCGTTGCCGAGGTTCACGAGGCGGCCTTCCGACAGGAGGATGATGCGCTTCCCGTCCGGGAAGGTGATCATGTCGACCTGCGGCTTGATGTTGGTCCATTCGAAATTGCGCAGGCCCTCGACCTGAATCTCGTTGTCGAAGTGGCCGATATTGCAGACGATCGCCATGTCCTTCATGTTCCGCATGTGGTCGACCGTGATGATGTCGCGGTTGCCGGTAGCGGTGACGAAGATGTCGAATTTCGAAGCCGCTTCGTCCATCGTCAGGACGTCATAGCCGTCCATGGCGGCCTGCAGGGCGCAGATCGGGTCGATCTCAGCCACCGAGACGCGCGCGCCGGAGCCGGCCAGCGAGGCAGCCGAACCCTTGCCGACATCGCCATAGCCGGCGACGAAGGCCTTCTTGCCGGCCATCATCACATCGGTGCCGCGGCGGATCGCGTCGACGAGGGATTCCTTGCAGCCATACTTGTTGTCGAATTTCGACTTGGTGACGCTGTCGTTGACGTTGATCGCCGGGAACGGCAGCTCGCCGCGCTTCTCCATCTGGTACAGGCGGTTGACGCCTGTGGTGGTCTCTTCCGAGACGCCCTTGATGCCGGCCTTGGTCCTGGCGAACCAGCCGGGGGAGGCTTCCATCCGCTTCCTGATCTGGGCGAACAGGAATTTTTCCTCTTCGGATTTCGGCTTGGCGATGATGGACGGGTCGGCTTCCGCTTTCTCGCCGAGGACGAGATAGAGCGTGGCATCGCCGCCATCGTCGAGGATCAGGTTGGGCGTGGTGCCGTCCTGCCAGTGGAACAGGCGGTCGGTGAAGTCCCAGTACTCTTCCAGGGTCTCGCCCTTGTAGGCCCAGACCGGCGTGCCATTGGCGGCGATGGCCGCGGCGGCATGGTCCTGCGTGCTGTAGATATTACAGGAGACCCACTGAACCTCGGCGCCCAGCGCTTCCAGCGTCTGGATCAGCACGGCGGTCTGGATGGTCATGTGCAGCGAGCCGGCGATCTTGGCGCCCTTGAGGGGCTGCTCCGGGCCGAACTCTTCGCGCGCGGCCATCAGGCCCGGCATTTCGGTCTCGGCGATCGCGATTTCCTTACGTCCGAAATCCGCGAGCGTGATGTCCTTGACGTAGTAAGGCTTAGCCATATCAACATTCCTTTATGTGTTTGTGAGCGCGCTAGCACGAGCCGTGCCAAATGGCAACGCGCAAGCTGTGGCCTTGTGCCGGACGGTGGGGGCAGGTCCGCAAAAAAAGGGGGGATAAGGCGGGCACTGGGCGGTCTGGAAAAAGGTCCGGACGTAGACCGGAAGCGGGCCTGACAGAACGGGGTGGAACTTCAGGCGTGGTAGGCACGGAGCATACGGGGCACGAACCACTCAGGCAACAAGAATGCCGTGCGGATCAGGACGCGAATTTTGGCTGAGAATTCAATTAATGACCGCAACACACTCGCTTAGCTGAACAGCCCACTCGAAGCGACGGATTCACTTGCGCGAGACCCGAACGCGCCAAGCAGGCATTTTTTCCTTGCATCCGCGGACCCGAGTGCTTGGGGCTCGCAAGTCCTGCCAAGGAACTCCTTTAGCCGCTCGAACACCGCTACCGAGAAACCACAGGGTGAAATAATTCGGGCGGACCACCTAAGAGAAGCGGGCCATAGCAATGCTGCGCTCAATTACGAAGTGGGCAATATTTCGGTTGGTGTTGAGCCACTCTGCAAGAGCGTAAACGGGCGTTTCTTGCTGGTCCCTGCGAAGACGCGAGGCAACATAGCCACATGGATCCCTTACTAGATGCATAACGCAAATATCGTGCTCTGCTTCGTCGAGAAATCTCTCGACCCAGTCAATTCGTTTGGACGCGTCGATGCTCACGTCTGTACGAGATTGGTTCGCAGCATGCCGAAACGCATCTGAGGCACAAATATCGGAAACGTCTCCGAGGATTTCGCATGCCTGTCGTCCTTTTGCCTAGCACAGTCGACAAACTGTATGACCCTGATTGAGAAAGGGGCGGTAGCATTCTCGGACGTTCACGGCCCAACTATGGCTGCCAAGTAAGAGGTTGAGCCAAGTCGATCCACTATGGAGAGCACGCAGAATGAACACGATTTTCATTTCAGCGTTTCGCTACTCGCCGCAGTATGCGCTTCGCTGATATCGGCCTGATACGCGCGTTGATTTCAGAGAGACGGCAATCGGAATCATGACAGGCTCCTTCGCTCGAATCTGCACATGTTTTGGTCAAGGGTGTAATAGCGATCCGTACCATCAGGTGCCACAATTGTGACGCCCTGTCCCTTGCACACCGCAGCCGGAGAAAACACAATTGAGTCGGGCACCTCAACTTTCCAGCCATCGGGTATTTGCACGCTTTCCACCTCACCAATATGGTCTCCCCGATCGAGCACGACGACTTGATCGCGGACAAAAGCAGTGCGCTTCAGATCTCCAAGCGCAGCCGCAATCTGCTCGAATGTTGCGTACTGCTCAAATCGCAAGACCGTGGAAACTGCATTCGGAACGGCAATCGATGCGGCCAAGGCAAGAATGCCAAGAGCGACGACCATCTCGATGAGGCTATATCCAGCATCGCGGCGGCCCGGACCGCTTTGCCGCCTGATCGAAGCTCGTGCACGTGCGAGGTCTTTCCCGGCTTCTCTATTGGCCTTTCCAGATTTCATTCGGCCTCGCCTGACGTGCTCTGGCTGGGGAAAAGCCTGAGTGTTCTTGAGGTACTCGCTTTGGAAAGCGTAATTTCTGCGTCGCCGATTTCCTCAACTCGCCAGCCGGATTCGGTTGTTTGCCCCTCCGACAGCCGAACGGCAAATGGTTTTCCGTCGTTGACAAGAGCGACTTTTCGGCCGTCGAGCGTTGCGATCGCCACCAGGCTCAGTTCAGGATCACTGGTCATTTCTGTCGTTGTGGGGGTGGTCGTCGACGCGGGACTGAAGGGCCCGAACAGGCCAAGTCGGGCAAGATCGACAGCCATTCTTCGCGTGGAACCGGAATAGTCTACCGGGGACGGCAGATCTGACCAGGCAGCGAAATTGCCGGCTTGAGCCGTCTTGCCGGACGGTCCACCTGACAGAAAGCCAACCGCAAAAGTCAATCCAAACAGGAGACATGCAACAACAGCCATCACAATGATACGCCGCTCAACGATCATGGTCGCTCCTCTATCTGACGGAACGGACTGATCCCTGAGACTTTCAAAGTCATTTGACCGTCGGATCGCGGCGCGATTTGCAGGTCCGTCACGATCAGGGTTGGCTTCGATGTGGCAAGAGCTGCCAACAACGCGTAGGTTTGACCCGGTATCATCTGTCCGGAAATGTCGAAGCGGAGGAATGCAATTGCATTTCGGTCAACGAGGTCAGGATTGATATTGACCTGCAGATCGGAAATCTCGCTCGATCTTGCGATGTCGCGAAGCATCACTTCCAGTTGGGCCGCACCAACACCGGCCGATGGGGCGGAAAGCATCTGGGCATCCCAAGCCCTCGCGACGGTCTGAGCCTGGTTCGCCCGCTCCTGCCAGACGGTTTCGGCCGTTGTGTCGTTTAACATCTGCAGCTCCGAAGCTGCGTCAATCGATCTGGATCTGAGCTGATCGACATCGGCGGCGAGCGTCCGCAGTCCGCAAATGCCGACGAGACCGGCAAGCGCAATCAGGCCGTATTGGGCTCCTGTCGTCATCTGAGTGCGAAAAAAATCCCGCACCTGGCCACTGCTCTGACTTGTCGCGTCTGTCATCGCCGCGTGTCCTTCCCGGACGACAGCCGCCCTTTGACGACTATTTCACCCGTGCGGTTGCTGGAGGCAGAAGCATCCGACCAGTTCTCCGTCGTCTCCAGCTTTGACACCAAGTCCGGGATCTGGTCGCCGGAAAGACCCCGCAGGTGGATCTCTATGGAGTCGCGAGAATACGACATGAACGAAATACGAGCGTCAGCCTTCCCGATGGATGTCTCAAGATCATTCAACAGATCGAGGAGTGCCATCGACGTCCCAGCGGCATAGACTGCTTCAGCATGTCGCCGGGCCAAAAGTGCTTTGTTCTGGGCGTTCGAGATAGCCTCGTTTCGTTCTCCGAGCGCCGAAATTTCAGTGCTTGCGGTTTTTATATAGGTCTGCAGTTTCGTCTTAGTTCCCAGCAAGAAGCCGAACGGGAGCAAGAGTAGAACAAATACCAACAGTCCGCTCCGAACCGGCGAAAAGACCTTCTGGATGCTGTCGCGTCCAAGGCTGAGGAGCGACAAGTCCTTGCGCCATTCCGCTGTTGTAACAGGCGGGAGTGACTTCCAGTCGAAGTCCGGGATGGTAGGCAGACCTGTCGCCGCATCTGTCCCTTCAATGAACTGAATCCAGTCCGCCGTATCTGGTGCTTCGGCCCACCATCGGGACGAAACAAGATGTCCGTGATGCCAGATTTGCCCCTCATACCCATCTGTGCACTGAATAAGACGCGCGCCGTCATCGGATGGTTCTCTGAGAAATCCCTCCGGCACCCAGACCCGGGAGCCGATACCCTGAGCGGTAGCTTGCGTGGCCGAACAGATCCAGGCGTTTACAAACCCTGCATCTGTTCCTGTAGGCGGTTCAAGGAAGATCGCTTCATTGGTGCCGAGCAGGGTGCGCTTGAGCTGCATTCGGGCCGCTTCCATTCCTTCGCGCGTTCTTGCGGGAACCCAAAGCCTTTCCAACCGGCAATGCGACCGCGGAACAACAATTACGCGGCCCGCAAACCGAATTTTTGGTTCTTGTGGGGCGCTGGTGAAATCACGTGCCATCAGACTGATCACCAAGAAGGTTAGTCCAGAGCGGTTGAGCAAGTGGCGTCGTCGCAGCGGAGCACGCGCCTCCCTTTTCGAAAACGAGCAACCGTGAAAACGGCGCTCCGGCAGAGGCCACCTGGCGTTCGATCTCGACTATGCGGATCAAGCACTGCCCCGACGCGCGATCGGTGGCAGTCAGAGTGAAGCGCGCGCGTGCGCCCGGCACGGAGCTGAAAGAAGCGGCCTGTGCCAGAACATCTATATCCGCGAGGCCGGCCGCGGAAACGCTCTCGCGCAGCGACGCGATATTGTCCGGACTGAATACCCAGCGTGGTTCAGGCGAGGTGAAAGACAAAGTCACGCTTTCAACAAAGGCAGGATTTGACAGAAAGCCCAGCCGATCCCATCCGAGCACTGCTGGAAGCTCGGCTAAGTCGCGGATTGGTGAATTGGTTGGATCGGCAAGCTGACGCAGCCGATAGTCGGCTCGTTCACCACCTTGCGGGCGGCGCACATCATCATCGTCCACGAAGTCCGCCAACGCCGCCGCGAGCGGACGAGCGTCGCGATCCGACGCACCGAATTGACGCAGGAGCGCCGCGACAAGAAGTGGGTCCGACGAATTCAGGGAAATCAGCCCGCTGGTATCCTGGTATCGGGCGGTGGCGATCAAATTCCCTCGCTGGAAGCCCAGTACCCCGCCATCTGCGCGCCAGAGATTTGCTGGCGATGTGTCAGCGCCGGAATTGGCAGTTTGAGTGAAATCTCCCATGACGATTGCGGTGGCGTCTGTCTGAGCGGCCTGTTGTGCCACGCCATACTGGACGGGTGTACCTGTCATGTAGACATAAACCACCTGCGCTTCGAGGTCGTCCAAGGCGCCATCGAGCGTATGCCGTGCCGATAGTGCGAGCGTGTCATCGCGTGCCCTGTCGAGCGCGTTGGCGCCAATAACCGCAATCAGCATGGCAACCAAGACAAATGCGAGTACGCTCGGCAGAACAAATCCGTGATCGGGATGCGGGCGTGTCATAGGTGATTCTCATCCCTGTCGTCGTGCATGCGCATGGCCCGCTCGTCGCCGACGACCCGAAGGACCTCTTCAATACTCGTTATGCCCCGGGCTGCCTTGTCCAGGCCATCTTCCGCGAGCCGGCGGAACCCCTGTTGCCTTGCCGCGCGTTCCAGTTCCATTGGAGACGGCGATGTCATCATGGCCGTCTTCACCACCTGGTCGATACGGACAATCTCAAAGAGTGCCGTGCGCCCTGAATATCCCGTTCCGGCACAGGACGGACACCCCACGTGCCGGCACCAGCGCACGTCGTCCCGGTTCCGCAAGATATACTTCACCACGCTGCTGTCACACGCGTGCACCAGCACATCGAGCTGGTCCGGCGCACTTTCTTCTACCTTGCAGGTCTCGCACAGCTTCCGGACGAGTCTCTGGGCCGCGATCGCCTTGATCGCGGCACCAATCTGGAATGCTTCCAGCCCCAGATCGAGAAGCCGCGGGATCGCCAACAGGGAAGAATTTGTGTGAAGCGTCGACAGAACGAGGTGTCCGGTTAAAGCCGACTGGATTGCGATCCGCGCCGTTTCGGGATCGCGGATTTCACCAATCATGATCACGTCCGGGTCCTGGCGAAGAATTGACCGCAAGCCGGACGCGAACGTCAGCCCGATGTCGGACTTCACCTGCACCTGTGTCACACGTTCCATATTGTATTCTATCGGATCCTCAATCGTTATGATCTTCTTCTGCCCATCATTGATTGATTGGAGGCCCGTGTAGAGTGTCGTCGATTTGCCGGACCCGGTAGGCCCGGTGACCAGGACAATTCCGTTGGACTGGCGCAGCGCTGTCGTGAACTCGTCGAATCCCCGGCCCGTAATTCCCAGTTGTGAGAGCGTCGGCAACGACTGATGCTTCGACAACAGACGCAGAACAAGGCTCTCGCCCCAAGCGCCTGGCAGTGACGAGACCCTGAGATCAAAGGTCTGGCCGGACAAGCGGATAGATTGCCTTCCGTCCTGCGGCAAACGACGCTCGGCAATGTCCATTGCCGATATCAATTTGATCCGAGTGCTGACCGCATCGAACTTCGAAATGGGCTGGCGCTGCCAGGATTGCACGACACCATCGACGCGAAGGCGAATCTCGAAGAACTTCTCGTACGGTTCAATATGAATGTCGCTGGCGCGATGCTTGATCGCTGCGGAGAAGATCTGGTTGACGAGATCGATAATCGGAGCCTCTTCAGCCAGCTCCTTCAGCCGCGACAGGTCGCTTGAATCGGCAGATTCATGATGATCCTGCGTTCCGGCGTGGTTCACCGCTGCAATCGTCTCAAGTTGCGACTTTGACAGGATCGACAGTACGCACCTTGCCGCGCTCCCATTCCGTTTGTCAGCATAGTGCGAGAAAGCGCGGTCGAACTCTTCCTGAATTGCCGGGTCAAGAGGATTGCAGGCCGCGAGGTTCAAGACTGCATGACCGTCCGGATCTTCCGATCTCCACACAGCAGCTTGGCGGCTTGCTAACCAGGAATCGTTTAGACCCAGATCCCTGGTCGCGTTGGTCAGGTCTTCGGGATCCTGGGGTAGGGCTGCATCCTGAACGAGAGGTATGCCCCAGACTTCCGAAGCGTTCTGAAGCAAAGTGTCTTCATCAATGGCGCCGATCCGAACGAGAATTTCGAGCAACTGCCCGCCTGTACTCCGCTGTAGCTGGCGCGCAGATTCAACATCCGCAACGGACAGAAGCCCGTTCTTCTGCAAGGAATCGATCAGGTTCGGCGTTGCCATTGACGATGTTCCGAGAAGTGATGTGCCATGCAGGCTGGCCAAAGAGTGTCTTAGTAGGGGGGGTGGCTCGCGGCAAGTTTCTGGTGCAATGAAACTGAGCGCCGAAAATCAGGCAATACCGGCAGCAGGTCTGGCTCTTGAGGACTCCGATGGCAGTTTACAAGTTCAAGGCCCTGAATGATCAGGGAAAATCTGTGGAAGGTCGCCAGGTCGCCGCTGATGACGAGGACGCGTTCGGCCGCATTCGGAGCCGGGGCCTGCATCCCGTCACAATTGTCGCTGTGACCGCACGTCGGCGCCGGCGATCAGGACAGGCCGTTCGTCGCAAGGTATTGATGCGGACACTAAAACAGCTGGCGACGATGCTCCAGGCGGGGGTCCCGCTGCTGGAAGTTATCGAGAACCTGAAGCGAGGTGACGAGTCAGGACAGCTTGGCGAGCGGTTCGCGGACCTGTCGCGGCACCTGCGCCAGGGTGGGCCGCTTTCGCAAGGCCTCCGCGACCATTTTCCGGAATTTCCGGACTATGTCGTCAGTCTCGCGGCTCTTGGCGAGAACACCGGTCAACTCGGAAAAACGCTCACTGACGCAGCCGACAGGATGGCTGCTGATGAAGCGTTGTCGAGCGAGTTGCGCTCGGCGCTGTCCTATCCGATGGTCCTGGCGCTCGTCGGCGGGGCAATTGTCTTTGGCATGTTTGTCTTTGTTATCCCGAGATTTGGCGCGCTGGTCGACCGATCGGGCGCCGATGTGCCGGCCATATCCCGGTTCGTGATCGACACGGGGATATGGGTGAAGGCGCATTGGCACTTTGTGATTCTCGGGGGAATCCTGTCGGCTTTTGCGTTCAGATGGACGTTCAGGACCTACGGAACATCCGTCATCGCGTTGCTTTTTCGAGTTCCCGCCGTCGGCACGTTGTTGAGGCAAGCGGATTTCGAGACCTGGGCTCGCACGCTTGGCGTCGCGCTGGCAAACGGTGCCCAGTTGTTGCCTGCGCTCGACCTTGCGGCGCAGACCGTGCGAGCCAGGGATCTGGCGGCGCAACTCGCCGGTGTCCGCCGCGACGTCAGAGCCGGGGCAGACTTGGATGAAGCATTTGCGACGAACGTATTGTCCGCGGATCCGATGTTGCTGGACCTGATGTCGACGGGGCGCAAGTCGGGTACTCTGGACCGGATGCTTATTCTGGCCGCAGACTCCTACAAGTCGGATATTGCCGCGCTTTCGAAGCGTCTCACTGCGATTGCGGAACCACTTGCCGTCCTTCTTGTGTCAAGCATTGTCGGCTTGCTGGTCGTCGCGGTTGTCTTGGCGATGACGAGTCTTTACGACTTCGACATCTGATTTTGCAGAAGGTGCGATATGGTTCACGGCAAATTGCGACGCGTGGCTTGCCGCCTGCGGCGATGTAATCTCAAGTCGCCACGCTCAGATGCTGGCTATTCCATGATGGAAATTCTCATCGTGCTGGCGATCATGGCGGTTCTGGCCACGCTCGTCGGACCTACGCTGTTCAACCAGCTGGACAAGTCGAAGGTCACTGCCGCCCGGACACAGATTCGCACGCTGGAATCGGCCTTGTCGACATTCCGGCTGGATGTCGGGCGATTCCCCACCGAGGAGGAAGGCCTGGCCGTACTGGTCCAGCCGCCGCAGGATGAGGAAACCCGGCAGCTCTGGTCAGGTCCCTACCTCGATGGTGACGTTCCGGCCGATCCATGGGGCAGGACCTATCACTATGCCCTGGCTGCGGTTCCATTTGACGGGGCCGTATCGAAGCCTGTTGTGTTTTCCTATGGCGCAGATGGCAAACCCGGCGGCAAGGGGCTCGATGCGGATCTCGGCCGGATAGATCAACTGAAGTCGACCACTGGCGTGCAATAGAAAATTGCAGTGGTCCTGGGTGTCACCTTGAAGAGTGGACGACGCATGAGGAATGATCAGAAAGATCATCGTGCCCTGAAATATTGGGCGCTGGGGACTGTTGGCGCAATTATTCTGGCGGGCTGCGCTCATTCCGAGAAGCCAAAGCCTGTGGTCGATAGCCTTCTGACGGATAGCAGGATTGGCGATGCTGTCCCGCGCACCGAACGAGCAGACGATCAGGAATCGGGTTTGGCGGTCAATGATGGGGGCTCTGGTTCGGCGAATGACCGGACCAGCGAGATCGAGGTCCCCAGCGTATCGCGCGCCGGTGCGCCGGAGCTCGATGGTGCGGGCGCGCCTGCGCAGCGCCCGAAGCCGGCAAGCAGTACGGTTGATGCCGCTGTACCAGCACTTCCCTTGCCGCAATTTGTGGATGTCGTGTTCGGCAATATGTTGGGTGTTCCCTATGTAACCGGGCCCGGCGTAGCGGAGCGCAAGGAACTTATCCAGCTTCGGTCCTCTGGTCGAATGCGAGCTGACGATTTTATCGAGCTCGTCAGTTCGTCGCTCGAAAGCTATGGCCTGCGCATCTACGCTGAAAACGGCGTCTACCAGATTGTGACAAATGCCAGCCTCCAGTCGAAGATGCCGCGTTTCATCAAGTCGCGATCGCGCGCTGACATTCCCGAGGAATTACGGCCCGTCGTGCAGTTTGTCGAGCTGAATGCCGTTTCGGCTAATGAGATGGAAGAGATCCTTCGTCAGGCGTTTCCAGACAAGCAGGTTCTCCAGATTGAAACCAATCCGCGACTTAATGTGTTGACGCTGACCGGATTGCCAAGAGATCTAGATGCGGCGATCGCGATTGTGGATCAACTTGATGAACTGGCCTATGCAGGAAGCAAGGCCGAGCGCTATTCTCCGGTTTTCTGGTCCGCAGATCAGCTGGCCGAAGAAGTCTCGTCCTTGCTCGAAGCCGAAGGCTGGCAGGCGAGCACCAACAAGGCGATCCAGAAGCCGATCCTGATCATTCCAGTCGAGTATTCTAACGACCTCTTCATATTCTCCCGGTCTCCGGCGGGGCTTTCCCGTGCGCGTTTCTGGCTGAACGAGCTCGACAGGCCGACGCGAAAGGGCAATGAGCCTCAAGTCTATGTGTACGATGTCCGAAATGTCGATGCCGAGATCCTGGCCAAGGTCGTCCAGCAGGTCATTGCGCGTCAGTCGGCTCCACCGACTGAACAGTCGCAACAACTCCCGCCGGATCGCAACGCTCAGCCGGCCACACCCAGCGCCGTGTCCGACACTGGCAATATCGTGGTCAACAAGCTGTCGAACCAGTTGATCTTCACCGGCACGCCGACGCAGTACGACCTTATTCACCCTCTCCTGAACAGGCTTGATGTTCCGCCCGCCGAAGTGATGATTGAGGTAACTGTCGCGGAAATTACGCTGACCGATGATACACGCTACGGGGTTGAGTTTTTTCTGGACAGCCTTGGCAATTCGGATATTTCAGCAAGGCTCGGCAATGAAGGCCTCGGTCTTGGCGGAACTGGGACCAATGTCGCGGTTGTGACGGGGAATGTGGAAGCCGCGCTGAACTTCTTCGCCAAGAACAATCTGCTTAAGGTCCTTTCCACTCCGCGTTTGATGGCCCGGTCCGGTGGATCTGCGCAAATACAAGTGGGCTCCGACGTGCCGGTGATCACGTCTCAGCGGGCGGCCGACACCCAGGATGGTGTCGGCTTGACAGATGTCCTTCAATCCGTCGATTACCGATCGACAGGCGTGCTGCTGTCGATCGAGCCGATCGTCTATGCGGACAACCGGGTTGACCTGTCCATCACCCAGGAAGTGTCCACGGCCATTCCGACCACGACCTCGGCAATTTCCAGTCCAACTATCTCAAACCGCTCGGTGACCACGCAACTGTCGCTCGAAGATGGGGCCACCGCCGTCCTTGGCGGATTGATTCAGGACACGACCACGCGGGACGAGACAGGCACGCCCATCCTCAAAGACATTCCCGTGCTCGGCAATGCATTCCGAAATACTACGCTTTCCAGCACACGAACCGAGCTGATTGTTCTGATTACAGCCTATGTAACGCGCGACAGTGGCGACAAGAGGGCTTTCACGGAAGAGTTGGTAGCGAGGTTCAACTCTACAGAGAATTCCTCAAGAGAAATGCAGACCTATCTGGGGGTTGACAAGGGGCCGTGAGGCGATTCGCGCGACAGGATTCCATCTGTTCGCGCGTACGGCGAGCTGCAGGGCCGTGCGATGCCGGCTTTTCGACACTCGAAGCCATTGTCGCGGTTGGCATTCTTGGGTTGTGCATTCTGCCGATTCTGGATTTTCAGGCCTCGGTCTCCGATGGGGCGGTCCGGCTTGGGCGGAAACAGCAGGAGATCGAAGCGCTGGGGCGGGCCGACGCATATTTGAGAGCGTTCCCCGGGCAGTTGCCGCCGCAGGGTGTGGTCCAGCTGGGGGAGCTGCAGGTGTCATGGACGGAAACACTGCGCGAGCCTTCAAAAAAAACTGTTTCAGAACAAGGAGCGCCCGGCCGATTTGTCTTGTCCGTGGTCCGCCTGTCCGTTGAGGTCCGCCAGCAGGGCAGGCTTATCGGTACGCAGAAGGTCGACCGACTCGAATGGGTGACAGACGCCCCGTACTTTGACAATTGAACATGCCTGGATCGAATTCCAAGCCACGGTTTTGTCCGCCTGACACCGATTCACGGTGACGCAACAGGCTTGCTGCGACGCAGCAAACGGTTGAAAAACTGACACAGTATTGTGGTCTTGCAGCAACTCTTTCGCGCGAATTCGAGGTTTTCAGGAATTCGCTTGCTGAGAGGTATGATCGGGCGTTGACACTCGCCTGTCGGGCTGTCTAGATCGCTGTGCCGCTGGGGTAGGATTCAGTCAATAGTCCGGCGCAAAAGAGGGGAAGGCCCTCCGAAGACTCAACTTAGGAGCTACATCATGTTGAAGAAATTTCTTGCGACCGCATCTGTGGTCGGCCTGGTTGCCGGGTCGGCCCATGCGGTGAAACTGGACAACCTGAACGGGGCCGCAGGTGACGAACCGTATCCAATCGCGTCCGCACTCGATTTCGCCGGCGGCGCAGTTACGGGTTCGGTTGACGTCGTGTTTGGCCCCTCGGCAGGGACGTTCCCGACGGGTAACGTCGTGTTGTTCGTGACGATTTCCGGTGCGACCTTCGACGGCGCATTGGACGGTTCGGAAGTCGGTGGCACCTCGACCTCGGTGATCTCGAACGGCGGCGCGAGCGGCGCGTCGACCGTCCAGTTCCTGATTTCGGGAGCCAACGGGTGTTCCGTTCCGAACGGTGACACGACCCTCGATGCCGGTGAGTGCTCTTTCTCGATCCCGGTCGAGCTGACGGGTGCTGACGTTTCTGTTTCGGTTGGCCTTGAAACCGACGCTGGTGCAGATGTCGACAACACGAATGACACGACCCGCGTGAGCCGGTCCCTTGTCAACGTCGAGCCGGCATTCGCTATCGCGATCTCGGCTGACACGACGGACACGATCGCCGACCTTAACGCTGTTGGCGGTCCCTTCACAGCCTTCACCGGCGCCAGCGACTCGATCCTTGGCACCTTCTCGGTTGCGCCGAACATGGTTGACTATGGCAGCGGCGACCAGGCCGTGAACGTCGACCTTTCCGGCACCGCTGTTTCCGGCGCTGACGTCGACACGATCGACGTGCTTGTTTCGGGCACCATGGACGCGTTCGAAGCCGGCGATGTGACGTTTGATGGCAACTCTGCCGACGACATCGATGCGGCAACGGACGAAGCGGCCTACGATGCCGCGGGCCTGTTCGACTCTGGCGACCTTGATATCGTGGTCGTTCCGGATGGCACCACTGCCATCGCGCGTTCCGACTATGACGTGTCGATCACCGTCACGCCGGATGCCCTGAGCCCGCTCACCTCCGGCACCTCCAAGTCGGCTTCCATCCAGTCGATCGAGCGCAACGGTACGCAGATCACCTTCCCATGGACGCAAAGCGCCACGCAGGGCGCTTCTTCGGGCACGACGAGCGTGTTCCGCATCGGTAACCTTGACAACGTCGACGCTGGCGCCGTGTTCGTCGAAGTGAAGAACTCCTCGGTTGGCGCCTTCTCGAACCCGGGCATCGTTCAGCTCGGCACCTCGATTGCCGCTGGCGGTGAACTCGTCCAGAACTCGGCCCAGATCGAAGCAGCCGTGGGTAACTACGGCCGTGGTGACCTCGAGTTCACGATTGAAGCCGATCCGGATACCCTGACCGCTCGTCAGTTCGTTGTTCGCAACGGCGTGATCCAGCAGGTCATCGGCGGTAACGTCAATCAGGACATCAACAACTAAGACCGCTCCTAGGTCTGATTTGGGGAAGGGGCTCTGCGGAGCCCCTTTCTTTTTTTGCCCTTGCCCCATACGGTGCGCAGCGAACAGGTCGGAGAAGCCGATGACCAACATCTACGAGGAAGCGGATCGCCTTGACGAACGCGTGCGCCAGGGGGCGCATCGCGAGGTGATCGGCGGACTGTGGGACGAACTTGGCACCTGGCAGTTCGAGTTCTGCAAACAAATGGGGCTGCTGCCGGCGCACCAGATGCTCGACATCGGGTGCGGCAGCCTCCGGGGCGGGGTGCATTTCGTTCGCTATCTCGACCCAAATCACTATGCGGGCCTCGACGTTCATGCCTCGCTGCTGGATGCCGGCTACGAGCGCGAGCTGGGACCTGCCGGACTTCAAGACCGGCTGGACCGTTCGCGACTGATTGCATCGGACCGGTTTGATGCGTCTTCGGTGTGCAAGGACGTGGATTTTGCGCTCGCCCAGTCCGTGTTCACCCATATTCCGCTGAACATGATCCGGCTGTGTCTTGCCCAGTTGGTCGGCGTGATGCGTCCGGGCGGAAGATTGTTCGCGACCTATTTTGAAGTGGAAGAGGGCAGCCCGGTGACTCTGCGCGTCGAGCGCGGTCATGGCATCGTGTCCCAGTACGAAGCCAATCCCTACCATTTTCCGTTTTCCGACCTGCAGCAGGCGGCCGACGGACTGCCCATTGCCGTGCGCCGGATCGGCGATGTCGGCCATCCCCGCGGTCAGTTCGTCGCGGAATTCCGGTTCTTCGGCTCTTCATCGCCGGGACACCGGTCAGACACCCGCAAGCTGCCGATTGACGAGGCGATGAAACTTCGCGCAGGCGCAGACCATTATCGCGCCTATGTCGGTCCGCCGCGTCGATTCGACTTCATGAGTTCCACTCAGTTTGCCCTTCTTCACAGTCTGGGCCTGCGGGAGGAGGACAAGGTGCTCGATGTAGGGTGCGGTTCCCTTCGACTGGGCCGGCTGCTGATCCCTTTTCTGAGAGAAGGAAATTACCATGGTATCGACCCAAATGACTGGCTGATCCTGGAAGGAGCGACGCATGAGCTGGGCATGGCAGCGCTTCGCCTCAAACATCCGAACTTCGCCTCAAATGCGGATTTCGATTTTTCTGTGTTCGATGTGCCTTTCGACTTCATTATCGCTCAGTCTGTCGCCACGCACACAGGCAATGATCAGCTGGACAAATTGCTGCGCGGTGCGGCAGATGCTCTTTCACCTTTGGGGGTATTCCTGTTCTCCTATATTCGGGCCGAGGAGCCCTGTGAGGCGCCTGATGGCTGGCACTACCCTGCCTGTGTAGAATATACTGAAACCGACATGGTGGAGCGACTGAAGACGGTTGGCCTGGCCGCAAAGCCCATTCCCTGGTTCCACCCGGCTGCGAACTGGATTCTTGCCGCAAGATCGCCGGAAGCGCTGCCGAGTGATGCGGACGCCGCCGGTCTGACGGGGCATGTGGTCAACCGGATCACAGACACCAAGGGGTATGTCTTCAAGGGCTGAAGGCATTTGGTAGCGCGCAGGGAGCAATAAGGGAGCGCCGATGCGCAGCAAGCAACGCATCAAGATCCTGACGGGCATGCACCGGAGCGGGACGTCTTTCCTGGCCAAGCGGTTTCACGATCTGTCCGTGCCATTCCCCGGCGATTTGCTACCGCCGGCAGATGACAATCCGGAGGGGTATTGGGAAGCTCGGGAGATTGTGTCGCTCAACAATGAAATGCTGGAAACGCTGGGTCTGGACTGGAAGTCCCTGGATCCTATATCCGCTGCCGACTTCGATCGACTTGTGAACAAGTATGGTGAGGAAGCTACCGCGCGCCTCAAGGAGCTGGCACAGAAAGCCGGCGGTTCAGATTTTGCCATCAAGGACCCGCGCTTATCTCGCCTGCTGCCGGTTTGGATCCAAGCGGCTAGGCAAACTGATCTCGAGGCCGAGCTTTTTGCTACGGTGCGGGACGCGGCCGGTGTTGCCCTGTCCCTTTATAGGCGGCGACGTGACCGCCGATTCCTGCCGGCAGCCATCGACGTACCGGATACGGCAATACTTCTGTGGCTCCGGTACATGCTTGATCTCGAAGCGCATAGCCGGGCGGTTCCGCGGCAGTTTATTGCATTCGCCAACATTGCCAACCTGACAGCAATTCCACCGACTCCAGAAGCTTGCCAGCGGGCCGTATCCCCGGCGCGGGATGATGAGGCCCTTGGGGACGAAGATGCTGTCTGGTCGGAAATTTCAAGCGATGTGAGGACCATCCTGGAAACCGGCAGAGTGGAACATGAAAGAGAACGGCTGGATCGTTGGCGTTTAAGCTTGGGCTCTGCCGAGGAAACGGGTCGCCTCGAGGAATCGAATGGTCATTCCGCCCGCCAGCATGCCCTCGCATCGTTTTTTGTGACCGCGCCGTTGACGGGCCGAATCCGCGGTCCCGTCATCGCCTTTGTATCCGGTGAGCCGACGGGACGGGGACACATCTATCGGATCGAGAACAGGATCACGTCGCTCATCGGTGAGCCCGCGGGTGTTCTGCGGGTCGACCCGAAGCAAGCAGACGCGGGCGACGTCATTGCGGCGAGCGATATGGTTCTCATGTTTCGCATGCCAATGGACGCATGGAGCGAACGCTTGTTGTCCAAAGCACACCAGTCGGGCCTGCCTGTTGTCTATGACATAGATGATCTCATATTCGACCCCGCATATATGACGCCCGATTTTTTCCGGTTTCTTGCTGGCAAACCTGCGGAAATGACCACGACATGGCAAGAAAAGGCAATGCGTTACCGGGAAGCGGCGGAGGCTGCACATGGGTGCTGGGTGCCAACGGAACCACTCGCCGAACACATGCGCCGTTTCAATCGTAGTGTCACTGTCTTGCCAAATGGCTTGTCAGATCATGCCCTGCGTGCGCCTTCGACAGACCGCTTCAAACCGGCCCGGTCCGAAAAGCCGATCATCATTGGATATGCGAGCGGTACTCCAACCCATGATCGCGACTTCGAGGAGATTGGGGACGTCATCGCAGCAGTCCTGGAAAGAGACATACACGTGCATTTCAGGGTCCTCGGGCATCTGGACGGACCGGCGGTCGCTAAGCTGCGACGGTTTGGTGCTAGATTTGAGCGTCGTCCGGCTGTGGACTATTTCGCTCTGTCATCCGAGTTGTCGGCGTTTGATGTCAGTATTGCCCCGCTGGAAGCCACAAATCCGTTTTGTCAGTGCAAGAGCGAGCTCAAATTCTTTGAAGCCGGCGCCGTAACGGTGCCGACTGTGGCGTCAGCGACTCCCCCCTTTCAAGCGTGTATCCGGCAGGGTCTGGATGGCTATGTTGCATTCGATCAGCAAGACTGGCGCGAGGCGCTTGTGCGGCTGACCGCAGATCCGACGCACCGCGGTCAAACAGGGCGTGATGCACAGAACCGGGCATTCGAGCTGTTTGGCCCCGGCGCGCAGAAGACAGCGTTCCTGAACGTCCTCGGAGCGTGGTTACCGAGTCTTTCACCGACAAGAACCGAGCGAGGCGATGCAACCAGAACGGCCTAGCGATTCGGGCTTTTCCCTTATTGAAGTGCTGGTTGCGCTGGCAATCACATCGGTGATAGCGATGCTGGTTTTTTCGTCGCTGACGGGACAGTTGAGGCAAGCCGACGCCGTTCGCTCCTCGACGGAAAAATTGTTCCAGAACGAGTCCGCGCGCAGGCTACTTGATGCGATAGTGTCGCAGACGGTGCCGGCTTGGGCGGATGAACCAGACAAGGCTTTTCAGGGGACACCCCAAGAGGTGTACGCGGTTGCGGCTGTCAGCCTGTTTGAAACCACGCCGAAGTTGCAGAAATATTCGCTCAGCCTTACGAATCGCGGCCTTTCATCGGTTCTAACAGTCCGAACCGATGAGGGGAGTTGGGAAATGGGCGGCATTTCCGAGAATGCAGAGTTCCGGTTTCTCGGAAATGATGGTGCCTGGTATGCGAACTGGCCTCTGAAGGCACCAGTAAACGCGTCATTGACTGATCTCGAACGTTATTTTGCCAATCAGGGCTTGCCGAGGATGATTTGTGTCTGGAATACGCAAGGCGATCATGTGGAAGGCTACGAAGTAGCACTGGAAGACTCTCAAGTCCTGCCCGCAAGGATCAGGGACGTTGCCGGGCCCACGCCTTGAATCCCTGATAATGACCACTGCCTGTGCCCATGATGGTCAATGTCAGCAGCAGATTCTGCGCAGCGTTGAGCTTTCCGACCTGCGCGTTGACCAAAGACCCTCGCGTCGCTCATTCATTTAGAGAGTTGGACTCTTTCTGCTCTGAGCCCCAACCTTGGACCATTTCCGGCTGGAGTTTTCCGGCCTTTTCATACAGGCGGACTGGCAATACCGGCGTGAATAATCAGCGCTGCCGGGGGTTTGTTCCCGATGGCGCTAAGTAATCTTATCTTATTATAGTCTCTACGCCAACTCTCCAGTTTTTCGCGGGCTTCTGGCAGGCTCAGGAACCAGTTTGCGGACAGGTATTCGGCCCGAAGTCTACCGTTGAATGACTCGATAAAGGCGCTATCGGTGGGCTTGCCAGGACGAGAGAAATTCAGCGTGACGCCATTCGCGTAGGCCCAGAGTTCGAGATCCCGGGAGATGAACTCGGACCTCTGATCGACACGGATCGTCTTCGGATAACCGATCTTGCCGCACACCCTATCGAGCGTGGCAACCACGTCCTCGCCACGATAGCTGAACCGCAGATCGATGACCGGGGAGTATCGCGAGTAAGTGTCGATCACTATCAGATGATCTTCGCACCCCTCACCCGTTGAAGCCGCGGATGGCGTCGATGATGCGGTCCTGGTCGGCTTCGCCGAGATAGGGGTGCATCGGCAGGGCGATGACGTGGCGGCTCGCGTCCTCGGTGACCGGCAGGGTGCCGGCGGGCGGGGCGTAGGGAGCGGCGAAGTCCTGCATGTGGATCGGCACGGGATAGTAGACCGCCGTGGGAATGCCCTGCGCCGAGAGGTGCGCCTGCAGGCCGTCGCGATTGTCGTGCTCGATCACGTATTGGGCCCAGACG
>Ga0116152_10001015_pt1 | contig 23082 bp, 22 predicted proteins | sample AD_UKC119_MetaG_FD_89894 | JGI IMG/M metagenome (GOLD analysis project Ga0116152, IMG submission 89894) | Active sludge microbial communities of municipal wastewater-treating anaerobic digesters from Hong Kong - AD_UKC119_MetaG | ecosystem: Engineered > Bioreactor > Anaerobic > Digestate...
CTTTTTTAGAGGTTACCTTCATTTGGCCTTTTAAAAACTTTGTACGTTCTAGAAGTGTTTTCAGTCCTAATGATTTTACATCTTGGTATTTTTCTGTAAAGTCAAAGCCCACTCCATTGTCTCTTATTGAGATAAGAATGTTATTGGTGAATTTTTTTACGGATACTTTTCCCGCTTCTGCGTTTGCATGTTTTAATATATTACTGAGGCTTTCTTGAATTATCCGATAGATATTTACTTCGTCCTCTGTTGAGAAAATGTTGTCAATATTATCAATTTCAGCAGAAATGAAAAGCGTAGTGTTTTCATCTATCATGTTTATGGTGTATTCAATGGCCTTGGTAATGCCCAGTTCTTGTAGCTGAAAGGGGTGCAAATCTTTAGAAATTGCCCGGACTTCTTCTATGGTATGGTCAACCATTTTTTTTGTGTCATCATCACCACTTGCCATCAGCTTGTTTTTGATGACCAATAATTGTTGGCCAATACCGTCGTGTAGGTCTTTTGATATTCTTCGGCGCTCGCTTTCCTGAGAAATTAGCAATTCCTGACTAAATTTTTCTTGAAGGATTTTATTGCTTCTTAAATGCCTTTGGTTACGGAAAAGCAAGATTAGACCAAAACCTAGGAGAATGGCAATACCGCCAAAAAGCATGGCTTTTTTAAAACCTTCATTGTCCTTCTCAAGAAGGGAGATGCTTGTGGATTTTTCAACAAGTTCTTTTTCCTTTTTTTCTGTTTCGTAAAGAGTTTGGTAGTAAGCGAGTGCATTTGCGGTACTGCGATTGTATATAGAATCTTTGATGGCATTTGCAGCTTGGTTGTTTTCAACACTCTTTTTATAATCTTCCGTGTCAAAATAGAGTTCAGAAAGAAAAGAGTAGGAACTCATTATTTCATCTTCCATTCCTATTTTTTTTGCTATTTCTAGCTTGTTCTGCGCAAGTTTTATTGCTTCTTCATATTTGCCAATTGTTTGAAGATACTTGGCTTTTCCCCCTAAAAAATTTAGTTCTGCTGAAGGATCTCCAGAGAGGTCATATTCCAGATTCTCTATAAGCTCTAAATGTTTTTTTGCCTCAATAATCTGGTTATGCTCACAATAATATTCTATTAATCTTGAATGGATACCAATAAATGTGGATCGTTCTGATTCCTCTTTAATGAAAATTTTCTCGGCGGTTAACAATGACCTGTATTCTAAATCACGTTCTCCCATTTTTTTATAATCTAGCGCCTGATTGTAATATTCATTTGACAAAAACCTGCTCAATCCTAATGTTTTCATCTTATCAATTAAAGCATTGCGCTCCATCTTTGCTTTTTCATAAAAACCATTCATGCTAAACATGCTAATGATTCCTTGCTGTGCATAAACCATATAGTCATATTCTTTTTTGATTTCATATATAGTGTACGCTTGGGTAAAATCTTCACCTGCTAAAACAAATCTCCCCAAATTTGAATATGCCTGCCCTCTAAAAAGATAAGTGTCTGCAATGTTCAGGGAATCGGTTTTTGAAAAATTTTCCAGTGCCATGTTATAATCTTCAATGGCTTTTTTAAGATCTACCTTGGTGTTGGCTTTACCGCGTTTAATATAAAGGCCGCCCAGCAAAAGACTGTCTCTGATTTTATATTTACGTGCAAGTACGCTATTTATTATGGTTACTGCATTCAGGGGGTCGTTTGCATAGTTGGTAAGCGGATACTGGAGATTCATCGCCTTCCTAGCGGCATCCTCAATACTGTCCATCTCTTGCGCCAAACTTATGTATTGTATGCTATATTTTATAAAAGCGTCACTATCGGAAAAAAATGTTCGGGACAATAGACTGTCAAGCGCCGTTAGACGTTCTGTTTTGGTCTTGGCTGAAGCTAATTTTTTTTCATAATGTGGAATATCTTGACTATACCCCGAAGCTGGGGAAAATGCAATAATGAAAAAGAGGATTACTATTTTTTTCAGCACAAATGAATTATTTCTGAAGAAGATAAAAGTACTTAAATTATTGTAAATAAACCATATCTAAAAACCATTCTATTTTATATAGAAGCAATTTCTACCATAATCTATCACTGCCCGATGCTTCTTTAAAAAATCTGCGCCAATGATGCCATGAACGGGTCCTTCATTCACCTGCAACAATGCCTCATTTACGTGTGAAAGGTCAAAAAGTACGAAATCCATATTTTTAATTTCCCAATTATGTATGCTAAATTCATTTTTTCGGGACAACATAGTTTCCATATTTATGGCGCCAGCTCCCGCAGCTTTAATGATACTTTCCTCGCTTATCAATAAGAAATGTGTACTGTCCCTGAAACCCACGCAGCTTGCAGATGCGCCAGTATCCAGAATAAAATCACCCAAGACAGTGTTTATTTTTGCTGAAAAAAGATAATGGCCGGTGGCTAGCTTTTTAAGCGGAATGCGATGAAAACCTTGGCCCTCAAGAAATTTGCGTAGCTGCATTGATTTTTTATGTAAAGATAGTAAACAAAATAAGTAGCTTTGCAACTATGTTGACTGACACACACACCCATCTATATAGTGATGCATTTGAAGAAGACCGACCGCAGGTGGTGCAACGTGCTTTTGATGCTGGCATAAAACGCTTTTTTATTCCGGCCATTGATTCCGGTTATACCCAAGCGATGTATTCATTGGAAAAAGAATATCCCCAGAACATTTTTTTGATGATGGGTTTGCATCCAACCTCGGTAAAGGAAAATTTTGAAGAAGAATTGGCGCATGTTGAGGAACAATTCAAAATAAGAAATTTTTATGCCGTTGGTGAGATTGGCATCGATCTTTATTGGGATAAAACTACTTTGCAAATTCAGAAAACAGCTTTCAAAAGGCAAATTCAATTGGCAAAAAAATACAAATTGCCTATAGTTATTCATTGCCGTGATGCCTTTGATGAAATTTTTGAAGTTTTGGAAACTGAAAAAAGCGATGATATCTTCGGGATTTTTCACTGTTTTACTGGAACTTTGGAGCAAGCAGAAAGAGCCATTTCCTATAATATGAAACTTGGGATTGGCGGCGTAGTTACCTTTAAAAATGGAAAGATTGATGCGTTTTTGAACCAGATTCCCCTGAAACATATCGTTTTGGAAACCGATTCACCTTATCTTGCCCCAGCGCCTTTCCGTGGAAAACGGAATGAAAGTAGCTATTTGTCCTTGATCTGTAAAAAGGTTTCTGAGATTTATGGAATTCCTGAAGAAAAGATAGCGCGAGTTACTACTCAAAATTCAAAAAACGTTTTTGGAATATAAATTAGGTGTAAATAAAGATGACAAAAAAACCGAACATACTCCTTATATATACTGGCGGAACCATAGGGATGATAAAAGATTTTGAAACCGGCGCGCTGCGCAATTTCAATTTTGATGAATTGCTGAGCCATATCCCAGAGCTGAAGCTATTGGATTGTAATATTACAACAACCACATTCTCTAAGCCGATCGATAGCTCTAATATGAACCCAAAATATTGGGTGGACATTTCTACCATTATTGAAGAAAACTATGAAAAGATGGACGGTTTTGTAGTGCTTCACGGCAGTGATACCATGAGCTACACCGCTTCGGCTTTAAGTTTTATGTTGGAAAATTTGGGTAAGCCCGTCATTTTCACTGGATCTCAATTGCCAATAGGTGATTTGCGAACAGATGCTAAGGAAAATCTAATTACATCCATCCAGATTGCTTCACTTCAGGAAAAAGGCGTCTCAAAAATTGCTGAGGTCTGTCTTTATTTTGAATACAAATTATATCGCGCAAACCGAACAACCAAGATAAATGCAGAGCATTTTGAAGCATTCGCCTCATTAAATTATCCCGAATTGGTACAAAGTGGGGTGCATTTGGTGGTTAACAATGAAGCGTTATACAGACCAAACCGAAGGAAAAAGTTGAAGGTCCACAAAACATTGGAGAGTAATATTCTTCTGGTAAAAATGTTCCCGGGAATTGATGAAGCAACGGTAAAATATCTTTTTGAATATCCTGAAATAAAAGGATTGGTGCTTGAAACCTACGGAAGTGGTAATGTAACCAATGCCGAATGGTTTATAGATTCACTTAAAAGAGTGATTAAAAAAGGAGTTCCCGTTATTAATGTGACGCAATGTTCCGGCGGAAGTGTGAATATGGGCCTTTATGAAACCAGTACCGAACTAAAAAAAATAGGTGTTATTAGCGCAAAAGACTGCACTACGGAGGCCGCTCTAGCAAAATTAATGTACTTATTGGGTCAAAAAATTTCGGCTAACAGCTTCAAAACCATATTTGAAACTTCTTTGCGCGGAGAAATGCAATAAATTAACCTCTTAAATTATTTTATGGCGTTAATTTTTTTGTGATATTTGGCACTCCATTTTCAAAATGGCTGATTATTAATAGAGAGGTGGCCGAGTGGTCGAAGGCGCACGCCTGGAAAGTGTGTATACGCCACAAGCGTATCGAGGGTTCGAATCCCTTCCTCTCTGCAACAAACTTATAGAATATTTAGAAACTCATTTGAGTGTAAATTAATATTCTTGCAGATTAACTAAATTATTTTATATCTTTAAACCTTTAACTAAAAACAAACTTTAAGTCGATAGCAATGAAAAAATTATTTTCTATTATGGCGCTTGCCGCAATCGTTTTTGCAGGCACGTTAAATGCAAACGCTGCAACAGCGCAAACAATGCCAACCAGTTCACAGGCGCTGGTAACAGCAGCCACATTTACTATTATTCAAGATGAAGCAGCTCCCACTGCCGAGACCGAAAAAGGATTTCACCAAGAGTTAAAAGAGCGTTTCGTGGAAGGTGGCCCTGGATTTATGGGGATTGTATTACTGTGTTTAATTCTTGGTTTGGCTATTGCTATTGAAAGAATTATATACCTTAATCTTTCTACCACAAACACTCAAAAATTGGCCCAGGATGTGGAAGATGCTTTAAACAGCGGCGGAATTGAAGCTGCTAAAGAAGTATGCAGAAACACAAAAGGCCCTGTTGCTTCAATCTACTATCAAGGTTTGGACCGCGCCCACGAAGGTATTGATATTGCTGAAAAAGCAGTAGTTGCCTATGGTGGTGTTCAGATGGGCCAGCTTGAAAAGAATGTATCTTGGATATCTCTTTTCATCGCTTTGGCTCCGATGCTTGGTTTCATGGGTACGGTAATCGGGATGATTATTGCCTTTGATAAAATTCAGGCAGCTGGTGATATGAACCCGTCACTTGTGGCAGGAGGTATTAAAGTGGCACTTTTAACAACTGTATTTGGTTTGATCGTGGCTATTATACTTCAAATTTTCTATAACTATATTATCGCTAAGATTGATAGTATCGTTAATAGCATGGAAGATGCTTCTATCACTTTGATCGACATGTTGTTCGACTACAAACAAAAAAACAAAATCTAAACAAACCACAAGATGGCATTACATAAAGTTTTAAAAATAGTAGCATTGCTTCTAAGCGTTGCAGGAGTTATTTTTCTTGCAATGATCATCGCAAAAGGTGATACAGAAGTTGCCGCAACTGGCGCTGGAGTTGATGGTTTTCTTTACGTTGCTTATATAATATTTGCAATTACAATACTATTCGTTCTTTTCTTTGTGCTAAAAGGATTAGCGGCAGGAAATATTAAGAACACATTAATTTCTATAGGAGCATTTCTACTTATAGTCGTTATCTCTTACGTCTTGGCGAACGGTACACCTATGGAAATGCAGGAAGGCGAGATGCTTTCCGCAAGTGGTTCTAAATGGGTTGGTACTGGATTGTATACATTCTACATATTAGCAGTATTAGCTATTGGAGCAATGGTTTTCAGCGGAATTAAAAAAATATCAAAATAATGGCAAGAAGAGCAACACCTGAAGTAAATGCAGGGTCGATGGCTGACATCGCTTTCCTCTTGCTTATCTTTTTCTTGGTAACTACTACCATTGAAAAGGACAAGGGTATAGCGAGACAATTGCCGCCCAAGGAGCCGCCTACAGACGAACAAGTAAAAATCAAGGAAAAAAACCTCTTTATTGTTAATGTTAACAGAAGCGACCAATTGCTTGTAGAGGAAAAACTGATGGAGCTTAAAGATCTGCGCCAAGCAGCAATCGATTTTCTTGACAACGGAGGTGCACCCTCTGGAACTGCAGAGTATTGCGATTATTGCAAGGGTAAAAGAAATCCGGAATCATCGGATAATCCTGATAAAGCAGTTATATCTGTTCAGAATGATAGGCTTACTTCTTATAAAATGTATATAGCTGTCCAAAATGAACTTGTCGCTGCATACAATTTTTTAAGAGATCGGGAATCTGAAAGACTTTATGGATGGAAGTTTACCGAGAAGACGAAAGACCTTGATGAAGGGAAGATAAAAGGCGAAGCTGCAAAAGATGCTTTACAGGAAAAACTGGAAACTATTCAAAAGTTATTTCCTCAAAAACTTTCTGAAGCAGAACCTAAAAAATCCGGACAATAATATATAGAATATGTCAAAATTTAAAAAGAAAAAAGACGGTGGATTGCCGGCCATATCTACAGCATCCTTACCGGATATTGTATTTATGCTCCTGTTCTTCTTCATGGTCGTAACAGTATTGCGCGATGACAATCTGCTTGTTCAAAACAAATTGCCAAAGGCCGATCAAGTTGAGAAACTAAAGAAAGACCGATCGGTTTATATTTATGCTGGAAAGCCAAGCTCCAGATATCAGGACAAATACGGCTCAGAGCCTAAAATACAGATTGGTGATAAGTACACTGATCTTTCCAATATTAAATTTGCATTAACGGAAGCACGCCAAAAACTTCTTCCTGAACTTCAGGATTATGTGATGGTTGCACTTAAAGTTGATGAAAAGACAAATACCGGAATGGTTACAGATATTAAACAGGAATTACGTGATCTTAACATGTTAAAGATTATCTATATTACCACTCCTGGAAATGAAATAAATCAATAAGGCTTTTTAGCTATATTTTTTAAAACGCCTTGACCCGAGGTTTTTTGGGATCAAGGCGTTTTTTTGTTCCCTTTATTCTGAAAAATAAATTTATCTTTATGGGTATGCAAAAGATATTTAGAATCTACTTTACATTATTTATAGGTCTTGTTTCTATTACAGTTTTGGCTCAGGACACTATTCCTCCTGTATCAGTTGATTCGCTTTATAGAGAGGACCAGTTTTATATTGGCCTAACATATAATGCGCCCTTAAATATGCCCTCTGGAGTGAATACTCGTGGTCTTTCTGGTGGTGTTCAATTCGGATTTGTTAGGGATATGCCCATTAACAAACAAAGAAATATTGCTATTGCAATAGGCGCAGGAATTGCAATTGACCAATTTGGACAGAATCTTTTTATAGGAGAAAACGCAAATAACGAAACAATTTTTAGGGTTTTAGATGGGAATGTAGATTTTACCCGAAATCGATTCAATATGGCCATAATTGAAGCTCCTTTGGAATTCAGATGGCGAACTTCTACAGCTTCAAGCTATAAATTTTGGAGGGTTTATGCTGGCTTTAGGGTGGGTTATGCATATTGGTATAAAGCAACTTTTAAACAACCAGGGAACAACGTGAACCAAACAAAAATTCCAGAGTTTGATCCAGTTCGATTGTCTGCTACACTAAGTTTTGGATACAGCACGTTTAACTTATTTGCTTCCTATAGTATAAATCCTTTCTTCAAAGATGCAGTGACTGTTGATGGGGAAGCGGTGGATTTTAGAACCCTCAAACTAGGTTTGATGTTCTACATTCTATAACCAAAGGTTGAATAGAATCAATTGCGGTAATGCCCCCAAAAATAATCCCACGCCAAGTTCTGGATACGTGTGCGAATTATTATTCAGACGGGATGAAGCAACCCAGCCGTTTACAAAAAGGAAAAAACTGATAGTTATAAGTAAGTTTATTTTGAAATGTGCACTCAATCCAACAAGAAACATTAAAATTCCAGCTACGCCCATTTGGTGAAGGCTGACTTTTAATTTAAAAAACACCATGACCAGCGCACTAAAGGCTGAAAAAAGAATTCCAACAAAAAAATAATATAACTCAGGGTCTTCATAAGGATCAAAAACCATTTTGATGATAAGCAATAAAAGAACACACTGTATCATTAAAGGAAATTTGCGCTCCTTCACTTCTTTTAAATAGATGGTTTCCACAACGCGTATATTTTTCAAAAAGAAAAAGATAACAATAGGAATTAAAATAGTAATGATTATAATTGAAAAAAGTTCCACACGAACCAACTGGGGGTCTAAATATTTGGGCGTAACACTGTAATAAAGTATGGTGCCTAAAATTGGCATCAATAAAGGATGAAAGATATATGATGCGGTTTTAAGAAATAAATTCATCAAATTTCTTTTCTAAGTCTTGCCACTGGCAAATCCAATTGTTCCCTGTATTTGGCAATGGTCCTTCGTGCAATTGGATAGCCTTTCTCCAATAAAATTTTAGCCAGTTTATCATCTGTAAGCGGCTTTCGTTTGTTTTCCTCGGATATGGTTATTTCAAGAATCTTCTTTATTTCCTTGGTAGAAACATCTTCTCCTTGATCGTTTTTCATTGATTCACTGAAAAAATCCTTTATCAACTTTGTTCCGTAAGGAGTGTCCACATATTTGCTGTTCGCTACACGTGAAACCGTGGAAACGTCCATGTTGATTTTGTCAGCAATGTCTTTTAAGATCATCGGTTTCAACTTGCGTTCATCGCCGCTCAAAAAATATTCTTCTTGATGGTGCATAATTGCATTCATAGTAACAAAAAGAGTTTGTTGGCGTTGCTTGATAGCATCTATAAACCATTTGGCGGCATCTAGCTTTTGTTTTATGAACATTACAGCGTCTTTCTGGGCTTTGGATTTATCTTTGGACTCTTTGTAGCCCTTCAGCATATTGGTGTAATCGTGGCTCACGTGAAGCTCTGGCGCGTTTCTTCCGTTTAAGGTTAAATCCAATTCGCCATCAATAATTTTTATTGCGAAATCAGGAACTACATGTTCCACCATTCTTGTATTTCCAGAATACGTGCCACCAGGTTTGGGGTTCAATCCTTCAATTTCATGGATTGCATCCCTTAGTTGGTCTTCAGTTATATCAAACTTTTGGATTAGTTTTTTGTAATGTTTTTTGCTGAAATGATCAAAGGAGTCTTCAATAATCTCAATTGCTAAAACTACAGGTGGTGTATGTTCCCTTCGTTCCAACTGAAGCAATAAACATTCCTGTAAATCGCGGGCCGCAACTCCGGCAGGATCCAATTCCTGAACTATTTTCAGTACTTTTTCAACTTTATCCTCTGAGGTGTAAATGTTTTGGGTAAAAGCCAAATCATCAACAATTTCCTGTAATTCACGTCTTAAATAGCCACTTTCATCAACGCTTCCCACCAAAAACTCCGCAATTTCCTTTTCCTTTTCGTCCAATCGATAGGTACTCAATTGCTGCATTAAATGCTGTGTAAAAGAAGTTCCGGCGGCATAGGGCATTTGCCGTTCTTCATCGTCAGCACTATAATTGTTAGCGGAAAGTTTATAGCTGGGCACTTCGTCATCGCTTAAGTAATCGTCAACGTTTATATCAGTTTCAATTACTTCGTTGCCTTCGTCATAATTGTCGCCAAATTCATCGTTGCTAAATTCATCATCAAAGTTTTCAATTTCCTCCTTTCCACCTTCCAAAGCAGGGTTTTCTTCAAGTTCCTGTGCAATACGTTGCTCAAAAGCCTGCGTGGGCAGTTGGATCATCTTCATCAACTGTATTTGTTGAGGCGATAATTTCTGGGAAAGTTTAAAGTTTAATTGTTGCTTTAACATATATGTAATTAGTTCTTCATAAAGTTAAAAAAAACCAGCTACTAAAATAATGAAGTAGCCAGTTTTAATACAATCTTATGCTTTTTTGGAGTTAAAACTCCGCGTTGCCCGGAGTACGTGGATAAGGAATTACATCGCGAATGTTGCCCATTCCCGTGGTAAACTGCACCAAACGCTCAAAGCCAAGCCCAAAACCACTGTGAACGGCGGTTCCAAATTTGCGGAGATCCAAATACCAGTATAGTTCTTTTGCATCAACGTTCATGGTTTTCATTTTTTCAAGCAAAACGTCATAACGCTCTTCCCGTTGCGAACCACCCACTATTTCTCCAATTCCTGGAAACAACACGTCCATTGCGCGAACCGTTTTTCCATCGTCATTCAAACGCATGTAAAACGATTTTATATTTGCGGGATAATCAAAAAGAATTACGGGACATTTAAAGTGCTTTTCCACCAAAAACCGCTCGTGCTCGCTTTGAAGATTGGCGCCCCATTCCTCAATAATATATTTGAATTTTTTCTTTTGGTTTGGTTTGGAGCGTTTCAAAATATCTATCGCTTCTGTATAGCTCACTCTTTTAAAATTGTTCTCCAAAATAAAACGAAGCTTTTCACGAAGTTTCATTTCGCTTCGCTCATCCTGTGGCTTGTTCTTTTCTTCTTCCAGTAAGCGGTTTTCAAGAAATTCTAAGTCATCCGCACAATTTTCCAATGCATAGTTTACAACGTACTTTATGAAATCTTCCGCTAGATCCATGTTAGCGTCCAAATCATTGAAGGCAACCTCTGGCTCAATCATCCAAAACTCAGCTAAGTGGCGGCTGGTGTTTGAGTTCTCAGCCCTAAAAGTTGGCCCGAACGTATAGACTTTTCCGAGTGCCATTGCATACGTTTCAGCTTCCAACTGCCCACTTACGGTTAGGTTGGCTTCTTTTTCAAAGAAATCTTCTTTATAATTTACGTTGCCGGTTTCATCCAACGGCGGATTTTTTGCATCTAAATTCGTAACCCGAAACATTTCGCCAGCGCCTTCGGCATCACTTCCGGTAATAATAGGTGAGTGCATATAATTGAACCCGTTTTTCTGAAAATATTCGTGAACGGCAAAAGCCAGTTTAGATCGTGTTCGCATTACGGCGCCAAAAGTATTTGTGCGGATTCGCAAATGTGCCTGCTCGCGCAAGGTTTCTAGCGAATGTCTTTTTGGTGAAAGTATGGTAAGTTTTACCTCTTCTGGGTTTGCTTCGCCTAAAATGGTCAATTTTGAAACCTGTATTTCTAGCGTTTGGCCTTGGCCTTGGCTTTCCACTAGCGCGCCCTTGACTTCAATGGCGGCGCCAACAGTTACTCTTTTAAGGATTTCTTCCTCAAAATTTTCAAAATCCACTACACATTGTAGGGTTTTTATTGTTGATCCGTCATTTAATGCAATGAATCTATTGCTTCTAAAAGAGCGCACCCAACCGCGAACGATTACTTCCACGTGGGTTTTTTCACTTTTCAACAATTCATCTATTGTTTTGTCTTGCATGGTCGATTTTTAAGAGGAGCAAAGATACTTGAAAAAAATTCCAAAAAAGAAAATCCCAAATCCCAAAATATAAATTTTTAATTCTGAATTAAATGCCAACTTCTTCTTCGTCGTTTGATAAAATTTCAATTGCGGGTTTTTTCATGGTTTCCTTGTTCGCTATGCTTCTTTCCAGTGAAAGTAGCAATGTGGGAAGTAACAGTAAATTGGACAGCATTGCAAAAAGTAGCGTTATGGAAACCAACGCCCCCAAAGCTACCGTACCTCCAAAGCTGGAAATGGTGAACACTGAAAACCCAAAGAAAAGCACAATGGAGGTATAAAACATACTTACGGCTGTTTCCCGCAAAGCTGCAAAAACAGATTTCTTGATTTTCCAGTTATTGGCTATAAGTTCCTGCCTGTATTTTGCGAGAAAATGTATGGTGTCATCTACCGAAATACCAAAGGCAATACTGAATACCAAAATAGTAGAGGGTTTTATGGGAACGCCCACAAAGCCCATTACTCCAGCGGTTATGATTAGTGGCAGTAAGTTTGGAATTAAAGAAATTACAATCATTTTAAAACTTCGGAACATCCACGCCATAAACAAGGCGATTAAGAAAATGGCCAAAGAGAGTGAAAGAATCAGGTTATTCACCAAATAATGAGTTCCTTTTTGAAAAACCAATGCTTTGCCCGTAACAGAAACATTGTATCTGTCTGGCGGAAAAACTTTGTTTACTTCCTTGTGAAGGTCTTCCTCAATTCGTTCAAACCTGTCAGGTTCAGTATCTTTCATGAATGTGGTAATACGTGCAAACTGGCCCGTACTATCTACATAGCTGTTCAGTAGGTTTGTATTTGTATTGCTGTTTTTAGCGTAAGAAAGTATAAAATTCTTCTCTTGGCTATTCGGAAGTTGGTAATATTCTGGATTGCCATTATAATAAGCTTGTTTGGAATACTTCACCAATTCCGCAACCGAAATAGGTTTTGCAAACTCAGGAATTTCTTTTATGTGATCCTGCAACTCATCAATACGTTTTAAGGTGGAAAGGTTCATCACGCCTTTTTTCTTCTTAGTATCAACCATTATTTCCAAGGGCATAATGCCTTCATATTCCTTTTCAAAAAACCGAATATCATCAAAGAAGCCAGTATTTTTTGGCATATCTTCAATAAGGCTTCCTGAAATTTTAATATTGAAAATTCCGATAATGCTTGTACAAAGAAGCAGGACGGCCACAATATAAATTGTGATGCGACGCTCACGCACCATCCGTTCTATCCAATTAACAAATTTGTTAATCCACCTTTTGTTCAAATGCTTTAGGTGCTTGTCTTTTGGCACCGGCATATAGCTGTAAATAATAGGAATTATAAGCAAACTCAACAAAAAGATAGCCACAATATTGATGGAAGCCACAATACCAAATTCACTCAAGAGCTCACTCTTCACCAAAATAAAAGTTGCAAAGCCCGAAGCCGTTGTCAAGTTGGTCATCAAGGTTGCGTTCCCCACTTTTGTAATTACACGTTGTAATGATTTTGCTTGGTTACCGTGCAGTTTTATTTCCTGTTGGTATTTGTTTATGAGGAAAATGCAATTCGGAATTCCAATCACAATAATTAAAGGCGGAATAAGAGCTGTTAACACCGTAATTTCATAGTGCATCAATCCCAAAAATCCGAAAGCCCACATAACCCCGATAATCACGGTAATCATAGAAATGAATGTGGCTCGCAAAGAGCGAAAAAAGAAGAAAAATATAAGCGAAGTAACAAAAAGCGCTGCTCCAATAAACAACCCAATCTCATCAATAATACTCTGGGAGTTCAGCGTGCGTATGTACGGCATTCCAGATGTATAAACCGTAATGCCCGTCTCTGCCTCAAACTTTTTGATTAGCGGAATCAAATCCTTTATCACAAAATCCTTTCGTTCTGCAGTATTAACAATATCCTTTTTCATATAAATCGCGGAGCGGATACTCTGCTTGTCTGGACTATAAATAAGCCCGTCATAAAAAGGAAGTTTATTAAAAAGCTCGTCTTTATACACAGCCAGATTCGCATCCGTAAAAACCGAATCTTTTATAAAAGGGACCAACTCAAAGCCCGTACTGTCTTTCTTTTCTAGTTTTTTCAGGTTTCCTACGGAAAGCGTCAGTTCCACCTCCTTAAACTTGCCAATATCTTTGGAAAGTTGGTTCCAAGCCTTAAATTTTTCAGGAGTGAAAATGGTAGAATCCTTCACACCCATAACAATCAAGTTGCCCTCTTCTCCAAAATGGGAAAGAAATTGATCGTATTCAAGATTTATAGGGTGATCATCCGGCAGCAAATTAGCCTCCGTATAGGTAAAACGCATGTTTTTCCACTGAAGCGCCAGCATTACAGTAATGGCTGCAATAACTATTATAATCCAGGTTCGGTTCCGTAAAATAAAACGTGCCACCCAACTCCAAAACCCAATACTAAAAAGTTTGTTCAAAGCAATTTTTTATAGAATGGACAAAGGTACGTATTTGGGATAATTAGTAAGGAAATTTTGGATGTATTTTGGGAGCTTAAAAGCTTTGCAAAACCTTTTTTGTAAATTCACAAATAACACATTTTAATGAAGGTTACAACTTAGCTGCTGTAAGTTATAGTTATTCTATTGAAGGCCATGTCCGTATTTATGAATTCAGAAATGGCGAATGGACATATTCTAAATTATTTCTTGTGTGGATTCCTTAAATTAAGTTGTTAAATTCTGAAACTTGAGCGCCAATCTAAATCTTCAAATTAAAAGTAAACTTAAACGAAACATTGTCCTCAAAGCTAGGCAAGTTGTAGTAGCCATATCTGTATGCAAAGCTCAGCCCAAAACCAAGCGCAATCTTGTTAAGCTCCAAACCTGCTTCATTGTACAAATGGTCGAGCGTATTAAAAGGAACTCCAAAATGACGGCTCGTATTGCTCATATCTCCTAAGGCATTACGTGAAATTACAACCAATTCCGGTTTCCATTTTTCAGCAAGTTTAAACCTTCTAAAAGTGTGCTTCATCTGAAACATTACTAATTTATCTGAGTAAAATTCACCAAAGTACATTGTTTCAAAACTCTGCACGCCCGCCACAGAAAACCGCCTCATAATGCTACTTTTTGTAGGCTGGTTAGGGAAAGTGTGAAATAAATGGGTTAAAGGCACATCGCCCAAAGCAAGTTCACCTTGTAAAAGAAAACTAGAGGAAGAAACATTTTTTCGTTCAATTTCATAATCCAGCTTCAGCCCAAATTTTGTATAATTAAAATCACTCCCTGCAATCCCTTTAAGACCTTGCGTAACTTGGGCGCTTATTTTTGGAAGATGGTCAACACTTACTTTTTCGTTGTCGTCATTTATTATAGAATCAGTTTTCAGCTTTATACGGAAGGAAAGAATAGCCTCTGCAAGTTTATAATCGGTATAACTTTTTCCGTCCTTAATAAAATAGTAATCTTCAATATTGCTTACATCACTGTGGGCTATCTGAAACTCCGCAAGTATTTTTGATGTTGGCTCACTTTGAATATTGGCCTGCCATTTTGTGTATTTATAAAACTGGATAATATTAATAAGCCGTGGTTCAAAAAGGGAATAAAACCGAGCATCGGTTAAAAAATCATAGGTCCCAATTTCTTTAATGTCGTCTGTGTAATAAAGGCTTACCCACGCTTTTTTCTCTTTGTTGACTAAAGCACTTCCGCCAGCGCTATATTTGAAGGCTTCGTCCTTAAATCCATAAACTATGTAGCCGCCCAGTTTGTAATTTTCAAAAAGCCTTTCATTGGTAAGTCCCCCAATTCCAAGGCGAAAGCCTTCATAGCCATTATATTTAAAAAGTGTTTTAAGATCAATATTGAAAAAACCAACGGGAAAGTACCCAGTAGTAAGCGGATGGTTTTTTTCTTCATTTAATTCAGAAGCATCTTCCTGTACTTCGGTAACCGTTTCCTTTATTTCAGAAACAATGGAATCTTTCTTGGTTTCAATTACCGGATCTTGCGCATATACAGAAAACCCCATTAGCAATGAAAAAAAGAAAATTATTTTGCGCATAGGTAATGAAGGAAGTTTTCTATGTTCTTAAAAGTAAAAATAAAGCGGCATAGTTGCCGCTTTATTGTATTTAGTTTAACGAAACGGTTTTAAACCGTCATTATTTCTTTTTCTTTTTTTGCCAAGATCTCGTCGATCTTTTTGATGTGTTGGTCAGTCATTTCCTGAATATCTTCTTCCAAGCTCTTTTTAAGATCTTCTGAAATATCCAAGGCTTTAAGATCGTTATTGGCGTTTTTACGGTCATTACGAACACCTATTTTTGCTTCCTCGGCAGTAGATTTAGCTTGTTTGGCCAAATCTCTTCTGCGTTCTTCGGTTAAAGGCGGAACAGAGATTATAACACTTTCCCCATTGTTCATAGGGTTGAAGCCGATGTTTGCCAAATGGATGCCTCGCTCAATTTCAGGAATCATTCCTTTCTCCCAAGGTTGAATGCTAATGGTCATCCCGTCTGGGGTGCTTACGTTTGCAACTTGGCTAAGTGGGGTCTGGCTTCCATAATAATCTACCATTACGCTCCCAACCATTGCTGGCGAAGCTTTTCCGGCACGAATGTTTACAAACTCCTTTTCAAGATGCTTCAGGGCATTGCCCATTGCTTCTTTTGTACCGTCAATTATAAAATCTATTTCGTCTTCCATACTAAAATTTTTTTAAGCTGAATTTCACCTTTCAAAAATTAAACCAATAATTATAAATTTACTTTAGTTCCAATCTTTTCTCCGGAAACTACTTTCAAAAGATTTCCTTTGGTGTTCATATCAAAAACGATGATTGGCAATTCGTTTTCCTGGCTCAAGGTGAAAGCGGTGGTGTCCATCACTTTCAATCCTTTCTGCAATACATCTTCAAAACTGATAAAATCAAATTTTGTTGCAAGTTTGTCTTTTTCTGGGTCGCTGGTATAGATTCCATCCACGCGGGTTCCTTTCAAAATAACATCTGCACCAATTTCGATAGCTCTTAAAACCGCTGCCGAATCTGTCGTGAAATAAGGATTTCCCGTTCCACCACCAAAAATCACTACACGTCCTTTTTCCAAATGACGGATGGCTTTCCTGCGAATAAAAGGCTCGGCCACTTCATTGATGTTGATGGCACTTTGCAAACGAGTAGCTACCTCTTCGTTCTCCAGTGCACTTTGCAATGCCAGTCCGTTAATTACGGTTGCCAACATTCCCATATGGTCGCCCTGCACACGGTCCATACCGCTACTGGCGCCAGCCAATCCCCTAAAAATGTTTCCGCCGCCAATAACGATGGCCACTTCAACACCTTTGGCTGTAATTTGTTTTATTTCTTGGGCGTATTCTTTTAGACGTACAGGATCAATTCCATATTGTTGTTCACCCATTAAGGCTTCGCCGGAAAGTTTTAAAAGAATTCTTTTGTAGTGCATAGCAGATTTTTACAGCGCAAAAATAAAGAAAATTATTGATGCGGTGGAAGTAATTGAGAAAAGTAGTTTTTGGAGAACAGTGAGTAAAAAAAATCACAAAAAAATATTTTTCCGCGATGACATTTCTATGGTTCCTTCGATGTATAAATAATAAAATACAAAAAATCCTTAAAAATTCCACATTATGAAAAAGCATCTATTCTATTTATTGTTGAGCGTTTCAATTTTTGCAACTGCTCAAAATAAAGGTTTTAAGGCACCGCCATCTCCAGTTTCTTTTCACCCTATTTCCTTACCCAAAACGGAATGCATTACTGATGAACAACGAACAGAGATAATGCAGGAAATTGAAGTGAACAAACGGGCCATTCTTCAAAAAAATCCAAACGCATTTCAAAAACGTGGAGGGCACCCCCTATTTATCCTTCCTTTTAGACCCAAAGCAGGATATAGCGATTATGGATATTATTCATTGTTTAATCAAGTGGATCAAAACCTTAGTCCGAACGGCCAATTACTAGATTATAACTGTGGACAAAGAACCTATGATTGGGCAAACGGTAATCATGCAGGAACTGATTATGTGGTATGGCCTTACCCATGGAAAAAGATGGAAGAAGACGTTATGGAGGTAATTGCTGCGGCACCGGGAATAATTGTAGATAAACGTGATGGAAACTTTGATCATAATTGTGTGAATAATGGAAACCCAAATTGGAATGGAATTATTTTAGAGCATGCTGATGGATCAAGAAGTTGGTATTGGCATTTCCAAAACGGTAGCTCAACCTCTAAAAATATCGGTGACTCAGTTGCTGCAGGTGAATATTTGGGGAGGGCAGGAAGCTCTGGCAGTAGCGATATTCCACACCTTCATTTTGAAGTTCATAATTCCGTTGGGAACACGATAGACCCTTATGCCGGGCCTTGCAATAGTATGAATGCTGATAGCTGGTGGATAGACCAGCCTGCTTATTTTGTTCCTGAAATATTAACACTCTCTACGCACAATTCAGACAATTTTGACTCAGATTGTGGTGTGCCTGAAAATACATACGAAGAACTGAACTTTGAGAACGGAGAAACGATAAGGTTCCGAATATTTTATCGCGATCTTCAAATGAATGCCAACACACATATAACAGTTAGAAAACCCGATAATAGCATTCTTTATGATTATGATTTCGCATCCCCTTGGCCAGATTATGTGGCGGCTTGGGCTCAATGGAATTATGAAGTGGATTCCACTTGGCCAACAGGAGTCTATACCGTTACAGCCAATTTTGGCGGAAATAGTTATCAAACCATTTTTGGAGTAAGAACAAATTTGGGCGCCGAAGATTTGCAGCAAACTGAAGTAGCAATCTACCCAAACCCAACTTCAAATAAAATATTCATTGAAGCAAATACTCCAATTGATAAAGTAGAGGTTTACGATGTCTTGGGAAGAAAAGTTTTGGATGTTAAACCTTTAAAAGAAAAAGCGGAACTTAATATGGAAGATTTAAATGCAGGAATATATATAGCAGTTATTTCTTCCGAAGGGAGAAAGACGGTAAAGAAAATTATGAAGGAATAATATATTATTGCAATGTCAGTTCGAGCCCTTCGACTTCGCTCAGGGTAAACTAAAGTCGAGACCTCTATTTAGCATATATTAAAAAACCTTAGGGAGATAATTCTTCCAAAGGTTTTTATTTTGAAGGAACAGTACTCTCGTAAAAAGAGGGAAATCCCCCTACAACAACAGGAAAAACCCTGTTTTATTTATAAATATTTTGGCATAGCTTTAACAAATTGACTAACTTTAATCGACCAAAGTATGAAAACACACGCCCACAAAGAATTTTAATATTTATTGTGCTTGTTTTTTCTTCAGTTTTGCTGAATGGCCAAACTAGACAAGATTATTATGTAGTAGCTAAAACAAGTTATTCATTGGAACCTCTTCAAAAAACCGCGAACCTTTATTCGTCCCAGATGACTATCAGGCTCTTTTCGACACCTCGCTAAGTCAGTTGGACTTGATAAAAGCACCCTTTGCATGGAATATTACGCAAGGCAATCCAAGTGTAAAGGCTGGAGTTGTGGATACCGGTTTTGAGTTAACTCACGAATACCTGGAAAACCAGATAGTAGGTCAAATAAATGCCAATGGTACTTCAAACAATTATATTCTAGACACTACCGAATTCCAGACAACTATAGACATTTCATCCTATCCCACAGGCCTTTATTCCGTGGCATTGGTATGTGATGGACAGATACAACAATCAAAAACTTTGGCAAAACAATAAAAACCCCCGTAATCATGAAATGTATAATTTTATTCCTCGCTATACTTATTTTTCACACTGGTTCTGCCCAAGACCCTCAATTGGCAGGGGTGGACTGGTATCTGCACGATCTTGTCATAAACGGCGAACACTATCCACCTCCCCGTAATCCTGAAGTCCAAAATGTTGTAGCCCGTTTTCAGGCAATTTCAAATGGAGATGGAGTCGATGGCTTTATTTCTGTTGTGTGCAACTCCATTACCGGTCTCGTGGAATACGGCCCAAATACTCCGGATTTTAGTTTTCAGCCCCCTTTGCAGGTAACTTTAATAGATTGCAACTTGCAGATAAACGAGGATTATGAAGTGATTTATTTTCCCTTTTTCGATCAAAGCCCTGGGAATCTTTACGTTTATTCCATAACGACGGGCACCAATGGACACAAGACCTTGGAGCTAACCTCGCATACGGGCGACCAGGCAATTTACGGCGACCACATTCTATCAAGTCAAGATTTTCATAAAACTCAATTCTTCATCCACCCCAACCCCGTTAAAAGCCAGATATTTCTAACTTCAAAAAGCACCACAGGAAATCTAAAAGTAAAAATCTTCAACCTTGAGGGCAAACTTTTAAGCACCCAAAGCGTAGCGCTTCACAATAAAACGGCAATAGATGTCTCCCAACTCGTCAGCGGCATCTATTTTTTGAATATTGAGGATGAAAGCGGGAATACAACAAACAAAAAATTTGTTAAAGAATAGATATTTTATTGTTCGTTATATAAATACTACAATCGCATTTCGACAAGCCTGCCAGCGGCAAGGCAGGCTCAGTGTAACAATTATATAAAAAAGAGGCTGGAAATTTCCAGCCTCTTTTCAGTTCTATATTTGCTTAAAAGCTTATGCCAAAGAAACTCTCTTAAAGCCAACAACGGCAACATCGCCATACGTTTTTACATAATCTGCAACGCTCTTTTTCTCATCTTTAATAAAGTTTTGGTCAAGCAACGCTTTTTCGTGGTCAAGTGTAGTATTGTCACTAATAAAACGTTCCAATTTTCCTGGAAGAATCTTGTCCCAGATTTGCTCTGGCTTTCCTTCAGCTTTCAATTCCGCTTTTGCATCAGCTTCGGCCTGTGCCAAAACCTCTGGAGTCAATTGTGCTCTTGAAATGTATTTAGGTACATTTTTAAGGGTTTTGCCCAAACGGCCCAATTCTATGTTTTCCTTTTCAATTACAGCGATTCTTGCCTCAGTTTCAGAAGCAACAAATTCTGGATCAAAATCTTTATAAGAAAGGGTAGTAGCACCCATGGATGCAACTTGCATAGAAACGTCCTTTGCCAATTCCTCAGCATTGTCAACCTTTTTTGAAAGACCAGTTAAGGCAGCAATTTTGTTCCCGTGAACGTAAGAGCCTACGAATGGAGCTTCCAAAATTTCATACCCGCCAATCTCTATTTTCTCACCGATAACCCCAGTTTGCTCAGTCAATTTCTCAGCAACGGTAATAGTATCAAATTTAGAATTCAAAAATTCTTCCTTTGAAGCTGTGTTCAAAGCAATTTCAGCCATTTTGTTGGCCATTTCAATGAAAGAATCGTTTTTGGCAACAAAATCGGTTTCACAGTTCAATGAAATAGCAACCCCTTTTGTGTTGTTGCTGTTCACTTTTACGGTTGCAACACCTTCACTGGAATCGCGATCGGCTCTTTTTTCAGCAATTTTCTGTCCTTTTTTTCGAAGGATTGAGATTGCTTCTTCCATATTTCCACCTGCTTCAACTAAAGCGTTTTTGCAGTCCATCATTCCGGCACCGGTGGTTTGTCTTAGTTTATTTACTTCTGCGGCTGTTATGTTTGCCATTTTTATAAAATTTTAAAGTTTAATATTAAAAAAAGCCGTTAAAATTATTTTCTACAAAGAAAAGAACCCAACGACTTTTAAATTTTATGAAATCGTTATTCTTCTTCGTTAAGAACTTCTTTTTTTGATTTCTGACGAACAGGCTTTTTTGCTTTTTTCATAACTTCAACATCGTCATCATCAGTTAAAGGAACTTCAGCTTTTGCTTTTTTAGGAGCTTTCACCTTCTTTTCCATTTCTTCTTCGTCATCGCTATCGTCATCTTTACCAGATTTTCTTTCAGAAAGACCTTCAATAATAGCTTCAGAAACAAAACTCATAATGCTTTCGATAGATTTTGAAGCATCATCGTTAGCTGGAATTACATAGTCAATAACGCGTGGGTCGCTGTTTGTATCTACCATTGCGAAGATTGGAATGTTCAGTTTCATAGCCTCTGCAACTGCAATGTGCTCGCGGGTTGTATCAACCACAAAAAGTGCTGCGGGAAGGCGGCTCATATCGGAAATGGAACCAAGGTTCTTTTCCAATTTTGCACGAAGACGATCTACGGCCAAACGCTCCTTCTTTGAAAGGGTGTTGAAAGTACCATCTTGCTTCATCCTGTCGATAGCAGCCATTTTCTTAACGGCTTTACGGATAGTCACAAAGTTGGTAAGCATACCGCCCGGCCATCTTTCGGTAATGTACGGCATGTTTGCATTCTTTGCTTTTTCGGCAACAATGTCCTTTGCTTGTTTTTTGGTAGCTACAAAAAGGATTTTGCGGCCACTGGCTGCAATTTTCTTAAGGGCTTCATTGGCCTCGTTGATTTTTGCAGCGGTTTTGTACAGGTTGATAATGTGGATCCCGTTGCGCTCCATATAGATATACGGCGCCATGTTTGGGTTCCATTTGCGGGTTAGGTGGCCAAAGTGCACACCAGCGTCAAGTAAGTCTTTTACTTCTACTTTTTTTGCCATTTTGTTTTAGTTTACGTTCTGTGAAAGGATAGCAACCGCTTCTAAAATGAATTTGGTTTAGATGCTAAACTAACTCCGCCAAAGACGGATAACAGCTTTTTTGATTAATAATGAATATGAACTTAAAATTGTGCGGTGCCTCACTTCGACTTCGCTCAGTGAACGACACCACACAAGTATTTTTAAAAATCGGTTGCTGAGCGCAGCCGAAGCATTAACGTTTAGAGAACTGGAATTTCTTACGCGCTTTCTTCTGTCCGAATTTCTTGCGCTCTACCATTCTTGGGTCTCTTGTAAGCAAACCTTCGGGTTTAAGGATGCCACGATTTTCATCGTTAAGCTCGCACATAGCGCGGGAAATTGCAAGACGAATGGCTTCTGCCTGCCCTGTGATTCCACCTCCAAATACATTTACTGAAATGTCGAAAGTCTTTTCGTTATCGGTAAGTGTTAAAGGTTGTTTTACTTTATACTGAAGTGTTCCCGTTGGAAAATAGTTTTCCAACTCACGCTTGTTGATGGTAATGTTTCCCTTGCCTTCTTTAAGGTAAACACGGGCAACAGCGGTCTTTCTTCTGCCTATTTTGTGAATTGTCTCCATTAGTTGCTGTTGTTAAGGTTAATAGTTCTAGGTTTTTGTGCTTCCTGGTTGTGTGCTGCGCTTGCATACACTTTCAGGTTTCTGAACAATTCTGCCCCCAATTTGTTTTTGGGAAGCATTCCTTTTACAGCTTTTTCAACAAGCCTCGTAGGGTCTTTTTTGTACATTTCGGTAGCGGTAAGGCTACGTTGCCCACCAGGATAGCCTGTGTGGCGAATGTACGTTTTGTCGTTCCATTTGTTGCCTGTAAGTTTTACGTTACTGGCGTTAATAATAATTACGTTGTCACCACAATCTACGTGCGGGGTGAAACTTGGCTTGTGCTTTCCGCGAAGCAATTTAGCAACTTCGCTGGCAAGACGACCCAATGCCTGGCCGTCCGCATCTACCAACAACCATTCTTTTACAACGGTATTCTTGTTAGCAGATACTGTTTTGTAACTTAATGTATCCATTAGTTTTTTGTCAATAGGTTAATAAATCATTGTTTTCTCACCCTTTAAACAAAA
>Ga0116152_10001016_pt1 | contig 23062 bp, 21 predicted proteins | sample AD_UKC119_MetaG_FD_89894 | JGI IMG/M metagenome (GOLD analysis project Ga0116152, IMG submission 89894) | Active sludge microbial communities of municipal wastewater-treating anaerobic digesters from Hong Kong - AD_UKC119_MetaG | ecosystem: Engineered > Bioreactor > Anaerobic > Digestate...
ATTATCCCAAAGCATTGGAACAGGCCTCCAATTCGCTCATATTATACAGAAAAGCAGGATCGCTTGAAGGGATGGCACTGGCCTACAACAATCTTGGAAACATCTATGATAATATGAGCAACTACAAACAATCGCTCCGTTATTATCATAAGGCCCTTGAAATTCATAGTTCTGCGAACAATAAAATCGGATTAGCCCGCGTATATATCAATCTTTCAATCATTTACAACAAAACAAACAAGCCCGGGGAGGCAGAAGAGCTATTGAACAAAGCCATTGAAATTGGTGAAGAGACAAAAGACAAAAGACTTTTGGCTATAGCATACGGCAACATGGGGTTGATGCGTGAAAACGCAGGGAATTATCCCGATGCGCTCGAATATTACAAGCTCTCGCTTGAATTGAAAACCGAGCTTGAAGACCGGCACAGCATCATGATTTCAGAAATAAACATAGGCAATACTTATCTGAAAATGAATCAGACGGATCAGGCCTTGCAACACATCAACAAAGCCGTTGAAATTGGCAATCTACTCAATGCCAAACGCGAGCTTATTGACGCCTATAGCATTCAAGCTCAATTATATGAAAGGCGTGGTAATTTTTCCAATGCATATGCAGCCCTTAAAATGAAAACTGCGCTGAACGATTCTATTTTCGGGACCGCCCAGCTAAAACACATGGCCGATGTTGACCGAAAAAATGAAATCAATCAGCTCGAAAGTGAAAATCAGATTCTGAGACAGAAAAGCATCATTGATCAGCTGAAACTCGAGAACAATCGTTTTATACGTTATTATCTGCTAATCGGACTTTCATTTGCCATTGTTTTTATCGGGTTGCTAATTTATCAATCAGGTGAACGCCGCAAAAGTGCTCGCAGACTTGATGAAGTCAACAAACAATTAATCAAGACAAACAAGCAGCTTAAACGAAGTGAATCGGCACTGGCCGAATCGAATCATGCAAAAGACAAATTCTTTTCTATCATTTCACATGATTTAAGAAATCCACTGGCCAGCATGGTGAGTTTTGTAAGAATCATGAAACGTGATTATGCCACATTGGAACAACATGAACGCGATGCGCTGATTGAAGAATTTGAGAAAATCGTAAACCGCACCGGCAACCTGCTTGAAAACCTTCTGATGTGGTCGCGTTCTCAAACAGGGCGACTCAACATCACTCCGGAAAAGTTTAAAGCCCGTAACATCCTCGATGAAAATGCAGAACTTCATGAAACCTTGCTGCGAACAAAAAAGATAAGAATCAGTATAGAAGTTGAAAATGATAATACGGAGGTTTTTGCCGACAAAAACATGATTAGCACAGTCGTCAGAAATCTGTTATCCAATTCAATCAAATTTACGCCCGCTGGAGGTAAAATAGAACTGGGGTTCAAACATTCCGGCAAAAACTGTGTTTTTCACATCAAAGACAGCGGCATTGGTATTGATGCCGACAAAATACCCAGCTTATTCTCGCTTGGAGAAGTTTACGTACGTACAGGTACTGCCAACGAAAAAGGCAGCGGACTAGGACTGGTGCTTTGCAAGGAGTTTGTTGAAAAAAACCACGGTGAAATATGGCTCGAGAGTAAAACCGGCGAAGGAACAACTTTTTACTTTTCAGTTCCGCTTTTTTCCTGATCTGCTGCAAAACTTCCCTGAAAAAAATAAAGGGAATAGGCCCCTATAAAAGCAATACTGAAAATCATATCCGGAAGGTCAGTAAAAAAAACGACTACTGGCATCAGATTCCACATCAGATATGGCACTATCAACAACACCAGCTGAGCTACAGAGTACATAAAATATCCAGCTTTGCGCAATCGCAGCATCTGTAATGCACCAACAAAAGACAACCCGTAAAGCACCACCTTTACATAAGGATAAAGAAAATGTGCATCATAGGTGAGTGAATAGATGGAAGTATAGCCGGGAATACGGGCAAAAATCCTGATCAGCTCAATATCAATAATACTTAACACGCCTATCAGAACGCCCAAAAGACCACCACCCATCGACAAAATGCATAATCCGGTCAATACAACCGATCTTTTACCTTTTTCCATATTCCGAAATTTGAGGAGGTCAAATTTATTACTTCTTTTTGAAATGGATGCCGCAAAATTAATTCAGGCAAAACCAACGGATTATGATATAAAGCATATTCGCTTGCAATCAGACCTTTGGAAAGATATATTTATCCATCAAACAATAACAGCATGAAAAAACTATTTTTAACAACACCTCTTTTCAACAACGATATTACCACCTTGTTCCCGCGAATCATACTCGGTCTCGTGTTTTTGTTTCACGGCGGGCAGAAAATGTTTGGATGGTTTGGTGGCGCAGGTCTCGATGCAACTGCCCAATTTATGAATATCAATCTCGATATTCCGGTTTTTATGGGTTATATGGCCGCTATGACCGAATTTTTCGGAGCCATTTTTCTGTTGCTTGGACTATTCACCAGAATCAGCGCTTTTGGATTAGGAATCACCATGTTTGTAGCCATTATCACTGCACATCCCGATGCTTTTCTGCTATCGGAAGGCGGCATGGAATATTCGCTCACATTGCTTTTTATGTCGGTGCTGGCATTCATTCTCGGTCCCGGCAAAATCAGCATGGATGCGGTTCTGTTTAAAAAATGCATCTCAAAAAAAGCATGCCGGGAGTAGCTTCTGAAAATTGGATCTGAGTTGGTTTTTCCGACATTTTACCGTCAGCAAAAACAGGTTGACATCACAGCATTGCTGACGTGGAATCGTCGGGAATAATTGAGCAGCTACAAAACCAACGATTCCGTGTCTGCTCCTCTGCTTAAAAAAAAGTCCGGCGGACGACAGAATGTTGGTTTCCCGACATTTTACCGTCAGTTTGTATGGATTGATTACTTAGCATTACGGATGTAGAATCGACAGTAAATGGCAAAAACAAGCAATGCCAGCATTATTATGCTTTTTTCTATTGTGGAAAAAAGAAAATGTCTTTTTTTATTCCCTGTTTGGAGATTTTTAAATAATCTGTATCTTTGCACTCCCAAAATGGTGAAATTAGCTCAGTCGGTTAGAGCATCAGATTGTGGTTCTGAGGGTCATGGGTTCGAATCCCATATTTCACCCTGAAAATCCGCCCCAAAGGCGGATTTTTTTATTCAGCCAGATCGTTATTATTCATGTTTTCTCTGCGGTTTTTCATTTGTTTTTTCTGACTGGCAAGAAACTCCTGAAAATCTCTTTCTTTAATTTTTTCAAGCGTTCGAAGCCATTTACGTCTTTTCATGAACGGAGAACGGCTCTGTGCTTTATTGATGAACAACACCGCAATGACAATACCTGCAAACAAAAAACCATAGGATACAAACTGAAAGTCAGCCGGCATCCACCATGCCAGCAAAAAAAGGTCGTAAAACCCATGGGCAAAAACAGCCAGCCCAAGGCCTGTCAAAATCAACCAGAATCGGTGTTTAAAATAAGTGAACCGGGCCTGTCCCATAAAATACCCCATAAAAACAGCAAACATAAAATGCGCCGGCACCGCCGTGAATGAACGAAAGATGGCTGTTACATAAATATTGTGAGCACCAACAAGATGCAAAACCGATTCGGCAAAAGCAAAACCAAGCGAAAGCATCACGGCATAGACAATTCCATTTATCGGCTCTGAAAAAAAACGCTTGCGGTAAAAAACGATACGCAAAACAGCAAATTTGCACAATTCTTCGGTCAATGCAACAACAACAAAAGCATTAAGCATCAGAGATCCGAAGTTTGGACTGATGCCCATTCCCATGCGCCCTTCGAGCAAACGTTCAATCACTATGGCCGGTGCAATAGTCAGAATACCAGCCACAAAAGCCAGTAAAAGCCAAAGCATTGGTTCTCGGTCGTATTTATCTTTGAGATAAATGAACAAACCAAGAGCGAGAACGGGTGCAAATGCTAAAGAGGCAATAAGCATACAACGGAATTTCGTAACTTTACGCAAAAATAGCCCCAAAATTATTATGAAAACCATTTTCAGCGAAAAAATCAACATTCAGGAAGCCAACAAACGCGGAATCACATCCTGGCCCATCTGGGAAAAAGAAGCTTCGCGCTTCCCTGCCTCATACGATGCAAAAGAAGAATGCTACATCCTTGAAGGCGAATTTTGCATTGAAGCTGGTAATGCGTTATTCAATTTTGGCCCAGGCGATTTTGTGGTTTTCCCGGCAGATTTTGAATGTATCTGGGATATAAAAAAGAAAGTAAAAAAACACTATAATTTTCCTCTGTAATGAAAACTTTTCACGCTGGCGACAAAGTTCGCTTTATCTCATCCAAAGGCAGTGGCATTGTTACTTCTGTCAAAAAAAACATTGTGCATGTCCTCATAGAAGACGGATTTGAAATACCCGTTGAAGCATCGGATCTGGTGATTATTGATCAGCAGGAAGGCAAAAAAAATCCTTTTGCAAAAAAAGATGAATTCAGCAAAGTTCAATCCAATACAGTTATATCGAAAAATAAAAGCTTTATATCTAAAAAAAGTGATAATTCGACTACAACATCAAGCAATTCACCAAATAAGGAAAATCAAAAAACGCAAAACACCTCAGTCAGTCCGGCCACAGGAATTTATCTTGCTTTTATTCCTGATAATCAAGATGTTCTTATTTCAGGGAACATGGATATTTACCTCATCAATTACAGCAAATGGCAAGTAGCTTTTCACGCATTGAAATCCGACCCGGGCAAAGGATTTGCCAGTGTTTCATGCGGATTGATGGACAAGGGCGACGCGATACTCATTGAAACGGTAACGGAGCAAGATGCCCGCCATTGGAACCGGCTCCGTCTTCAGCTTGTTTGTTTCGACCAGAAAGAAAGCCAGTTGTTTGATTCTGAAATTGTTGATATCGATATAAAAACTTCGAAATTCATCAAGGAAGATATCTATACCGAAAACCCGTTTTTCGATGAATTGGCTCACGTAATTTTTGTGCACGACCTGACGCATCCTCCGCTGAAAGGTCGAAAATCGGATATGATTCACGAAAATCCGGAAAAAAAGACCAACACGGTCATCGACCGTTATATGACCGATAAAAACACGGCTGAAGTGGACTTGCACATAGAAAAACTGCGGAGTGACCATAAAACCATGCGCAAAGACGAAATAAAGCCGGTTCAGCTGGCTTTTTTTCGCCAATGTATCGATGCGGCCATTACAAAAAAACTTAGTCGTGCCGTATTTATACACGGAGTTGGAGCCGGATTGCTTAAAAAAGAGCTGACTGATATTCTGAAAACCTATCCCGATCTGGAATATGAGGATGCCAGCATTATGAAATACGGTATTGGTGCAACAGAGGTACGTTTCAAAAATCGATAACCCATTTCATCATAGCTGAAGCCACATTCCCAAGCATCAACTGATACTCTTTGCGGAAAAATCGCGAGTTATATAATGTCTATTTCATATTTTGTGCGTAATTTCGGCTCCTGAAATTTAGTATGGTATGTGGAACAGAATTGTCAATTACATTCTCAGAAGAAGAGCGCTCAATCTTATCGTTATCGGGTTACTGACAGTTTTTATGGGCTATCAGGCCCTCAAAGTAAAGATGTCTTATGAATATGCTCAGATGCTTCCGATGTCGGACAGCACCAGTATAATATATCAGGATTTCAAAAAACAATTCGAAGAAGATGGCAGTGTTTTGTTTGTCGGCATTCAGGATGAAAAACTCAAAAAACTGGAAGTCTTCAACGACTGGTGCAATCTTTCACATGATCTGAAAAACATAAAAGGTGTCGGCGAAGTAATGTCAATTGCTCATTGTTTGGACCTGCAAAAAGATACTGCTGCAAAAAAATTCAAAATTGTCAAGCTGTTCGAAACAAATCCTTCCAGTCAGGCCGAACTTGACAGCATCCTGAAAAAGGCCTATTCAATGCCTTTTTACGATGAAATGCTTTTCAGCAAAGAAAATGGCACAAACGTAATGATGGTGTATATCGACAAAAAAGTCCTGAACAGTAAAGAACGGGATAAAGTTTTGATTGATATAAAAGAACCCATCGAAGAATTTGGAGTGAAACATGAAATAGAAATGCATTTTTCGGGCATGCCCTATATCAGAACATCCATTTCAAATCTGGTTCAGAAAGAACTTAAAGTTTTTATGATTCTGGCTCTGATTGTGGCTTCCATTATTCTGCTGGTATTTTTCAGATCGCTCAAGGCATTGGTTTTTTCAATCACTACAGTCATTATTGGTGTTATCTGGGCTGTTGGAACAATGGTTCTCATGGGCTTCGACATCACTATTTTGTCTGGTATCATTCCACCCATTCTCATTATTATTGGTATTGAAAACTGTATCTACCTGATTACAAAATATCATTATGAATTTGCCCAACACGGCAATCAGGCCAAATCGCTGGCACGTGTGGTACAACGCGTCGGGCTGGCCACATTTCTCACCAATGCCACAACAGCTGTGGGCTTTGGGTCTTTCATGGTTACTTCAAATCCAATCATGGTCGAATTCGGAATCATTGCCTGCGTGAGTATTCTGCTCGAATTCCTGTTTACACTCATTCTGATACCCACCATGTACAGTCTTTTTCCACCACCCAAAGGCCGTCATATCAAACATCTCGATTTCACCTGGCTCAATGGTGCCACACGTTTTATCATCAATACTATTCAATACAAACGCAATTTAGTCCTTGTAGCAGTCATCATACTGCTCACCGGAGCAGGTTTCGGAATTTCACTCATTGAAAACAAAGGCAGTGTTGTCGATGATGTTCCAAAAGGTGACAAACTTTACACCGACATGTTGTTTTTCGAAGACAACATGGGTGGAGTACTACCACTTGAAATAACCGTTGACACCAAAAAGAAAAAAGGCATTCTGAATCTGAATACATTGAAAAAAATCGACAAATTTCAGACAGAACTGAAAGAAATTCCGGCCATTTCAAAACCGCTTTCAGTTGTCGAAATTGTAAAATTTGCCAAACAATCGTTTTTCAACGGAAGACCCGATATGTACAGTCTGCCCAATGACAATGAGAAAGCATTTATTCTGAGCTATCTGCCCGATATTGACAAAGGCGGAGAAAAGAACAGTATTCTTTCGAGTTTTATTGATACAAACTATCAGGTTGCGCGCATCAGTATCCGGCTAAAAAACGTTTACACACCTGAAATCAAAGAAATAAAAGACACGCTCGAAAGCAAACTGGCCAGAATTTTTCCGGCAGAAAAATACAAAACCGTTGTTACAGGTTCTGCCGTGGTATTCGAAAAAGGCAGCAATTATCTGGTTTCGAATCTCTATGGAAGTCTTGCACTGGCTATTGTTATCATTGCGCTGTTGATTTACATATTGTTCAGCAATGTCAAAATGGTATTTATTGCCATGACCACCAATATGATTCCATTGCTTGTAACAGCAGGCCTCATGGGCTTTCTGAATGTCGATCTGAAACCATCCACCATTATAATTTACAGTATTGCGCTGGGGATTTCGGTCGATGCAGCTATTCAATTCCTCTCGCGTTACCGGCATCAACTGAAAATGACAGACTGGAACATCAGAGAAAGTGTATTGGGAGCGCTGAAAGAAACCACCAGCGGAATGATATTCTCAGGCATTGTTCTGGTTCTTGGTTTTGGCGTATTTATTTTTTCACGTTTCGGAGGCACAGCCAGTCTGGGATATCTGATCGGATTTACTTTGCTGATAGCATTGTTCAGCAATCTGATTATTCTGCCTTCGCTGATTCTGTACATGGACAAACTCATTAAAAACAAAGAAGCCAGCAAAACACTGTTTGATGTTGAAGAAAACGACGATCCGGTGCTGCCTCCGCTCAATGAAGAACAACAATAAAAAATAAATCAATGAAAGGTATTATTCTTGCCGGCGGCTCCGGCACACGGCTTTATCCAATTACCATGGCAATGAGCAAGCAATTGATGCCCATTTATGACAAACCCATGATTTATTACCCCCTGTCGGTGCTTATGATGGCCGGAATACGTGATATTCTTATTATTTCTACACCACACGACCTGCCGCATTTCAAACATCTGCTAGGCGATGGAAGCCAGATCGGATGCAATTTCAGCTATATCGAACAACAAGTTCCAAACGGTCTTGCACAAGCATTTGTGCTTGGCGAACAATTTATAGGTTCCAACAATGTTTCATTGATTTTAGGCGATAATATTTTTTACTCTTCTGGTTTACACGAAAAGCTGCATGGCATGAAAAAGCCCGACGGAGGTATTGTTTTTGCCTATCATGTAAGCGATCCGGAGCGATATGGGGTGGTTGAATTCGACGAAAACATGAAAGCCATCAGCATTGAAGAAAAACCATCAAAACCAAAATCGAATTATGCCGTTCCCGGTTTGTATTTCTACGACAACAGCGTGGTCGAAGTAGCCAAAAATCTGGCACCCAGCGCACGGGGCGAATACGAAATTACCGATGTAAACAAGCATTACCTGCATGCCCGCAAACTCAGCGTTGAAGTCCTGAGCCGCGGAACCGCCTGGCTCGACACCGGAACATTTTCGTCGCTGCTGCAGGCAAGTCAGTTTGTCGAAGTCATCGAAAGCCGGCAAGGACTTAAAATTGGGTGCATCGAAGAAATTGCCTTTACAGAAGGCTTTATCGATAAAAAACAACTCGAAATAATTGCACAGCCATTACTGAAAAGCGGTTATGGTCAATATCTATTATCCTTATTGCAAAAATAATGATCTCTGTTTTACTCACCGGCGGAGCCGGATTCATAGGCAGCAGTCTTGCTGAAAAACTACTCGAAAACCCGGATATTTTTCTGGTTATTGTAGATGATCTTTCAACAGGTTCCATTGAAAAATTACCTATTAAACACACTGAAAGATACAAATTTATCAAGGCCGATGTAAATGCCTACCGCGACATCTCCGAAGTTTTTCATGCATTCCGCTTCGACTATGTTTTTCACTACTCAGCCATGGTTGGCGTTAAACGGACACTCGAAAATCCGGTCAGCGTTTTGCTGGATCTGAAAAGCATTGAAAACATTCTCAATCTGAGCAAGAATTCAACGGTCAAACGTGTGTTTTTTAGCTCCAGCTCCGAAGTGTACGGCGAGCCGGTCGAGTTTCCACAAAACGAAAATACAACGCCACTGAATTCAAAACTGCCCTATGCGATTGTAAAAAATGCATCTGAAGCTTTTCTGAAATCCTACCATACCGAATTCGGGCTCCCCTACACCATTTTCAGATTTTTTAACACCTATGGCCCGAAGCAAAGCAAAGATTTTGTCATCAGCCGCTTCATCAATCTTGCTTTGAAAAACAAACCACTGACCATCTACGGCGACGGCAAACAAACCCGCACTTTTTGCTACATCGACGATAATGTGGATGCAACCCTGAACTGCTTTAATCAGGTTATTCAAAATCCGGCCATGCACAGTGATGTGTACAATATCGGCAATGACAATGAAACATACATCGATGAAGTGGCCAAAATGATTGTCAGAATAACCGGTTCATCATCTGAATTGAAATACTTGCCGCCACTCAAGGAAGGCGATATGCGCCGCCGCCTGCCCGATATCGGCAAAATGCACAAACTGCTCAACCGGCCATTGCTTCCACTCGAAGAAGGCATTAAAAATATTCTGAACGATACCCGGTTTATAATCTGACAAAAGCATGAAAAACACCATACAGCATTATCAGGAAATTTTCACTGAACGATTCAATAAAATCAATTTTGTAAAATTCCCTCATGAGCTGTATGAGCCTATCGATTATGCACTGAGGGCGGGTGGAAAGCGTTTGCGGCCTGTTCTCACAATCATGATATGTGATTTCTATGGCAACAACATAGAGGACGCCATGAATCCGGCCATCGCCATTGAAACCTTTCATAATTTTACTCTGGTGCATGATGATATCATGGACAATGCACCCATTCGTCGCGGAAGACCAACCGTTTACAATAAATACGGAACCAACATCGGAATTCTTTCTGGCGACACCATGTTTACCAAGGCATACGAATTTGTAACCCTTACGCGCGAGGACAAACTTCCGGCCGTATTGAAAGTATTCACCAAAACCGCCATGGAAGTTTGTGAAGGGCAACAACTCGACATGAATTTCGAGACCATGCCTGAAGTTACCATGGAAGAATACATGCAGATGATTCTTCTGAAAACGGCAGTACTGATGGGTGCCTGCCTGAAAATAGGGGCCATTCTCGGCAACGCAACGGCCGAACAAAGCGAAGCCATTTATCGCTTTGGCGAACACACCGGGATGGTTTTTCAGCTCCAGGACGATCTCCTCGACACTTTCGGCGACGAAAAAACCTTTGGAAAACGCATCGGAGGCGATATTCTGGATTGTAAAAAAACCTATCTGTATGTCAATGCCATGGGCAAATTAAAAGGCGACGAGCGTCAGGATTTCCAGCAGCTCTACAATAATAAAACAATGGATGAAGTCGAAAAAATCATCCGGGTGAAAGAATTTTTGATAAATAACAATGTCATTGCTGATTGCAAAGCAGTCATGCAGAATCATCACAATCTGGCCATGGAAGCCCTTTCTGAAACAGGATTGAAAGCAGATCAGAAAGCTATCCTTCAGGAGTTTGCCGAATCCATGCTGGTAAGGGATTTCTGATAGCCAGAGTCAACGCATTAAAATGGAAAAAAATCTTCTGTATCGTATATAAACAGAGCTCCCCAAAGTTTTACCCAGCGTAATATTTAGTCCGCTTCAGCGAATCGGAGCAAAAAAAGCATGACATTGCACGCTTGCTGTCAGTATTGAATGCATTAATCAGAGCTATTCAAAGTGATTTAAATGCGTTGACCCTCACTTCAAACTTCGGAGCTCCTTGTTCCATAATCAATATTCGCTACCTTTGCACTCCAAATTTTATATTATGGTTCGCGTACGTTTTGCACCCAGCCCCACAGGTCCGCTTCATATCGGCGGAGTGAGAACAGCATTGTATAATTGCTTTTTTGCCAAAAAGAATGGCGGAAAACTCATTCTTCGCATCGAAGATACCGATCAGACGCGTTTTGTGGAAGGTGCTGAAAAATATATTATTGAAAGTCTCACCTGGAGCGGAATCCATTTCGACGAAGGTCCGCATGTCGGCGGTCCCTTTGGCCCTTATAAACAGAGCGAACGCAAAGCCATGTATCATCAGTATGCCATGCAACTCATTGAAAGTGGCAATGCCTATTATGCTTTCGATACAGCCGAAGAACTCGATCATTTACGCAAAGAATGCGAATCGAAAAAAGAAACTTTCCAATACGACTGCCTATCAAGAAAAAACCTGCGCAACTCGCTCACCATGCCGGAAAGCGAAGTAAAAAATCTGCTCGACAGTGGCACAACATTTACGATTCGGCTCAAGGTGCCTGAAAACAGTGTCATCGAGTTTGACGATCTCATTCGCGGTCATATAAGCGTAAAAAGCGAAAACATAGACGACAAGGTGCTGTTCAAAAGCGACGGCATGCCCACCTATCATCTGGCCAATATTGTTGACGACCATCTGATGGAAATCACCCATGTAATACGGGGCGAAGAATGGCTTCCATCGGCTCCACTGCACGTTTTGCTGTATCGTTTTCTGGGCTGGGAACGACCACAGTTTGCACATCTGCCATTGCTGCTGAAACCCGATGGCAACGGGAAACTGAGCAAGCGCGACGGCGATCGTTTGGGTTTCCCTGTATTTCCGATGAACTGGACCGATCCGAAATCGGGAGAACAAAGCTCCGGATACCGCGAAAGCGGATATTTTCCCGAAGCATTCATCAATATGCTGGCTCTGCTTGGCTGGAATCCCGGCGACGAACGCGAAATTATGGGGATCGAAGAAATGAGTCAGGCCTTTTCGCTTGACCATGTAAGCAAAAGCGGAGCAAAATTCGACCCCGTAAAAGCTCGGTGGTTCAATCACCAGTATCTGATGAAAGCCAGTATTGAAGACATTTCCGAAGAATTTGAATCATTGCTGAAACAACAAAACATATCCATTCCTGATAAGCAAAAACTAAACACGATAACCGGGCTTTTACGTGACAGAGTTGATTTTGTGAAAGATTTGCCCGAAGCAGGTCGCTTTTTCTTCGAGGCGCCAAAACTCTTTAACGAAGCGGATCTGAAAAAGCACAGCACGCCTGATTCAGGCAATTGGCTCAATGCGTTGAAAGTTGTATTTGAAAATACAGACTGGTCTGCAGCAGCTATTGATACAGCCATTGCTACATTTATCAAAGAGGGTTCACTGCCTGCTGGGAAAATATACAATATCATTCGCATTGCAATGGTAGGAGGCAGTTCCGGGCCTCATCTGGCAGATATTTTACTTCTGCTGGGCAAAGAAGAAACACTGAAAAGAGTTGATGCGATGATTCAATTTCTGACAAAACACTGATTCCCAGGTTATGAAAATACGCAACAAGCGTAAAGAGAAACATATCCATAAAATCACTAATTTTGCCAAAACAACCTGCCATGCCAATTATAGGTACGTTAATAAAAAGTGCGATTGAGCTGAAAAACATGATGCCTGTAGAAAAGCAAAAGCCATCAGCCATCACACAACAAAAAAAAGTACTTAAAAAACTAATTCGCAAGGCTCAACTGACTGCATTTGGAGAACACTACGATTTTGCCGGGGCCCTGAAGCAGGATGATTTACTCAGTGCATTCAAGCAATCTGTTCCGATTCATGATTACAATAAGATGCACAACGACTGGTGGTATCGCACTTTAACGGGCGAGGCCTACGTAAGCTGGCCAGGCAGGGTAAAATATTTTGCATTAAGCTCAGGCACAAGCGAAGCCACCAGTAAATATATTCCTGTAACGCCGGAAATGCTGCGCGCCATAAAACGAACAAGCATCCGCACATTGGTAGCATCTGCCCGATACGATATTCCCACCGATTTTTTCAAACGCGGCATACTCATGCTGGGTGGAAGCACTCATCTGCAATTCAATGGAACTTATTATGAAGGAGACTTATCCGGAATTACTACCGGCAACATCCCTTTCTGGTTTCAGCATTTCTATAAGCCCGGAAAACGCATCAGCCGCGAGCGCAACTGGGAGACCAAAATTGAAGAAATTGTACGTAAAGCCCCCGAATGGGACATAGGAGCCATTGTTGGCGTCCCGGCCTGGTTTCAGATTCTGCTCACCAAAATCATTGAGCGCTACAATCTGAATAACATTCACGAAATGTGGCCCAACCTGTCGGTCTTCACTCACGGCGGGGTTAGTTTTGCCCCTTATGCAAAGAGCTTTGAAAAGCTATTAGGCAAACCAATGATTTACATTGAAACCTATCTGGCTTCTGAAGGATATATTGCCTACCAGGATGATCCGGAAAGCGATTCCATGGCGCTGGTACTTGACAATGGTCTGTTTTTCGAATTTGTTCCTTTCAATGATAAAAACTTCGATAATGAAGGAAATATTCAAACCAATGCAACCGCCTATACCATCGATGAAGTTGAAGAAGGACGGGAATATGCTTTACTGATAAGTTCCGTTGCTGGTGCCTGGCGCTATCTCATTGGCGATGTGGTCAAATTCACCAATCTTTCAAAGGCCCAGATTCACATTGTGGGTCGGACAAAACACTATCTGAGTGTTTGTGGCGAACATCTGTCGCAGGAAAATATGAACCGTGCCATAGAAATGCTTGAACATGATTACAATATTTCAGTCCCTGAATTTACTGTTGCCGGGCTTCCGCACGACAATATGTTCCAACACAAATGGTGGTTAGGAACCAATGATAGTATAGATCCGGAAATCGCAGCCAAAGCCATTGATAACAATCTAAAACAACTCAACGACGATTACCGGGTGGAACGAATTGCCGCCATCCGAAAAGTTGAAGTTGAAGTATTACCTTTGAATGTATTTTACGATTACATGGCTTCAAAGGGCAAAATCGGGGCTCAGGTAAAGTTTCCGCGTGTCATGAAAAAACATCTACCCGACTGGCTTGAATTCCTTAACAACTTGAAAAAATAAGAATGGTGGAAATGCTGGGAATATTCATCGAAGGGATTTTGCTTGGGCTGGTTTTGAGCATTACCCTTGGACCCGCTTTTTTTACCATTATCCAAACTTCCATCGACCGGGGATTCAAATCAGCTTTTCTTATTGCAATTGGTGTTGCAACCAGCGATTTATTTATCATTACAATTTCATATCTGGGCCTATCGGCTGTTATAGAATCCGGCAAAAATCAGATTTATGCAGGCATTGTTGGCGGAGTTATTCTGGTAATGTATGGCGTGTACACCTTTTTTAAAAAACCGGAAATATTGAAGCGCCGATCATCGCGCAATACTGGAGTAGCGCGCGAAACCAAACCCATTACCTTTTTGGCCAAAGGATTCTTTCTCAATATTGCCAACCCATTCATCATACTTTTCTGGCTCACTATTATTGGCTATATTTCTCAAATTGCCGAATACGGAAAGCTCGAAGAAACGGCTACTGTTTTTCTTTCAGGCACCATTCTTACAGTTTTTTCAATGGATGTACTGAAAAGCTTCATTGGTTACAAAATCAAAAAATATCTGCGTCCGAGAATCCAACTGCTGATTAATCGGATTGTTGGCTTTTCACTTGTGGTTTTTGGAATCATTCTTATCATTCGCTTGCTTGTATAAAGACCTTGCAATGAAAAAGAGAATTTCTTATCTTTGTACAAATTCAGGCCCTATGAAACCAGCCAACAAATATTTCCGGGTTTTACTTGTTGCCTTTTCTGCTGCTGCTTTGTTTTTAACATCCAATTCGTGTAAAAACAGGCAACAACAATCAAAATACGGTCCCCCTTCTGACACCTATCAGGATCAACCGGTAACAAAATATGGTGTAATAACTGATACTATTGGACCGGTTCAGACAAAATATGGGGTCCCGGTACCTGAAAACGAGTAAATTATTTCCGGCCAAAATCGGCTGGAATTTCACCCCAGACATCGGTTTGCCATTTCCGCACTTCATTGTGTACCGGATTTTCTTTCAACCACTCTTCGGCACGTTGCAAAAGCTGAAAAACCCGAACATTTTCAGATGTTCTTTCAAGTTTGGTTTTGGCTTTTTTGTTTCTCAACCATGCCATGGCCGTTGCCGAATCAGAATATAAAGGAAAAGGCATGTTGTTCTTTTTCAACCATGAAAGACCATGTACCAGAGCAATAAACTCTCCAATATTGTTGGTGGCATCTTTAAATGGCCCTTCGCGGAAAATCAGCTGCCCATCCTGACACCAGACTCCCTGATACTCCATTACGCCCGGATTACCACTGCATGCTGCATCAACACAGATGCAGACTTCCTGTGGTCTGAGTGAGTGATCAATCTGTTTTCGCTTCACTGACTTCACACCTGCTTCAAAACCGCACAAATAAGCCTGTTCAGCTTCTTCGCGTGTAACAAAACCCTTGTATTTGGCTCCCGGGAAACCCGAAATTTGTTCATAACATTTATCCCAATCCGGATAAATGCCAGGAAAACGGCCTTCCCAAACAACATAAAAATTATTCTTTTTCTTCGACATCCGGATGTTGATTTTGTCCGGCAGCAGATCTGCGGCTTCCCTGATAGGCTTCGAAACAAAGAAGCCGGCTGTCAATCATTCCATTCAGCAATGGAATTTTCAAGGTTGCCTTCAAACCAATGCTTTTCCATAAATCTATATTGCCAACCAGCATCCAGACTTTAGAACCCTGCAGCTGATTTTTGATGGTATCTCCAATTTTTTTATAATAATCACGACTGTTTTCTATGGGAAGTCTGGCGTCATAAGGCGGATTGAAAACAATGTGCGCAGGACTATCGGGTGCAATATCGAAAAAGTTCATTCGGCGAAGCTCTATATCCCTGTCCAGACGAGCTTTTCGAATATTTGTATGTGCCGCTTTCAAAGAATCATCGGAACGGTCAGAGCCAATAATATTGAATTCAAATTCTTTGGTCTGCGCAATCGCTTCTTTTTTAACCCGTTCAAACATAGCCGGTTTAAAAGTCTGCCAATGCATAAACCCAAAATCATTTCGATAATATCCTGCGGGGATGTTATTGGCCATCATGGCGGCTTCAATGAGTATTGTACCTGAACCGCACATGGGATCGATAAAATCACAATCCATTTTCCAACCCGACAGCCCTATAATTCCGGCGGCCAAAACCTCATTCAAAGGGGCAACGTGAGAAGCAATACGATAGCCCCGTTTATGAAGGGATTTGCCGGAACTGTCAACTGAAACAACACATTCATCATGGTTGATGTAAATATTAATGAGCAGGTCCGGATTGTCTTTATCAACCGAAGGCCGCAATCCGCAACGATTTCTGAAAAAATCAACCACTCCGTCTTTGGTAAGCAACTCAACAAAATGAGTATTATTAAAAATGGGACTGGCAGTTACAACAGCATCGACAGCAATCGTTTTTTCGGCTCCGACATAGGTATCCCATTCAAATGCCCGGATGTTTTTCAAAAATTCATCTTTATCTGCAAAACGAAAGCGCAAAACCTCAACCAAAAGACGAATGCCGAAGCGCGAAGTGTAATTCAAACGATACATCATGGCCTCGTCGGCTTCAAACATAAATCCTCGTTTTACAGGTTCCGGGTTTGTGCATCCGGCATCAAGAAGTTCTTTTTCCAATAATGGTTCAAGACCTGCAAGTGTTTTGAATGTGTACTTATAAAGAGTAGTCGGCATATGAAAACGGTCTGAAAAGTGTATCGGTAAAATTCTCACAAAAAAAGTCTGCAATTATTCAAAAGCAATTGCAGACCAATTTTAAATTGTTGAAATCAATTATAGGCAAGTGATGTGAAAACACCGTCGGTAATTGATTTATTCAATGCATTGTTTTTTACATTGATTGCGTTGAAGTTGAAAGTTCCGGAAACACGGCGATTCGTCTGATCAATTTCAGACAAAACAACTGTTCCGTTGATGGCAGTATAAAGACTGTCGGTATTCGAAGCCACAGGACTGTAAGAGGCAGTGAAATTGAACTGCATAGTACCCAGTGTGTAAGTGCCTGTAGTTTCGCCTACAATAGTAATATCAAGTGCATCACTCTGCAACGCACTGCCATTGATAGAAAAACCACCGGCAGTATTTGTTGTAACGCGTGTCAGAGCCGTCCACTGAACACCATCAATTTTACAGGTCATTTTTGCACTTGGATTGATAATAGTAGGTGTACCATCACCATCATCAGCACAGGAAGCGGCCATCAATCCGATCAAAGCCAATAGAATATAAATCTTTTTCATATCATTTGTTTTTGCAAAGGTAGGTGTTTTTTTGCAAAATGCTGATCTGAAAAATGAGGGACGGGCATCAACACCATCCATCTTCACCAATCTCACCCGCCCTCATTGACTGTCTGTTGGTGGCAGAATCTAACCAACGACACCCATGTCCTGCCCTGGAACGCGCTGCTCAACAATCTGTCCGACAATTTCAGTAATAGTACGTTTCTGTCCGTCTTTATCCACCCAATTGCGATTGTTGAGTTTTCCGGCAATGTATAAACAATGCCCTTTTTTCACAATGTCTTCGCATGTCGAAACGACATCGCTCCACAATACAATACGGTGCCAGAGAGTATTCTGCACAGTGTCACCCATTGCGTTCATGTAGCTTTCGTTTGTTGCCAGCGAAAAAAACAACATTTTCTTTCCGGTTTTTGTTTCACGCACATCCGGATCTTTGCCTACACGGCCGATTAATTCAACTTTGTTCATGACAATAATTTTTAAATTTTACGCCACAAAGTTGCATCAACCTTTACCAATTATCCGGTTATTAAATACTTATTGTCGTTTATAAACGGATATAAATACTTATAAATATTTGTAATCATTTGTTGTCGGGTACTGAAGCATTGAAAACAATGCCAGATTCTGCATCCTTTCAGGGATTGGCGTTTCCGCGAACCACTCCACCTGTATTCACTGGCGCAGCTTTCCGGAAAATATCATTTTTGTTCAGCGGCCGCAAACCCGCCCGCCATTCAAAACCCGCCAGTTTTCGCTGATCGGAACCAAGATCCTTATTTGGGTAGATTGTGCCTTGCGGAGATCCAATCATATTAATGGCTACTACTTCGCTGTTTTCAAAAAACAAATCCATCGACGCTGAAGAGGATTTATTGATCCCTGTTTTGGCACCATTTTCATCTTCAATAAAATATATGGCCTCGGCATTGCCTGTAACCAGCATATGATCAATATTGTTGTTTTCAAAATACCCGTTCATCTGCACTCCCTTTACCTGCTGAAAATCCAGCTCCTCGTACATTGAAACTATAAAAGCATTGTCTTTCATATACAATTCCCTTATTTCGTTCCGGTCAATGGTAAACTGAATATATTCGGCAGTCATCTGTGTTGAATCTGACCAAAGACATGGGTTTTCGAACATCCGCATCAGCGAATCCTTTTCACAATAATAAAGCGAGTCGCACACTCCCTGCATGTCGAATCGATAAAAACGAACACCATAATAGGCCTGTATCTCACGGCCGAGCAAACTGTCTTTTGTAGTAAAAAGAGTATCGCCATGCAGATACAACGAATCAGTTCCTTCCCAAGTGATAAAGACGGCACTATCTGTAGCAAGAACAGAACTGTCCTTTTCGGAAAAATCACCTGAATGTGCCAGCAGCATTACATTCTCAAGTGTATCTCTGAATACCATATTCCTTCGCGCTTTGCCGAGACCCAGTTTTTTATCATAATACAAAGTATCGCCTTCAAGAACCGATGAGCCATTGATGAGTTTTGCACGATTAAACAATTTCGTCTGATCGGTCAGTGTATTATACCATCCATATTCGCAGTAAATATCCGTACTGTCGCTCTGAATGTGAGTATTACCATAAAAATCGATCTGCTCGGTTATGGTGTTATACATCAAACTATCCGAAATCATTTTGAAATTGTTGCCAGTAACAACCACCCCATGTCTGAAGAAAAATTCCTTTTTACCTGAATAATAATAACCGTGTTTACTCACCAATGTATTGTGTGGATCCTGAATTTCGGCACTATCCAGATAATAACCGATTCCGTTTTCAAGATCATAATACAATTTTTGGGTATGCAACACGATATTGTTGTCAATCAATTCCACATCCTGCTCCATAATCGCTTTTTTCTCATTGCCATCATAATGGAGCTTTTCGCCATAAATCTGAGTTGCATCGGAAACGCGTATGTGCACATTGCCGTAGGCATCCATTGCGTTTTTGGTGATATACAATAAAGCACTATCACAATAAAGCAATGAATTCTCGTGCTGAAAGACCACATTGCCTTTCAGAAACTGCACATCGGGATTGACGGGTCTGTTATATTCAAGAAAATCAGCCGATTTCAAAAGAATCTTCTTTTTCTCCTGAGCAAAAGACTGCAAAGAAAAGAAACAAAAAAACAAAAGCGGAACAAGCGCAGAAACAAACGTTCTCAAAGATCTTCTTCTTTTAGAAAACTCCCCTTCATATCAAACAAAAGTCTTTTATGCTCGCGGTATCCGTCTCTTTTAATAAAGACACTGTATTTCAACACGTTTTCATCGCTGATAATAACACCTTCGGTAAATGACCAGCCAGGATAGTTTTCGGCAATATACTTAATTGACTGAGAAGGCAGCTCCTTGTGTGTTACACTCTGACCGTCAAGATTGTTGCCTTCTTCGAGAGACAAATCGTCTTCGGCTGTAACTTCGTTGAAAGCTGCATGCTGGTTTTCTCTTTTTTCGCGAAGATACACATCTTCAGCATCGATAAAATTGGCCAGCACTTCTTTTTCAAGCCGGCCGCTTGTAGAAAAATAAATTTCGTGAAACACCATTGGATCATTCATCCACGTGGGTCCATACAATTTCACCAGTGTGTATTTTTTCTTATCGGCATACACCAGATTTTCGGCAGATTCAATTTCAAGATCAGGATAATTATCCATCAAATAATTCTGAGCCAATGGCAAAAGGTCTTTCGGATTTAAAACCACCACTGACATCACAAAAGCACCTTTTTTATCAAAATGCATCCTGTTTTCAGTACTTCGTATGGGATTGTAATATGAAGCAACATAGTGCAATCCAAGTGTATCCCAACGAACTTCCTCTGCTTTGGGTTCTTTTTTGGTAAAATACTGTACAGCGGCAGCAGGCACCTTACTCTGAGGAAAAGGCGTTCTGGTCTGTTTTTTCTGACCTTTGTCCTGATCCTTCTGATCTCCGCTGTCTGAAACAGGTTTGTTGGCTCCGGCTATAGGTGTACCCTGAAAATCAAACCATAATTCAACAGGGACCTTATCGTCGGATTTGCCCAAAACAACATAATAGGCATTCTGATATTTTTCGTTGTTGACAATATAGCTTTCACGAATTGAATACTGGCTATAATTGATGATAACATAAGAATTGATGGCCGAAGGCAATTCTTTTGGATGCACAGCCAGTTTGCCTCGTTCACTTGCTCCCTGCAACTGCAGGTCTATATCGTTGCCTTTTGAATCGCTTTTTCTGACAAATGCGCCCGAAATATCGTACATGGCAAAAAGGGGCTGCTTTGTTAGCGTATCAAGCATTTCAACATTATATTCGGAGATATCCTTGTTTTCGGTTAAAAGAATTCTAACAACTTTTGTATTGGCAAAGCTGGTTGTAACATGTTTTTGCATCGATCGGGGACAATCCTCAATTTCATACTCGGATTCGGAATTAATCCATCGGCCTGATTCGGCAAATTTCACTACCACTTTGATATTGTCATAAGAAAAAGCAGCATGATAATCAGTATTATGTCTGGTCCACTGAACACCAGTAACCCCCGGAAACAGGTTAGGCAATTTACTTTTAACTACCTCCGGAACATCGCTTTCCTTAACAGGAAGCTGGGCAAATACCATGCATTGCATGGAAAAAAGCATAACGATAATCAGAAAGACTTTTTTCATAACAGCTACAATTTAATAATTTGTTCTCGGTCAGGTCCGGTTGAAATATAAGACAGATGAGCTCCGGCAGATTTTTCCACAAAACGCGAGTATTCGGTCAATGCCGGGGGCAATTGATTGGCCTGGGTTGTTGTGGTGATATCTGCACTCCATCCATTCATCTCTTTGATTATCAGATCGGGCTTACATCCGGCAGGAATATCGGGCATATCGTACAATTTATCTGCGCATTTATACGCATCACAGACTTTGATAGTTTCAAGGCCTGTCAACACATCGGCTTTAGTCATTATCAGGTCAGTGACACCATTGAGCATAACTGAATAGCGTAAAGCCGGCATATCGAGCCATCCCGTCCGGCGAGGTCTTCCGGTTGTTGCGCCAAACTCATTTCCATTTTTACGAAGCAATTCACCCATGTCATCAAAAAGTTCTGTAGGGAATGGGCCGTTACCCACCCTGGTGCAATAGGCCTTGAAAATACCAAAAACCTTGCCCACATGCGAAGGAGCTACTCCAAGCCCGGTACAAACGCCACCAGTCATGGTATTGGAAGAAGTAACAAACGGATAAGAGCCAAAATCAACATCGAGCAAAGTTCCCTGAGCCCCTTCGGCCAACACTTTTTTGCCAGCAGCCATTGATTTATTAATCTCTATTTCAGTGGCAGCAATACGGAATTGTTTCATTTTATGGGCAGCTTTCAGCCATTCCTGCTCGTATTCGTCAAACGGCAGTCCATCGAGCAATATACCCCGATAATCGACACCCGAAGCAGCAATAAGTTTCATATGTATCTCCCGGCGCGACTCATATTCAGTCTGAAAACCGTTGTGTTCGAGTTCGCCCACACGCAATCCCGACCGTTTGTATTTATCGGTATAACAGGGACCAATTCCTTTGAGAGTGCTGCCGATTTTTTTTTCACCCATAGCGGCCTCGTTTACTGCATCCAACAAACGATGCGAAGGCATAATAAAATGAGCGCTACGGCTGATCAGCAGATTTGACGACGGGTCAAATCCGGCTTCACGGATAGCATCTATTTCCTGAAAGAAAATAAAAGGATCCAACACCACCCCATTACCAATAATATTGAGAATATTGCTACGAAAAATGCCACTGGGAACAGAATGCAAAACAAATTTGCGGGAATTGAAAATAATGGTATGTCCGGCATTGGGACCACCCTGAAACCGCGCTATAATATCATATTGCGGAGCCAGTGCATCAACAATTTTTCCCTTTCCCTCATCGCCCCATTGCAGGCCTAAAATCACATCAACTTTCATACAATTTCAAACAAGTTACAAAACTAACAAATTAATCCTTCTTTTCAAAATCCGCTTGCCCATCTTTGGAACAATCCTCACAAATGCCATAAAAAACCAAAGAATGACTGGACGCTCTGAAACCAAAAGTCTGGAGCAGGGTTTTTTCGATCTCCCCCACACGGGGCTCACAAAATTCAATCACTTTGCGGCATTTGAGACAAATTGCATGATCGTGGGGCTGAAAACATAAACACTTTTCGTATTGCGCGCTGCTTTGGCCAAACTGGTGCTTGACCACCAAGCCACTTTCAAGCAATAACTCCATAGTATTGTACAAAGTTGCTCTGCTAACCCGATAGCGATTGTTTTTCATTCGGATATACAACGTTTCGATATCAAAATGACCCGGTCTGGTATAAATCTCTTTTAAAATAGAATAACGCTCCGGTGTCTTTCGATGTTTTGTGCGGTTCAGGTATTCAGTAAATATTTGTTTTACAGCATCATAATTATCAACCGCCTGCTGAATTTCGGCATTCTTTTCCATGGCAGAAAATTTCAGTAAAGATAACCATTATTTTTATTTGGTTTAAATAGGGTCTGCTGAAAAACACGTAACACTCACAAAAACAGAAATATATTCAGCAAATTCAGCAATGCAAATGCAAGTGTTTTCATCAGGTCAATGAAATAACCTTGCCCTTGAGAAACTGTTG
>Ga0116152_10001017_pt1 | contig 23059 bp, 22 predicted proteins | sample AD_UKC119_MetaG_FD_89894 | JGI IMG/M metagenome (GOLD analysis project Ga0116152, IMG submission 89894) | Active sludge microbial communities of municipal wastewater-treating anaerobic digesters from Hong Kong - AD_UKC119_MetaG | ecosystem: Engineered > Bioreactor > Anaerobic > Digestate...
GTGTGGATATATTTCTTCCACTTGACGCAAAAATAAAGGTAATCCTTAACCAAAAAGTAAAAGGCGGAATCTCCATAATTGCAGAGAAACAATGACATCTGAAGAGCTTGATATAGCCTTTAAGAATGCCGTGAAGAGCATTAACGAACATACGGAACCATTTCCGGCAGATGTTTTATTGCGGCTGTATGCCTATTATAAACGCGCAACAAATGACGCCGATATCCCCACCGGAGGAAAACCACATATTTCTGCTTTTAAGACCAATGCGCTCTTCCAGACACGGGGCCTATCTGAAGATGAAGCCAAACAACTTTATATTGAGGCCGTTGATCAATACTTTTTGTACAGAAAATAATTAGGCTTGTTGTGCCTTGTGGAATTTTATTTTGCACTCAATGGCATTGTTCATTCAAAACACAGCTTACTTTTGGGTAAAATCGCAGCTCCTTTTGGAAAAGCTGCCATATATTTACAAAGGCCCGCATACAAATCTATTTTAGTCCCGCCAAGCTCGCCTTTAGGGTTTCAATTTTTGCAAGTGCATCTGCTTCCTTCTGTTTTTCCAGAGCAACCACCTTTTCTGGCGCGCCGCTTACAAAACGTTCGTTTTTCAGTTTACCCTGTACGCTTTTTAGGAAACCTTCAGTATATTTCAGCTCTTCGGAAAGCTTTGCTATCTCTTCCCCCACGTTTATAGTACCCGAGATCGGAATGAAGTATTCGTTGCTCTTTACGCGGAAAGTGAGCGCTCCTTCTAGTTTTTCTGAAATATAATTTAATTCTGAAATGTTTCCGAGCTTTGCAATTACAGCATCAAACTCATTGGACGCATTGTCATTATTAAGAACCGAAAGCTTGATTGTATCTTTAAAGGAAATATTCTTCTCTTTGCGAATGGTTCTAATTCCTGAGATTACTTCGGAAGCAAACTCGAAATCTTTTATTGCCTTTTCATCAAAATCTTCATGCTTTGGCCATTCAGAAATTATCAATGCCTCCGAAAGATCTCGCTGGGTGATGTGTTGCCAGATTTCTTCTGAAATGAAAGGCACGAAAGGGTGCAATATTTTTAAATTATCCTCCAAAATAGAGATTACTTCCAGATAGGTCTTTTCTGAAATCTTTTCGCCAAAAGGTGGTTTTACCATTTCCAAAAGCCACGAACAGAAATCATCCCAAACCAACTTGTAGGTTGCCATCAACGCATCGCTTATGCGGTATTTACTGTAATGGTCTTCAATTTCGGCAAGTGTTTTCTGGAATTTGCTTCGGTACCACTTTAAGGCAATGATATCGCTTTGTGATTGTTCCTTTTCCAAATCAACTTCCCAGCCGTCAATCAAACGGTAGGCGTTCCAGATTTTGTTTACAAAGGCACTTCCCTGCCTGCATAGGTCTTCATCGAACATTAAATCGTTCCCAGCTGGTGAGCTCAAAAGCATCCCTACGCGTACACCATCTGCGCCATAAACGTTCATTAAATCTATAGGATCTGGTGAGTTACCTAACTGTTTGCTCATCTTTCTGCGCTGCTTATCGCGAACAATTCCGGTTAGGTACACATTTGTGAATGGTTTTTCGTTTCTATATTCATATCCGGCAATAATCATTCGGGCTACCCAAAAGAAAAGGATTTCGGGTGCGGTAACCAGATCATTTGTTGGGTAATAGTAGTTTATTTCTTTGTTGTCCGGCTCCAAGATTCCGTTGAAAACGCTGATGGGCCAAAGCCAAGAGGAAAACCACGTGTCAAGAGCATCAGGATCTTGTTTTAGGTTGCTGGTTGTTAGTTGCTGGTTGCCGGTTTTTTCTTTTGCAAGTTGAAGCGCCTCTTCAATATTTTCAGCAACAACAAAATCCTCTTTCCCATCTCCATAGAAATAAGCAGGGATTTGCTGTCCCCACCAGAGTTGACGGGAGATGTTCCAATCGCGAACGTTTTCCATCCAGTGGCGATAGGTATTTATGAACTTTTCGGGAACGAGGTTAATATCTTTTTGCAGCACGGCATCCAGAGCAGGTTGCGCAAGCTCTTTCATTTTTAGGAACCATTGGTCGCTCAGTTTAGGCTCGATTACGGCGCCTGTACGTTCGCTGGTACCAACTTTGTGAATATGGGTTTCAATTTTTGAAACCACGCCCATTTCTTCAAGTTCCTTTACAATTTCCTTGCGAACCACAAAACGATCCTTTCCTTCATAATGAAGACCGAAACTGTTTAGGGTTCCATCATCATTCAGAATATCTATTATTTCAAGATTGTGCTTGTCACCGAGTGCTTTATCATTTTCATCGTGTGCAGGCGTTACTTTTAAACAACCCGTCCCGAATTCTACATCTACATATTCGTCTTCAATAATGGGAATAATACGGTTGCAAACGGGAACTATTGCTTTTTTGCCACGAAGATGTGCAAAGCGATCGTCATTGGGGTTAATACAGATTGCGGTATCGCCCAGAATAGTTTCGGGGCGTGTGGTGGCGATTGTTAACGTATCATCGCTGCCTTCAATTTTATAATTTAGGTAATAGAGATTGCCCTGTTTTTCTTCGTAAATAACCTCTTCATCAGAAAGTGTAGTCTTGGCCTGTGGGTCCCAATTAACCATTCTGTAGCCACGATAAATACTTCCCTTTCGGTACAAATCCACAAATACTTTTATAACGGAGGCAGACATTTCCTCATCCATAGTGAACTTGGTTCGGTCCCAATCGCAGGAGGCTCCAAGTTTTTTCAACTGTTCCAAAATTATTCCACCGTGCTTGCGGGTCCACTCCCAAGCGTGCTCCAAAAATTCTTCACGGGAAAGATTTGCTTTGTCAATTCCTTCGGCTTTTAAATTTGCAACCACTTTTGCTTCGGTAGCAATAGAAGCGTGATCCGTTCCCGGTACCCAACAGGCGTTAAAGCCCTTTAAGCGAGCACGGCGTATCAAAACATCCTGTAGGGTATTGTTGAGCATATGGCCCATGTGAAGCACTCCGGTAACATTTGGCGGCGGAATGACGATGGTGTATGGCGTTCTGTCATCTACTTCTGAATGGAAATATTTATTGTCCATCCAGTAGCTATACCACTTGTGTTCAGTCTGTTTTGCATTATATTTTGCTTCTAAAGCCATACTTTGGTCTGGTATTTGTATAATGAGTTGCAAAAGTAATTATATCTAAAGGATAATAAAAGTGAATAAGTTATTTTGCTTGTTGTTCAAAAGTTATATACTTTAGCAATCATTAAAAACATAAAATCATGAAAAAATTAGCTCTTATGGCTCTTGTTGCCTTTATCGGTTTTGCCGCACAGGCGCAACAAGCAAAAATTAGTTTCAAGGAAGACACCGTGGATTATGGCACTATCGCAAAAGGCAGTGACGGAGTTCGCGTATTTGAGTTCACTAACACTGGCGATGCCCCACTTATTATTAGTGATGTAAAGTCCAGCTGTGGTTGTACTGTACCTAAAAAACCAAGTGGCCCTATTGATCCGGGCGCAAGCAGTACAATAGAGGTAAAGTATGACACTAACCGTGTTGGCCCTATCAGAAAAACCGTTACCGTTTATTCCAATGCCAGCGAGCCTATGGTGGCCTTAAAAATAAAAGGCGAAGTTATGAACGACTCGGCAAGCGTTCTGGAAAAAAGCTAAGATTATTACAATCCATAAAAAGTCCGGCTGAAATAAAATTTCAGCCGGACTTTTTTTTAGAATATACTTTTAAGATTGAACTTGAATTTATTTATATAATCGCCTCTTTTAATTTCCAGCGAAATTTTTTTGCCTTCATCTGAAGAAAACATTTCGATCAATTCATAAAGTTTATACCGATAGCAAGGTTTGCCGTTTACGGTTAAAACCTCATCTCCTTTTAAAATGCCCGCAATCGCAGCAGGAGAACCTTCACGGACATCGGCAACAACATATTTTGGAACCAAGGAAAAATGCACCTCAGTTGTAATGGAAATGCTATTAGCAGTATGGCTTTCATTCTGGTTCATCCTATTGGTATTTACATTTGCATGTTGCTCTTCCTTCACAAGTTCAAGGCCTTCGTGTTCCAAGGTAAGTCCACTCATATTATAATTAAAAGGTTCTTTAAACTTTCTATTTTTTTTAAAACGAACCTTCTTATTAGTATAATCAAATGTAACCGTAAACCTGCTTAAAAATCCTCCCCCAACACTGCCATCGCGCTCTTCATAATAGCGAGCTTTGATAATTGCCTCTTCTTCTGGAAAAGATGTATTAACTTCATTTAAATCAATACTGCCCACAGATAGCTTTGGAATTTTCGTGCGTTTTCCAAAAATATTACCGCTCAAGCCTAAGCCCAAGAAATCCTTAAAATAATTTGGAGGCGACTCTTTGATGAAATCGGCCATATCAAAGAGCCACATAACATCGCTGGACCCGGAATCTACCAAAAGCGTTACGTCTTGCTTTACGTTTTTAGATTCAACCTGTAAGGAAATATAAGGTTTACCCCCTACAAAATTTATTGGTAAATCTTCACATTTTTCGCATGGCCTCAGACTGTAACTATTTGGATCATATACTGTTATAACTTCCGCCGAATAATTAATCTTCACAATAAAGTTCTGAAAAAATTCATTCCCCAAAATACCGTGGACCGGAATGCCCATTCGAGGTGAAAAGTTTAGGGTACTGTCAAAAATTATGTAAAGGTCATGGTCATTATCCACGGCACTACCCACTTTTACTTTATTGTTCAAACTTCTTAAAGCCTCTACCGCCCCTTCTGTACCAAGACCCTGCAACATAACCGGAGTAGTATTACGAAGCTGGAGACTGTCCGCTTCTTCCAAGCTAAAGAGAATAGTAGATTTTACACCCGTATCAAGTATAAACGAAAGTGCTGTACCGTTTATCTCTATTTGAACAATTGGCAGGTTGTTTACGAGCTTAAAAGGTATTTTAGCCCTCTTTTTATTTGAATGAAGATGAAAACCTGTTTGCGCCCCCAATAAGGCAGAAAAACAAAAAAAGAAGAGAAACACAAAGGCTTTATTCAAAATTTCAATAGTTTCTTTGAAAACACTTGAAGATATAAAAAAAAACCGAATGTTGTTTCGGGCATCGCGATTTTTATAAAATATATTTCGCAACTTTGCCCTAAACAAATTCAATATGCCAACAGTTTCACACAAGGGAAAAAACATGCCGGAATCACCTATCCGCAAATTGGTTCCCTACGCCGAAAAAGCCTATAAAGCAAACAAAACAGTTTACCACCTTAACATTGGCCAGCCCGATATAAAATCGCCTGAGATTGCTATGGATGCCGTGGCGCACCACCATTTGGAAATTCTTGCCTATACTCGTTCTGAAGGTTCGCAGGAATACCGTGAAAAAATTGCAAAGTATTATCATAAAAACAATATTCCTGTTGCGGCTAATGATATTATTGTAACAACCGGCGGTAGTGAGGCACTTCTATTTGCCATGGGAAGTATTGCCGATGTTGACGATGAAATAATTATTCCCGAACCATTTTACGCAAACTACAACGGTTTTGCAACCGCTTCCGGAGTAAAGATTGTTCCCGTTATTTCGAAAATTGAAGACAATTTTGCATTGCCCCCTATTTCAGAATTTGAAAAGCTAATTACGCCAAAAACAAAGGCAATTCTTATTTGTAACCCCGGAAACCCTACAGGTTATCTTTATTCTAAAGAAGAAATACAAACCTTGGCCAAAATCGTAAAAAAACACGATCTGTTTTTGGTTGCAGATGAAGTGTACCGAGAATTTACCTATGACGGCTACAAACACTACTCCATCCTTGAAGAAGAGAGTATGGCCGAAAACGGAATCATCGTAGATTCTGTTTCAAAAAGATATAGTATGTGTGGCGCGCGCATTGGTTGTTTGGTTTCAAAAAACAAACAGGTTATAGCCACTGCCCTAAAATTTGCACAAGCCCGTTTAAGCCCTCCAACGTTTGCGCAGATTGCAAGTGAAGCGGCACTACAGACCCCTCAAAGTTATTTTGATGAAGTAATTACCGAGTATCAGGACAGAAGAAACACTTTAGTCGCTGCATTAAAAGCAATTCCCGGCGTTCAGGTTGGCGAGCCAAAAGGGGCTTTTTATTGCATTGTGCAACTTCCGGTTAAAAATAGCGATGCTTTCGCGCAGTGGCTTTTGGAGGAATTTGACGATAATGGCGAAACCATTATGGTAGCACCCGCTGCAGGTTTTTATTCAAGCCCAGACGTTGGTTTAAACCAAGTACGGATAGCATATGTTTTGAAGAAAGAGAGCCTTATTAGAGCGGTTGAAATCTTAAAACTTGCACTTCAAAAATATAAGGATTGATGCGGATTGAAGAGCACAAATCGCTTAAAGACCACAATACATTTGGAATAGCTTGCAACGCCCGTTATTTTGTTTCGGTTGAAAGCATTGAAGAATTAAAGCAAGCGCTTTCAGAAAAACCTTCCGAAGAACTTTTTATTCTTGGCGGTGGAAGCAATATGCTTCTTACGGGCGATTTGGATGCTTTTGTAATTCACATAAATTTAAAAGGAATTGAAATCCTAAAAGAAACCGAAAATGAGGTTTTTGTAAAAGCAATGGCCGGTGAAAACTGGCACGAATTTGTCCAATATTGCATTGCGAACGATTTTGGCGGTCTGGAAAACCTTTCGCTCATACCCGGCAATGTTGGCACGGCCCCTATACAAAACATTGGTGCTTACGGGGTAGAGCTGAAGGATACTTTTGAAAGTTGTAATACCGTTGAAATTGAAACATTAAAAGAAAAAGAATTCACGAAAGCCGAATGCGCTTTTGAATACCGGAATTCCATCTTTAAAAATGAAGCGAAAGGAAAATATATAATTACGAGTGTTACATTTCGATTGACAAAAAAGAATCACAAAACCAGTGTTTCTTATGGCGATATTCAAAAGATTTTAACCGATAAAAATATTGAAACGCCTACAATTAAAGACATTTCCGAAGCTGTGATTGCCATTCGCCAATCCAAACTTCCCAATCCGAAAGTATTGGGGAATAGTGGAAGTTTCTTCAAAAATCCGGTAGTGGACGCTGAAACCTTTCAAGAGTTCCGAAGAAATTTTCCTGAAGCTCCTTTTTACGAAGTTTCGCCTACGGAATTTAAGATTCCCGCAGGATGGCTCATCGAAAAGGCAGGGTTTAAAGGCCAGCGTTTTGGTGATGCGGGAGTACATAAAAACCAAGCCTTGGTACTTGTGAATTATGGCAATGCGAGCGGAAAGCAAATTTGGCAGCTCGCTATGGAAATCCAAAAAAGAGTTAAGGAAATGACAGGAATATTTATTGAACCGGAAGTGAACGTTTTTTAATCAGCATTCAGCAAAGCATCCACAACATAAATTACACCGTTTGACCCTTCAACACTGCCTTTAATCACTTTTCCGGTTGCGCCTTTTCCATCAGCGACTATAAGATCTTCACCAGATTTTGTTACCGTTAAAGTAATTCCTGATTGGGTTTTCAGTTTGGCTTTGCCGTTTTTATCAATTGTCCGCATCAAAGTTGTCTTGTCAAAATTTCCTTCTACAATATGTGATTTCAGCATTTCTATCAATTGCGACTTGTTTTCCGGATTTGAATAAAACTTTCTCTTTTCGGCAGATAAGGATTCGATAGCGGAATCGGTAGGGCCAAAAACAGTGAATGGGCCGTCTTGGTTTGAAAGTAGATCCGTCAATTCTGCGGTAACAAGATAACTTGCAAATCTTTTTAAATACCCATCATTCATAATACGAGCCATCACACTTTTAATAACCGCAATGTCCTGCGGTGTCAAATCTTTTTTGGAAGCCCTTTTCTTTGGCAGTTGCGGCACAGTATCAACAGCAATAGTTTCAGATTCTATCCTATCTGGATTTTGAGCGTCATTTTTACAGGAAAAACTGAGAAGGGCAAATAAGGAAAGTATTAAAAAAGTACTGGGTCTTAGCATCGTTAAATTATTTAAAATTAAGGCTAAAAATACTTAAAATACGAGCACAACAACAAGAAAGATTGTATTTTTGCAACCTAAATATTTGAGATGAAACTTTTACTTATCACATTAGCTTTGTTATTACTTGCCGTTGCCGGTATCGCAATTAAACTGTGGGCCAAAAAGGACGGTAAGTTTGCCGGAACCTGCGCCAGCCAAAGCCCTTTTTTAAATAAAGAAGGTGAATCATGCAGTTTCTGCGGAAAAACCCCGGATCAATTTGATACTTGTAAAGAGGATACCCACAGAATAGAGGCAACTTCCAATTAACGCAATATAATTTCGTCTTTGTTCACAAAATTACAATCGTAAATCCCTATGGTGCTACTTTACGTTTTCGGCGCGGTCGCGTTGATTAACTGTGCTTATTACCTTCTCTTTTCGAAATTTGCTTTTTTAAAAATTTCAGAAAAAAATACTTCGGAAAAATATCCCGTATCCCTTATTATCTGTGCCAAAAACGAAGCTGAAAATCTTAAAAAAAATATTCCGCTATGGCAACAACAGCAATATTCTAACTTTGAGATCATCCTTATAAACGATGCTTCAATAGACGAAACCTTAGAGGTAATGGAAAGTTTTGCAGAAAATGATTCGCGCATCCAAATTGTAAATGTAAAAAACAACGAAGCCTTTTGGGCCAATAAAAAATACGCCTTGACCCTTGGTATTAAAAGAGCAAAAAACACAAGGCTTGTTTTTACAGATGCAGATTGTTACCCAGCATCAATGGAGTGGTTAAAATTAATGGCTGATAAATTTTCGGATGAAAAGCAGTTGGTCTTGGGTTATGGGGCTTATGAAAAACGCCCCGGATTTTTGAACAAATTAATCCGTTTTGAAACCTTGATGACGGCGGTTCAATATTTTTCTTACGCAAAAGCAGGGAATCCATATATGGGCGTGGGCCGTAATTTAGCCTATACCAGCAATCTTTACTATGAAAATAAAGGTTTTATGAGCCATATTAAAATTCCCTCAGGTGATGATGATCTTTTTGTGAATGAAGCCGCAACTTCAAAAAACGTTGCCATCGCTATAGAGCCAGAATCATTTACGTATTCATTCCCGAAGAAAAAAAAGAGAAAATGGCTTATCCAGAAAAAAAGACATTATTCCACAGCAAAACTTTACAAACCAAAGCATCGTTTTCTCTTGGCGGTTTATTTTGGATTTAACTTATTGTTTTGGTTATTGGCCCCTTTTATTTTACTGACTGATTTCTGGGCTTTTGGACTAGGCATTATCACAATGCGGATTGCTTTTCAGTATCTAATTATTGGCAGCGCCGCCAAAAAACTAAGGGAACAGGATTTGGTACCGTTTATTCCTTTTTATGAATTGTTTTTAATCTTCGCACAATTAAGTATCTTTATTTCCAACAGCAGCGAAAAAAACTCGCGATGGAAATAACTTCGGAAGAAATAGCGCACCAAATAGAGAAAGCAAAAAAAGGGAAGCAGGACGCTTTCAAATTTTTGCTTGATTATTATTGGAACGAAGTTTATGGTTTTCAGCTAAAAAGAGTTCGTAACGAACATGAAGCCGAGGATATAACTATTGAAACTTTCGCCAAAGCCTTCGACAAGATTGAAACTTTTGACGAAAACTACACTTTTTCCACTTGGCTTGTTGCTATTTCAAAAAACATCCAGATAGACAAAACGCGCAAAAAAAACGCTTCTATCTATTCAAATACCGCAGATACATCCAACGAGCAGGTTCAAAAAATTCCAGACCACTCACCCACCCCAGAGGACAAATTGATTCGCGAACAAAATCTTGCAGAACTTTTAAGGTACATCAAACAACTAAAGCCTCATTACCAAGATGTAATAAACCTTCGTTATTTTCAGGAGATGAGCTATAATGAAATTTCTGAAACACTGGAAGAACCACTTAATAATATAAAAGTGAGGCTCCTTCGCGCGCGAAAACTTTTGGCGGAAATCATTACAAAGAAAGCTTAAGCTGAATCCAACCATTTCCAAATTATTCATATCGCATTTCCCAAGTAGTATTTCGAATTTCGCATTTCAATTTCGTACTTTTGTTTCCCTTATGAGCACAGAAACTTTGGAAATTCAAAAGCCCGCGCCAAAACCAAAATGGATTCGCGTAAAGCTTCCCACCGGAAAAAAATATACCGAACTGCGCGGTGTAGTCGAAAAATATAAACTACATACAATCTGCACCTCTGGCAGCTGCCCTAATATGGGCGAATGTTGGGGCGAGGGCACTGCAACCTTTATGATTTTGGGAAATATCTGTACCCGATCCTGTGGCTTTTGCGGCGTAAAAACCGGCCGGCCAGAAACAATTGCTTGGGACGAGCCCGAAAAAGTTGCACGCTCCATAAAGTTGATGAACATAAAACATGCGGTCATAACCTCTGTTGACCGTGATGATATAAAAGACATGGGTTCCATTATTTGGGCCGAAACCGTAAAGGCAATACGCAGGATGAACCCAGAGACCACACTGGAAACCTTGATTCCTGATTTTCAGGGAAATACCAGAAACATAGATCGCATTATTGCCGTAAGGCCCGAAATCGTGAGCCATAATATGGAAACGGTAAAACGGTTGACACGCGAGGTAAGAATACAGGCAAGATATGAACGCAGCCTTGAAGTCTTGAACTATTTGAAACACACAGGTGAGCTGCGCACAAAAAGTGGAATCATGCTCGGTTTGGGAGAAATGGAAGAAGAAGTGATACAGACTATGGAAGACCTACGCAACGTTGGGTTGGATGTATTGACCATTGGGCAGTATTTACAGCCTTCAAAAAAACACCTTCCGGTAAAGGAGTTTATTCCTCCGGAACAATTTAAAAAATACGAAACCATAGGTTTGGAAATGGGCTTTCGCCACGTGGAAAGCGGTGCTTTGGTTCGTTCTTCATATAAAGCGCAAAAACATCTCACCTAGATAGTATTTCTGAAATGGGAAAAAAAACAACTGTTGGCATAAATGGTTTTGGTCGCATTGGTCGTAATCTTTTCAGGTTATTACTGAACCATCCATCCATTGCGGTTGTTGCTGTAAACGACTTAGCCGATACAAAAACACTGAGCCATCTTTTAAAATATGACAGCATTCATGGTGTTTTAAAGGAAGATATTTCTTGTTCAGAAAACGAAATCATTATTGCCGGAAAGAAAGTGAAGTTTTCTTCGGAAAAAAATATAGAAGATATTTCATGGGGAAATGTTGACATTGTTGTAGAATGCACGGGTAAATTCAAAACTAAAAAGCAACTTGAGAACCATTTAAAAAATGGCGCTAAAAAAGTAATTCTTTCTGTTCCACCATTGGACGACGATATTAAAACTGTTGTTTTAGGAGTGAATGATTCAATCCTCGATTCAAGAGATTTAATTATTTCCAATGCGTCATGCACCACTAACAATGCCGCGCCAATGCTAAAAATTATCAACGAGCTTTGCGGTATCGAGCAAGCATATATTACTACTGTCCACTCTTATACCACAGACCAAAGCTTGCATGACCAACCACACAGAGATTTACGTCGTGCGCGTGCCGCAGGACAATCCATTGTTCCAACAACTACGGGGGCGGCAAAAGCTCTGACCAAAATTTTTCCTGAACTTTCTGAAGTAATTGGCGGTTGCGGAATCCGAGTTCCCGTTCCGAATGGTTCATTGACCGACGTAACCCTAAATGTAAAAAAAGAAGTTTCAATTGAAGAGATAAACAATGCTTTCAAAAATGCTTCGGAAAATTCACTAACCGGAATCCTTCAATACACAGAAGACCCTATCGTTTCAATAGATATTGTGGGAAATACACATTCCTGTATTTTTGATGCGGGAATGACTTCAGTGGTGGGAAAAATGGTGAAAATCATCGGGTGGTATGATAATGAAATTGGATATTCATCCAGAATTATAGATTTAATTGAAAGAATTTCTGCGAAATAACTATATTTATTGCCCTTTTAAACTAACCGATGCGCCAATTGTTTTTGAAATATAGGATTATCGTGCCTTTTCTTGTGTGTGCACTATTTTCAACAAAATCCTTTTCACTACAGATAAAGGATACCATTGTAGCTATAAAACAACTTCAATATAACGCTACAAAAGCCATAGAAAAGGAAGATTTTATTGAAGCAGTAAAAAGCTTGAACGATGCCAATAAACTGGCAATGTTACCTAAATATAGAAGTTATAAACCAGATGTTGAGCTAGGCATAGCAGAGCTTTATTACAATCTGGAATATTTTGGAAAAGCCGCGGAACAAGCTTTAATGGCCATAAAAAGTGCAGAAAAGTATAATAACGATTACAAACTTGCAAAAGTTTACAATCTTTATGCGGTCATCCTTATTTCAACTAGAAAATATTCAGAATCAAAATCATATTTAACAAAAGCAGATTCGATTTACACAAAACTTAACGACCCAAAGAGTAAAGTTAATACTATTTATGGCCAAGGTTTGCTGGCACTTCAGCTTGGAAATTACACGGCAGCTATAGAAAATCTTAAATTAGCGGCAAAAGGTTTCAAGGAACAGGGACTTCTCTATCAAGAGGTAACTGCATACAGCAATCTCGCAGATGCTCTTTCACTTATAGATCCTGAAACCTATCCAAACCCAATCATTGAAGCAAAACAACTTATAAAATTAGTTTCAGAAATTTCCTATTCGCAAGGATATTCAAAACTTTTGGTTGAAAATCACCGTATTAATTCCCAAATTTTAATCGCTGAAAAAAGAGGTGTTCAGGCAGAGGAAGAATTGAAGTTTTATCTGCATCAAAAAGATTCCTTGAAACAGATCCATTTAAAAGCAATTGAACGTGGAATTCAGGCAGAATCCGCAATTGGTGATTTAAAAGAAACCATTGCAAGTCAAAAAGACGACCTGACCAAAAAAGACAAATCACTTTTTCTGGGAAAACTTACGGGCTGGCTGAGCATTGCCTTAATACTGATACTTTCTTTATTAACACTTTCACTGTATAAAAACAATAATCTAAGGGCAAAAGCAAACGAGCTGTTGCAGGACAAAAATACGGAGCTGCAAGAAGCAAAAGAAAATGCCGAAAAAGCCTCGCAGGCCAAAGCGCTATTTCTTTCAACCATAACCCACGAACTTAGAACGCCAATGTATACGGTTACTGGTTTGACGCATTTACTTTTGGAAGAAGACCCGAAACCCGAACAGAAAGAGCATTTAAATTCCCTCAAATTTTCCGGGGAATATTTGCTTTCGCTCATCAACAATATTCTTGACCTTAACAAACTGGAAGCCAACAAGGTGGAAATTGAAAAGGTTCCTTTTCATTTGAAAAAGAGAATAGACGGTGTACTCACAGCTTTAAAAAAATCAGCAGAATCAAAAAACAATAATATTCACTATGAATATGACAATACGCTTCCAAGTGAAGTGATTGGCGATTCACTTAAAATATCCCAAATTCTAATCAATCTGATCAGCAACTCAATTAAATTTACTGAAAATGGAGATATTTGGGTTCGTGTTAAAAATGCTGAAAAGAATGCAAAAAAAGTGGTTGTACATTTTGAAGTTGAAGATACTGGAGACGGTATTTCAAAGAAAAAGCAAAACACCATTTTTGAATCTTTCTCTCAAGGATCACTTCAAATCAACAGGAAATATGGTGGAACCGGATTAGGACTTTCCATTGTTAAAAACCTTTTGGAACTTATGGGGAGTAAAATATTTTTGGAAAGTAAACTGGGTGAAGGTTCCAAATTTTGGTTCAATATAAATTATGATATTGCAGAGGACAATGGTTTTGAAACCAACCTGAATGACATTGAAGTTGTTTTTGAGAATACTCTTTTTGATAACAAAACGGTGATGATTGTTGAAGACAACAAAATCAACCAAATGATCACCAAAAAAATTCTTGAGAAGAAAAAAATGGTCTGTACGGTTGTGAATAACGGTATGGACGCCATAAAATTTGCCCAGGAAGAAGATTTTGATATTATCTTAATGGATATTCACATGCCGGGAATAAGCGGAATTGAGGCAACCAAAAAAATCCGTGAGTTTAATAAAACCGTGCCTATTATTGCACTTACCGCAATCACCATCGAAGAGAATCTAGAAGATTTTTATAAGGCAGGCTTCAATGAATTTATTCCAAAACCATTTAAGGCTGAGGACTTCTTCGAGAAAATAAACAGGGTACTGCGAAGCAATGATTTTTTGGTCAAGTAATTATTTTTTCAAATTAACTTCCCGCTCTATTCTTCTTTTGAAACTACTTTCAGCTTCGTTTAAAATTACCGTTTTTATTGGTAAATAATAAACTTCCGTTGCGCTTGTAATTGGCTGCAACCGCATAAAATCCTTTTCGGTTGTCAAGATTAAACTATGATTTTTTAATACTTCAATTTCAGCAGTAGTGAAATTATGATGGTCCGGAAATGACTTTTCTTCAAAATTCAATCCTTTATTCTTTAAAAATTCAACCAAAGGTTTTGGGTTCGCAATACCCGTAACCAAAAAAAATTCCTGATTTTTTAAATAGGAAAGCGGTTTCCATTCTGCTCCGTTTTTAATTTCAGAACTATATCCAATTTTAGAAAAATAAATTTCCTGATGGGGTTTTGGTTTCAGCTTTCGTTTTACGGCTTCCATTGTGGAATTGGAAATATTTTCGGGACATTTAGTAACAACAATTACATCAGCCCTCTTTGCACCAAACTTAGGTTCCCGCAGGTTTCCCGTGGGAAGCATACAATCATCCATATACAGTTCATCAAAAGGAGTGAGCAAAATATTCAGTGAAGCCTTTACTTTCCGATGCTGAAAAGCATCATCAAGCAAAACCACGTCTGCCATACTTTTAAGTTTTTTAATTCCTGTCTGACGATCTTCACAAACGGCAACGGTTATATCTGGATATTTCTTTTTAAATTGAAGCGGTTCATCTCCAACTTCTTCAACAGAGCTAGTTATTATAACTTCGCGGTAACCCGAAGTTTTTCGTTTGTAGCCGCGACTTAAAACGGCAATTTTATGGTTGTCTTTTAAAAAAGAAATCAAAAACTCAATCATTGGCGATTTTCCTGTGCCTCCGGTGGAAAGGTTTCCCACGCAAATTACCGGAAAATCATAGCTTTTACTTTTCAGAAACCCTTTATTATAAAGAAAATTACGGAGTGCGGTAATACCTCCATACAAGAGTGAAAAAGGAAATAACAACTTCCGTAGAAAATTCATTTAACGAAAGTACTAATTCCGTTGAAAAAGATGATTGGTTTAAAATAAAAATAGAAGTCGATAAAATTTTGCAAACTATTATCTTTACTAAAAATGTAAAAAATGAAGGTAAAAGATATCATTGCGCTGCTTGAAGAACTTTCGCCGCTCTCCTATTCTGAAGATTTTGACAACACGGGATTGCTTGTTGGCGATATAAATGCGAACGTTTCTGGTATTCTGGTAACGCTGGACACCTTGGAAAGTGTTGTTGATGAGGCCATTGAAAAAAATTGCAACCTCATCGTGAGCTTTCACCCGATTATTTTTTCAGGGTTGAAAAAAATTACGGGGAAAACCTATGTTGAGCGCGTAGTACAAAAAGCAATAAAACACGACATCTCCATATTTTCAAACCATACAGCACTCGATAATTCGTGGAACGGCGTGAATGCAATGATCTGTGAAAAACTAGGCTTAAAAAATCGGTCAATATTAATTCCGCAAAACGAAACCATAAAAAAACTTATCACTTTTGTACCTTCACATGATGCAGGAAAAATTCGAAATGCACTTTTCGCAGTGGGTGGCGGAAATATTGGCAATTATGAAAATTGCAGTTTCAACATTGAAGGAAGCGGAAGTTTTAAAGGAAATGAAGCTTCAAATCCGGTAAAAGGAAAAAAAGGCGAAATACATTTTGAAAAGGAAACACAAATTGGAATTACGTTTGCAAAGCACCATCAAAACAACATACTAAAAGCACTTTTTGAAACGCATCCTTATGAAGAAGTAGCTTATGAAATAACCACACTTGAAAACCAAAATCAGCATGTGGGCATGGGAATGATTGGCGAATTTGAAAAAGTGTTAGATGAAAAAGAATTTCTGAATTTTCTTAAAAAAACGATGAAAACAGATTGTGTGCGCCATTCCGCATTACTTCAAAAACCAATTAAAAAGGTGGCGGTTCTCGGTGGAAGCGGAAGTTTTGCCATTGATGCTGCAAAAAAAGCTGGAGCAGATGCTTTTATTTCTGCGGACTTCAAATATCATGACTTCTTTAAGGCTGAAAACAGGATGCTTATAGCAGATATTGGGCATTATGAAAGCGAACAATTCACAAAAGAGCTTTTACATTCTTTCCTTAAGAAAAAAATTACTAATTTTGCACCCTCCCTGTCGGCGGGCAGGGTCCTTTTATCACAAAAAAATACCAATCCTATTAGCTATTTATAATTTATGGCAACAAAAACCGAAGTTACTGTTGAAGAGAAGTTAAGAGCCTTGTATGATCTACAGCTTATTGATTCTAGAATTGATGAAATAAGAAGCGTTCGCGGAGAGCTTCCTCTGGAAGTTGAAGATCTTGAAGACGAAGTGGCAGGAATGAACATCCGCTTGGAAAAACTTAAGGCCGATCTTGAGGTAATTGAAGATCTAATCAAGGAAAAAAAGAACAACATTGAGGAGTCTAAAGCGCTCATCAAAAAATATTCCGCACAACAGGACAACGTTCGCAATAACCGCGAATACAACTCTTTGAGCAAAGAAATTGAATTTCAGGAACTTGAAATACAGCTTGCTGAAAAAAACATTAAGGAATATCGTGCCCAAATTGAGCAAAAAAGTTTGGTTATTGAAGAAACCAAAGGACGTTTTGAAGAACGTTCTGAACACCTGAAGCACAAACAGGGAGAGCTTAACGAAATTCTGAAGGAAACTGAAAAGGAAGAACAAACACTTATAAAAGAATCCAACACTTTTGAAGCACAAATTGAACCACGACTTATCAAGGCTTACAAAAGAATCCGTAACAATGTAAAAAATGGACTTGCAATTGTAGCAGTTGAACGTGGAGCTTCTGGTGGCTCTTTCTTTATTATTCCGCCTCAAGTGCAGGTAGAAATTGCTAGTCGTAAAAAAATTATCACAGACGAGCACAGTGGCCGTATTTTAGTAGATCCAGACTTAGCGAATGAAGAGCGCGAAAAGATGGAAGCTATGTTCGCCAAACTTAAATAAGCAAACAAACCCAATTATACCAAGGCCTTCGCAAATAGTGAAGGCTTTTTTTATACATTTATTGAAAGGTTTTTTTGTGCCTAAAGACCCATTAAACAAAAAATAATCAAAATGAAAAGAATCACAGTAGTAATTGTAAGTATTTTCTTTTTTTCTCTACAAGGAGCATGTAAACCTTCAAATGAAAAAAATAAAAAAGTTGAAGCTATTGCACAAAAAGAGCAAACTCCTGTTCAAACCGAATCTGTTAACGGTCTAAAAAAGGCCTATTTTGCAAGTGGATGTTTTTGGTGTGTTGAAGCAGTTTACGAAAGCGTAGAAGGCGTTAAGGAAGCAATCTCTGGCTATAGTGGCGGGAAAATGCAAAATCCAACTTATGAAAATCATGGCGATCACGCCGAGGCAGTTGAAGTTATTTATGATCCAGAAATTGTAAGCTTCAGTCAATTAGTTGATGTATATTTTGGATCACAAAATGTAACCCAGGTTAATGGACAAGGTCCAGATCATGGTACTTCATATCGCTCAATTGTTTTTTATCAAAATGATTCTGAAAAGAAAATAATCGATGAAAAGATTGCCGCATTAAACAAGCAATTGGGCGGAGATAAAGTTGCAGCGCAAGTGTTGCCATTTCAAAAATTTTGGGATGCTGAAAATTACCATCAAAATTATGAAAAGAATCACCCGGAAAACCCTTATATTCAAAACGTTTCCATTCCTCGTTTAAATAGATTTAAGGAGAAATTCCCGGAATTGTTGAAGAAAACACAAAATCATTAATTATAAGCTCCAAAATGTAAATCTAGTGGGTTTTTAAAAATCCGTTAGGCTTTTTTATAGCCTTTAATTCAAATATTAAGGGATACATTTTATTTTCAAGCTCAAACATCCCTCGCCCATTTTTTATCAATCCTGGGAAAATATCATAAGGCGAAGCGTCATGTTCCTTCAAGTATTCAATATGAAGTCCAGCTTCTGCAAGTGAGGTAATTACTTCACCTAAACTGTGGTTCCAGCCGTATTCCTTGCTTACCATTTTTGAATTCTTATCGGCATAGGTTCCTTCGTATTCTTCGTAAATTGCTTCTTTTTGATGATAGCCATATTTCATAACTGGTGGCGAAAAGGTATAATCGAACATCCATGCAATAGGGTGGAATTCCACGATATAAAAGAAACCTCCCGTTTTTAATCTTTCAGAGATCATCTGTGCCCAAGGCCCTAAATCTGGCAGCCAGCCTATGGTTCCATAGCTGGTAAAAACAATATCAAACTTTTCTGAAACATATTCTGAAGTGTCCAAAACATTGCAGCAAACGAACTTTGCATCAAGTTTTAATTCTACATTCAGTTGTTTTGCCAGCTTGATTCCTTCATCAGAAATATCAATGCCGGTACATTTGGCTCCCATTCTTGCTAAGCTCAGGGTATCTTGCCCAAAATGGCACTGAAGGTGTAGTAATTTTTTATTGGAAATGTTGCCTAAAGCCTCTTTTTCATATTTCTGCAGTGACGTTTTTCCTTTTGTGAAATTTGCCAAATCATAGAATTCACTTTCAGCATGGACGGCAACCTTGGTGTTCCAAGTTTTTCGGTTGATTTCAAATTCCTTATTATAATCCACAGCTTTATTTTGGGTAGTATTAAAAACCCTTTCATTTTTTTTGAAAGGGCTTATTATTATGTTTCATCAGCCAAAATAGATTTCCACTCAGGATGTTTGCCTATATATTTTTTGGTATAAGGGCAAGCTGCAATCACTTTCAAGCCCCTTAGTTCTATTTGCAGTAAAACCTTTTCGGTCATCTCACTCGCTACGCCTTGTCCAGAAAGTTCTTTAGGAACCTCGGTATGGTTAAGAGACAAAATACCAGGCTGTACGGAATATTCAATAATGGCTTTATAACCATCAATCTCGGCCTCAAACCTATTCATTTCTTTGTTATCTATCACAAGCATTGCAATGGGGAATTAACTTGGTTCAAAACAATAAAAATACAAAAAATATGAAAGCCAAAAGTATTCTTTACTTTTACGGAAAACATACTGAATATGAAAACCACTTATACCGTACTGACTGTATTTTTAGTTCTTTTAAGCTGTAATAACAACCAAAAAAATGCAGAAGTTGAATCAATTCAAGAAAAAGATTCCCTTCAAAGTATAGACATCAGGCATAAAATAGCAAACGCCAACGGTTATGAAAACTGGAAAAATGTTTCAGAAATAGCTTTTACTTTCAATGTGGATCGCGGTGAAAACCATTTTGATCGCTCATGGCGATGGAAGCCAAAAACAGGAAATATCACAATGGTTTCTTCAAAAGATACTGTAAATTATAACCGTTCAAAAATGGACAGCTTGATTATGAAAACCGATGCTGCCTTCATAAACGATAAATACTGGCTCTTGGCTCCTTTTCAACTGGTTTGGGACGAAGGGATTACTTTTTCGGAAAAAGAAAAAGTTATTGCGCCTATTTCAAAAGACACTTTAAATCAATTGACGATTGTTTATGGAAACGAAGGCGGCTATACCCCTGGCGATGCTTATGATTTTTTTTACGACAAAAATTTCAGAATAAAGGAGTGGAACTATAGAAAAGGAAATACGGAGACACCCTCTATGAGCACTACGTGGGAAGATTATGAAAATTTCAGCGGAATTGAAATCGCAAAAATGCATAAGGATAGCACTGGCGGTTTTAAGTTGTATTTCAGTAATGTTTCGGTTAAAAAAGAAACAGCCAATTAAACGAATTTTAATTCCTATTTTTGTGTAAAGCCGATAAATTTTAACACAACCAAATGTTCCAAAACTCTTTAGAATACGCAAAAAAGCAAGATGCAGAAGATGCTCTGGCCGCTTTCAGAAATAAATTCCACATTCCAAAAAACGCTTCTGGAGAAGAGTTAATTTACTTCTGCGGAAATTCGTTAGGACTACAACCAAAAATCACTTCAGAATTTATAAAAGAAGAGCTTACCGATTGGGCAAACTTAGGCGTTGAAGGCCACGTGGAAGGAAAACACCCTTGGCTTCCTTACCACGAATTCCTTACGGAAAATATGGCAAAAATCGTCGGCGCAAAACCTTCGGAAGTTGTTGTGATGAATACGTTGACAACCAATCTTCACTTAATGATGGTTTCATTTTACCAGCCTACAAAAACAAAATATAAAATTGTTGTAGAAAGCGATGCTTTCCCAAGTGATAAATACGCCGTTGAAAGTCAGTTGAGATTTCACGGTTTCGATCCAAAAGAAGGACTTATTCTTTGGAAACCCAGAAAGGGCGAGGAACTCTGTCGGTTTGAGGATTTGGAGGAAATAATGGATAACCACGGAAACGAAATCGCTTTATTGATGATTGGTAGCACCAATTATTATACGGGCCAATCTTTTCCTTTGAAAAAAATCACCCAGCTAGGCCACAGTTATAATTGTATGGTTGGGTTCGATTTGGCGCATGGGGCTGGAAATATTCAGCCAAATCTTCACGAAACGGGAGCAGATTTTGCCATTTGGTGCACCTATAAATATTTGAACAGCGGCCCTGGAAGTTTGGGCGGATGCTTTGTGCACGAACGCCATGCAAACAATGAAAAGCTAAACCGTTTTGCAGGCTGGTGGGGCCACAATAAAAAAACGCGTTTTAATATGCGCCACGAATTTGATACGTTGCCAGGAGCAGAAGGTTGGCAACTCAGCAATCCGCCAATTCTTTCCATGGCGGCGATACGCGCATCTTTGGATACATTTGCGGAAGCAGGCTTTGAAAACCTTAGAAAGAAATCTGAAAACCTGACAGGCTTTTTGGAGTTTTTGTTAGATGAAATGAAGAATGAAGCCATCAATGTAATTACACCCCGAAATCCTGAAGAACGCGGCTGCCAACTTTCAATTCAAGTAAAAAATGCAGATAAAAATTTACATACAAAACTTACCGAAGCTGGCGTAATAAGCGACTGGCGCGAACCTGACGTAATAAGGGTAGCCCCTGCACCACTTTACAATAGTTTTGAGGATGTGTTTCGTTTTTCGGAAAAATTAAAAGAGGTTTTAAAATAAACGAATGTCTCCCCGAGCGCAGTCGAGGGGTGCCGCTTCAACTAAATTGTAAAACAAAAGGTCTCGACTGCACTCGACCGGACAATAAAAAAATGAATAACAATCAAAATATATTAATAATCGGTGCCGGCCTTTGCGGAAGCCTGCTCGCTTTGCGTATGGCACAACGAGGCTTTCAAGTTACCTTGGTTGAAAAACGCCCCGATTTACGAAAAGTAACCCAAGATGCCGGACGCTCCATAAATCTAGCCTTAAGCGATCGCGGATTGCGAGGCCTTCGTTTGGTAGGCGTTGAAGAAGAGGCCAAAAAGTTGTGTATTCCAATGAATGGGCGGATGATCCACGATTCTAAGGGAAATACTTTTTTAAGTCCGTATAGCGGCAGAAAAGATGAATACATCAACTCCATTTCCCGTCCCGGATTGAATATGCTTCTTTTGGACGAAGTGGAAAAAATGCCGAATGTAAAGCTCATTTTCAACCACGCCTGCGAAACTGTGGATTTGGAAAATGCTTCGGCAACTTTCAGAAATTATAATTCAAAAGAAAAGAAAACAATTTCCGCTGATGCGATTTTCGGAACGGACGGTGCGGGTTCCGCAGTGAGAAAAAGTATGTTTGAAAGCCATAAACCTGCCGGCCGGACAGGCGGGTTCCTGTTCAGTTTTTCGCAACAATGGTTGAGTCATGGTTATAAGGAATTAGAAATTCCAGCTGCTGAAAACAATAATTATAGAACCTATAAAAACGCTCTGCACATTTGGCCGCGCGGCGAGGATATGCTCATTGCACTGCCAAATCTCGATGGAAGTTTTACCGTAACGCTATTTCTTCCGTATGAAAACAGCGATTACTGTTTCGCAAATTTGACTTCACCCAAAATGGTGCACGAGTATTTCAACAAGGAATTTCCCGATGTGGTGGAAATGATCCCGAGCCTTGCCGAGGAATTTTTCGGAAACCCAACGGGCCCTCTGGGAACCGTAAAATGTTCCCCTTGGAATAGTTTCGGAAAAGTTCTTTTAATGGGCGATGCCGCCCACGCCATCGTTCCGTTTTACGGACAGGGAATGAACGCTTCCTTTGAGGATGTGGTGGTTTTTGATGATTTGATGGAAAATTATTTTCCATCACCTACTTCTCCTCCCCTTGGGGGAGGTTGGGAGGGGCTTTTTAAGGAATACGAAGCACTTCGAAAAAAGGATACGGATGCGATTGCAGATTTGGCGGTGGACAATTTCCACGAAATGAAGGAACACACAGCGATGGAAATCTTTCAGAAAAAGCGCAAGTTGGAAACTGCTTTCGAAGCGGAATTTCCCGAGGATTATTACAGCAAATATTCTTTGGTTACCTTTAAGGAATCAATTACCTATTCCGAAGCATTGAAACGCGGACGGGCACAGGACAAAGCGATTTTAAACCTTTTGGACGACGGAAAAATAAATGAGGAAATGTCTTTAAAGGAAAAACTCGAACTGGTAAAAAAAGCAACCGAAGCCATCCTTCACGATGATGAAGTGGCGTTTGGGTGACTTCGGCTCCGCTCAGCCACCGTCCGGTAATTGAGCGAAGTCGAAATTCGGTCATTGAGCGAAGTCGAAATTCGGTCATTGAGCGAAGTCGAAATTCGGTAATTGAGCGGAGTCGAAATTCGGTCATTGAGCGAAGTCGAAATTCGGTCATTGAGCGAAGTCGAAATGACATATAAAAAAATAAAAATATGAGCACTA
>Ga0116152_10001019_pt1 | contig 23026 bp, 16 predicted proteins | sample AD_UKC119_MetaG_FD_89894 | JGI IMG/M metagenome (GOLD analysis project Ga0116152, IMG submission 89894) | Active sludge microbial communities of municipal wastewater-treating anaerobic digesters from Hong Kong - AD_UKC119_MetaG | ecosystem: Engineered > Bioreactor > Anaerobic > Digestate...
AAACCCCAGGCTGGCATAACTGCCATCACTGGCAATGGCGATAATCTGCCCCTCACTGGTACCGGTTTTCCGGACCCCGTAAATGATATTGTCCAGCACATTGTAGCCAATCGAGGTTTCCGAGCCCAGACTGCCGATCACGTCATAAGAGGCGGTGGCCGGATTGAGTTTCCGGTAGCTGTTGACGGAGGACTGGTACAGACCGGGTTCGCAGACATAGGGGCTGCCGGCAAACAGCCTGATCCTGTAATCCTCCACCTCACCATCGGGGGCACTGCCATCCGGCCCCAGCCCGGTTACACTGCTGTAACGGAAACGCGCATAACTGTCGCCGGTCTGCATGCCGGCGGGCGGGGTGAAGTCCAGATCCAGCGTGCCGCCGCTTGAATGGATATTGGTGGCAATCTGCTCGCCGGCATCGGCAAAATCCCCGTCACGGTTGAAATCAACCCAGGCACTCAGGTAGCCGGTACCGGTGGTTGTGACCGTGAAAGTCTGGGTTCCCTCATTGATCAGGGCATTATCCAGCGGAAAGCCGTTCATGCTGACACTTTCCTCATCATCAAGTCCGCCAGTGTCATCACCATCGGCATTGAGGCTGGCCAGGGTGCCGACGCCATCACCATCAATCACGGACCCCAGCTGCAAGGTTCTGTTTTCGGGAATGGTATGCGTGGCCTCACCGTAATTCGTAGCGGGATTGACGCTGGTTATGGGTGCATCGCCCTTGTCCATGCAGTTGACAAAACCCAGTGCGACATCATCCCAGTGCAACTCACCCGAAGCAGTCGTGGCATCATGAAAAATGACACGCATATAGTAGGTCGTGGATGGCTGCAGAAAAATTGGCCTGGAGAACGGCACGATTGTCCGCTGGTAGCCTGTTGGTGTCGTTACAGCCTGCCCGTCCACCAGCAGGCTGGCGGTGGCAAAATCGGGGTCCGTCGAGACCAGCACGGAAATGCGGTACGGGAGTTGGTTAATGGTCGTGCTGGTATTTATCAGGCCATAGCGCAACTGTTTCCAGGTACGTCCGGGGATGACAGTGGAACTGGTTGTAAAGGCATACTGGGCATAGTCGCCATTCTCATACGCGGTCACACGGCCATTCTGATTCGCATTCAGAATACGCCCGGAAGTGACCTGAATCAGGTAATCGATACCACTGCCTGCAGTAATGGGTGGGGCCGAGGCAACATCCGTCCCGTTCAGCTTTGGCTTGTACTGGCTCGGCGGGGTACCGTTAAGCTCATGATTCCAGATGATCTCTTCACTTGGGGTAAAGGTGGCTCCGGCAGCAATCGGGCAGGTATCGACATTGGCATTCGCCGGATAGCTCAGCGCCGACAGGGTCACTGCGTAATCCTCAACTTCACCATTAGAGGCAGAACCAATGGCACGCTCATCCAGTGCCGTCGTACCCGCCACATCCACCAGCGTATCCGATGTCAGGCGCAGGCGGGCGAAAGTGGCCCCCGCTGCAGCACTTGCCGTAATACCGGACCACGACAGGCCACCGGACAGCACCCCGGCAGTCACGGTCACGCTTGCATGCTCACCGGCACTGAAGGTGCCGTTTTTGTCAAAGTCAATCCAGGCATGCAAAGTCCCCGTGCCGGAGGCCCTGAGGTTGGATGCGGACAGCATATAGCTTGTGCTTCCGGCTGCCAGAGGCGGAAAGCTCAATACACCGTCATCATCTGCGCCGTCCCCGCTGGCATCCGCACTGGCAATGCTGCCGGTCTCCCCATCAATGGTGAAACCAAGCTGGATACCGCTGACAATGGTGTGGCTCGCCATGCCGTAGGCCGTCGTACTGCTGCCATTCGGGGCAGTCGAGCCATCAGCAGGTGCATCACTGTAGTCAGTGGCGACAGCAGCAGGACACGTCGTGATCTTGAACGCGCCGCCGACGATTGTCCCGTTGTAGTTGGTTGTGGCGACAGTGCCGCTGGTAATAGTGACCGGGCCACCCTGCCCGCTACCGGTATTGGTCACGGTGAATGTCTGGGTCGGTATCGGGAAATCCCAGGTAACAACCGAATTGGAACCAAAACTTGCCGATGAGGTACCCGGATTCTGATCTGTCAGATTGGAGCGCAGTTCCAGGCCACCGTTGATCAGGGTTGCCTGACTCATGATGGAAGTAGCCAGACCGTAGGTCGAGTTCATCTGATTATCAATATAACTCCCTGCATGGCTGAATGTGATTCGCTCCTGATCCTGCTGGGCACCGAATGTTGTTTCAAAACGGGAAATCGGCTGGCTGAAATGATAGGTAATGGATGATGTTGTGGTATCGAAGTCCTTGTTCAGATGCACGCCATCCGGCAGCTCACCATCTGTCACGAATGATTCAGCCCGGTTACTTGTCGTTACTGTAATGTTGATGCCATTGACAGTGACTGTGCCGCCGGAGAGCAGCACTGCCATGGTGGTGTCGGTATTTGTTGACTCAATGGCTCCACTACAACTGATTGGGGGGGCCGGTGCCGCCTGACTGGCAAAGGGTACAGCGAACAGCAAGGTAGCGAATAAGGGGTATAATTTTCTGTTCAGGGTTATCATCATGTCTGCTGTCTTACCGAAATTATTATTAGTCGTTGGTTTCCCGGCTTTGGGAGGATACAGAGCCGCCATTCAGGGCAGTTGGGCCATCAGCACCGCTTCGGGTTACCGTTCAGGCCGGCGCTATCACGGAGAATCGGAGTTGGAAAATACTGACATGCCAGGCGGCAACCCGCGAGAGAGGCGTGAATATTCCGGTGGTTTTTCATTTTTTGTTGTATTTCCTGATTTTCATGCTGCTGCAATCAAAAGGATTTATTGTATGGACACCACTGGGGAAGGTGGATACTGTCATCGCCGGCAGAAGAACGATTGCTTTTTATCATTATCGCCAAGCCTGCTCGCACAGACCTCAGGTAGTCGCCAACTTTCCAAACCTGACTGCCCATCCGGGACGGCTATCAGGTTAAATTGATCTTATCATGATTTTTTCATATACAGGCTTGCTCCCGGATGAAGAGCAGGGTCTGATTCACAAACCGGATCAGGCCGGGCGCTGACATCCGCCCGGCCTGTGGTTCAAGCGCTGACGCTTATTGACGCCCGGTGAAATGCTTCTGCAGCCCGCTCCAGCATTCCAGGTAATCCGCCTGCAGCTGCGGACTGTCCAGTGCCATGCGCGTAGGCTGGATCACATAGCGTGACTCGAACATGAAAGCCAGTGTGTCCTCGTAGCGCTGCGGCTTGAGTTCCACGCTGCTGGCCTTGTCGAATACCGCCGCTTCCGGCCCGTGGGCCGTGAAACAGTTGTGCAGACTGGCCCCACCCGGTTCAAAGCCCTCCTCCTTGGCATCATAAGTGCCCCGGATCAGGCCCATGAACTCGCTCATGATATTGCGGTGATACCAGGGTGGACGGAAAGTGTCCTCAGCCACCATCCAGCGCGGCGGGAAAATCACAAAGTCCACATTGGCCACGCCCGGCGTGCCGGACGGCGAGGTCAGCACGGTGAAAATGGACGGATCCGGATGGTCATAACTCACGGTGTTCATGACATTGAAACATCCAAGGTCATAGCGGTAGGGCACGGAATTACCGGTCCAGGCCACCACATCCAGCGGTGAATGCCCAAGCTCGCAGCCATACAGGCGGCCCATGAACTTGGTCACCAGCTCAAACGTACCTTCCCGGTCTTCAAAGGCGGCAACCGGGGCCTCAAAGTCACGGTCATTGGCATACCCGTTGGCTCCCACCGGCCCGCGCTCGGCCAGAATGAGCGGATTGCCGTAGTTTTCACAGATATAACCCCGGGCTTCGGACTGCTGCAGGACCACCCGGAACTTCATGCCCCGCGGAATCACGCCGATGTCACCCGGCCCGATGGCCAGCAGGCCGCATTCGGTATGCAGCATCAGCCCGCCCTGTTGCGGGACCAGCAGCAGTTCACCGTCGGCATTGCAGAAGAAGCGTGTCTCCATGCTGCGGTTGGCTCGGTACATGTGGATGCCGATTCCCTGCTGGGCCGCGGCATTGCCATTGGTCGCCAGGGTCAGCAGCCCGTCGATAAAGTCCAGCGGCTGGTCCGGTATCGGAAACGGATTCCAGCGCAGCTGATCCGGTGGACAGGGCGTTTCCTGCTCCGGGGCAGTCCGCAAATCGGCCTGTACCAGCGGGTAATAGGCCCCGTGCAGGGCCGAAGGCCGGATGCGGTAAAACCAGTTGCGGCGATTTTCGGCACGCGGCGCGGTAAACGCCGTACTGTTGAACTGCTCGGCATACAGGCCGTAATTGACCCGCTGCGGGCTGAAGCGCCCTTTTGGCAGGGCATTGCTCAGGGCTTCGGACTCAAATTCATTTCCAAACCCCGAAAGGTAAGTCAACTCACTCATGTTGTGGTTCCTCTTGTGCGGCAATCGCCAGCGCCTGCTGCAGGATGTTCTGGTCTCCGATGTGGTTGGCCAGCAACAGAATCAGGCGGGCATTGACTTTTTCGCTGACGGCATCCTCACCCTCGCGGTGAGCCTCTGCCAGTGCAGCAAAAAAAGCATCGGCATCACTGAAATTCGGTTCCAGTATCAGTTTGTCCGTCATCATTTCACCTCCTTCGCCGGACGCCCCAGGGCGTGCTGCATGGCAGCCTGCACCCTGGTCACATCCAGACTGCGCCAACGGGCGGCCACATGCTGGTCCGGGCGGAACAGGTAGGTCGTACCGGGCTGGAGTGCCAGACGCGCATGCATGAAATGCTGCTCATCCGCCAGCGCCAGTACCCCGGCAGGTACCTGATCATTGTCGATCACCACCACATCCAGATCATCCAGGGCCTGCAGTGTCTCGATCTGGCTGCGCAGGGTGTCGGTCATGCCGCCCTTGCCGACGGCAACCAGTGCCACAAAACGCTCCCCCAGATGGCGCAACAGCCAGGGTTCACGGCTGCTTTTATCGCTCGCCGGCACCAGCACCCGCACCGGAGCATCCTTGCACACCGAGCCGGGGCGCATTTCCGCCGGGAAACCGTCAGCCGGGTCATCCGGCGTGCTGAGGCTGGCATTTTCATAGGTGCAGGGAACCGACAGCCGGCCACTGTTGATCAGGCTGCGTGCAAACGGATATTCCTGCGCCAGCTCCAGCACCGTGTCACGGAACAGGCGTGTCACACGGTTTTTGGGGGTGATGAAATCGGTTGCACGGGTGGAGTTCAGGATATTCTCGTCCGCCCCGTGGCTGCGTTCCTCATCATAAGTATCCAGCAGGGTGGCCGGTGCCGTACCGCGCAGGATACGTGCCAGTTTCCAGACCAGATTCTCGGCGGACTGCAGCGCACCGTTGGCACCGCGCGCTCCGAAAGGCGAGACCTGATGCGCGGAATCCCCCACAAACAGAATGCGGTCCTCATGGATGAAGGAATCCATTCGCCGGCAGCGGAAGCGGTACACGCTCAGCCACTCAAACTCAAAGGGGACATCTCCCAGCATGGCCTCGATCAGGGGCCGCACCTTCTCCGGCTGTTTCCACTCGTCCCGGTCGGCATTGGGACCGAGCTGGAAATCAATGCGCCAGATGCCATCCGGCTGCCGGTGCAGCAGCACCGACTGCCCCGGCCAGAATGGCGGGTCAAACCAGAACCAGCGCTCGGTGGGAAAGTCCGCCTGCATGGCAATATCGGCAATCAGGAAAGTGTCATCAAAAATCTGGCCTTGGGACTCAAGACCCAGGCTTTCACGAATGCCGCTGTTGGCCCCGTCAGCCACCAGCACGTAATCACAGGTCATGCGGTATTCACCATCCGGCGTCTCCGTCACTACCTCGACCCGCTCCCCGGTACGCCGTACCTGCTTGACCGTGTTGAGCCAGCGCAATGAAACTGCCGGTGTCTCCAGTATCGTGTTGACCAGATATTCTTCCGGATAATACTGCTGGATATTGACGAAAGCGGGACGCTGATGCCCTTGTTCGGGCAGCAGGTTGAACTCGTACACTTGTTGCTGGTGAAAAAATACCTTGCCCAGTTGCCAGGTCACACCTTTTTCAGCAACCGGCTCACCACAGCCAACCCGGTCCAGAATCTCCAGGGTGCGCTTGGAAAAACACAGGGCGCGGGAACCGAAACTGACCGTGCTGTCATTATCAAGTACCACGGTGGCAATCCCCTGCCGGGCGAAGTCCAGTGCCATGTACAGCCCGGTCGGACCGCCACCGACAATGATGACCGGGTGATGTGCCGGTGTGGCAGCCTCCTGGTCCGGGTGCCGGCGGTACTCGTATACCGGATTGGTATAGGTTGAAACCACGACATTCTCCTCCTTTTTGGGTGAACCCACTCCCGAAAGGAGCGGGTGACTGACGATTACTGCTTCACAACGGATTGCAGGGAATGCCACATATCCTGATCACGCTCGGCAGTCCAGATGCGCGGATCAGGGTATTCACCGGCCTCGTCATAGCAACGCGTGACATTGAACGGCAGGCAGTGCTCAAAGATGACCCACTGGCCATACTTGGGTTGCAGCAGCTGGTAGGTATCGGCATAGGTGGCTGCCAGATCCAGGCCTTTGGCGCGGCATTTCTTCACGTTGCCATACATGTCGGAGAGGAAGTCACGGGTTCCTTCAATGGCCACCCGGCACTCATCCGCATTCTGCAGCGCCTCGCCCCGTCCCGGTACCAGCTTTTCCGGCCCCAGCGCCAGCAGCTTGTTCAGGGTGGACGGCCATTCTTCATGGTAGGCATCACCAGTGTAAGGTGTGGCTCCGTATTCGACCTGATCCCCGGAGAACAGCACTTTCTGCTTCGGCAGCCAGACCACGGTATCACCCTTGCTGTGGCCCTTGCCCAGATGCATGATCTGAACTTCCATGCTGCCCAGATAGACAGTCAGCCGGTTCTCAAACACCACTGTCGGCCAGGTCAGCCCCGGTACCGAAGACACATCGGCAAACAGGCGCGGGAAACGTCCCAGCTCGGAATCAAAATCCTGCTGGCCACGCTCCACGATCAGGTTGTAGGTATTGCGGCTGGCATAGATGCTTTCCGGCTGGTACGCCGAAGCACCCAGTACGCGCACGGCATGGTAGTGGGTCAGCACCACATGTTTGATCGGCAGGTCCGTGACTTCACGGATGCGGCGGATCACGTCCTGGGCCATGGTTGGCGTGGCCTGGGTATCAACCACCATGACGGCATCATCACCGATAATGATGCCGGTATTCGGATCACCTTCGGCGGTATAGGCGTAAGCGCCCTCTGCCAGCTTGACAAAACTGACATTTTTGACTTCGGTATCACCTACCGAGGCAAATTTCTTGCTCATGTTACATCCTCTTTTGGGGGGTCAATCAGGGGGATAAAAGAACTTTTAATTTCGACCGAAACAATATAATATCGATCAAAACTGATTGCAACAAGCTTTTTATTGTGAATAAAAGGAGACTTCGGCATGCGGAAAACTGACAGTACGGCAGTCAAAACCGCCTGCCTGCAACTGGAAGACTTCCTGCCTTACCGGCTGACCGTGGCAGCCGACATGATCAGCCGTTCACTGTCCAAAGTTTATGCCGGTTATGACATCACCATTCCGGAGTGGCGCGTGATGGCCCAGCTGTTCCGGCACGGGAGCCTCACCCCCGGCGAACTCGGGCGGCTGGCCAATATGGAAAAGGCCCGTGTCACTCGTGCCCTGATCCTGATGAACAACAAGGAGCTGATCACCCGCACCCCCGACGCACATGACCGGCGCGTGGCCTACATCGACCTGAGCAATAAGGGACGGACCCTGTATACCCGCATTGAGCCACACATCGTGGCCTGGAACCAGGATTTCTGCGGCCAACTCGGCATCCAGAGCGAGATGGAGCTGCTGCAGCTGCTGCAGGGAATCGAGACCTGGTGCAGGAATGCGGGACAGCAGTGAACAGGTCATGAAACATGGCTAACAAATTGGAAGCGGCCTTCCCAGCCCCCTGAAACACTTGTATTGCAACAGGCAGCCCTTATAATCCGGGAACCGGCTTGTTTTCACTGTTGTTCGTTTCAATCATCATTGATAATGAAGTGTCTCCAACACAACCAAACCGAGTGTAAACCGTTTATTTTAATCACCCTTTATCCTGAAAATGCAAGGTGTGATTCGACCCAGAGGAATTTGGGATTTGTCCAGAAACAAAAAATCCGGCACAAAAAAAACTGCCAGCAACCTGCCCCCACAGGCGCTGGAGCAGGCTGCACTGCAGGCACTGGAGAACGCACAATACCGACAGGCCCTGCAATACCTGAAAACCCTGCTCAAACAGGGGGGCGATCCGGTGCATACCTCAGCCCTGCTGCAACAGGCTTATACCGGACGGGCAGAACAGCTGGCCGATCAGGGCATGTACAAGGAAGCCCTTGTCACCTGGGAATCGGCACAGGCTTACGGGCTGGAAAACACGGACAGGCGCTATCTGGACTGGCTGCTCAAGGCCCGTCAATACCGGCAGTGGCTCTCTGCCTGCCAGCAGTTGCCCCCTGCAGAACAGCAGAGCCTGCAGCCACAACTGGCGGCCATCATACTGGCCGGAGAAACCGCGCTTCTGGACACCCTGGCACCGGAAAACCCGGTCAGGCGTGACCATGAAACAGCCTGTGAGCTGCTGGAGCGCTGGTGTCAGGGTGAATCCCAAAGCAACCTGCAGGCCTTGTTAAAACGCATTTCCTTCCGCTCGCCCTATCGCGACCTGCGCCAGATCATCCAGGCTTGGCCGGAACCCGGATCAGACCCGGAACAGATCCAGCTCCTGCTGCAACGTCTGCCCGCAGACTCCCCTTTCCATCCCCTGGCACAGCAGGCCCGACTGCTGCAGCTGGAGCCACGGGAACTGCTGCCACAACTGGACAGCCTTTCCGCCACGGCTCACAACAGCCAGATGATGATCCGTGGCTGGTCGGGTCCACCCGCCGAATGGCTGAAAAAAATTGCTGCCCTTGAACCGGAGCCGGCCCCCAGAAAACTGTATGACCTGTTCAGCAGGATCAATACAAACCAGGTAACACCGGAGACCCGGAACTGGCTGACCGATGCCTTGAAAAAAACCTGGGTGAGACTGACTCTGGCCTCGGAGCACGGTACCCGATACCCGGACAGGCAACTGCATATCTCCCGGCTGGCACAGCTTGTCAAGCTTCCACCACCGGAAAAACAGCGCCTGTTTGCACTGGCCAATGATGCCGGCGGACTTGCACTGGAAAGCCGCCTGCCGGTTTGGGAACAATACCGCAATGACCTGCTCAAAACTGCGACCACGGCTACTGCTGCCGACCCGTCCCGGAAGACAGGCAGTGTCACCGAACTGGCTGCCCAGCTCAACTGCCATCTGGTCCAGGCTATCCGCGAGGAATACGGCGAGCTGGACGAGTACGCGATCCGGCTGCTGGAGCAGGCGCTGGAACACGATCCCTCCCTGCAGTCAGCATGGGCGGACATTCTGGAATACTACCTGCAGCAGCGTAAGCTCAAGCCTGCACGCGATACCCTGAAACAGGCGCTGACACACCATCCGGATGACACAACCCTGCTGGAGCTCGGTACCCGCATCGCCATTGCCGGTAATGCCTTCAAGAAAGCAGCCGACCATGCCCGGCATATTCTGGCCATCGACCCGATCAATACCCGTATCCGCCAACTCCTGCGCCAGGCACACACGGCCCATGCCGGCAAGCAACTCAAGCAGGGCAAGCTGCACCTGGTCGCGAAGGAACTGGAGGAAGCACGGAACTGGAAAGGCACAGCACTGGATGCCACCATCACCCAGGTATTGCAGGTCTGTCTTGCTGTCCGCCAGCAGGATCTTGCGGCAGCCCGACAGCTTTTACAGGCCCTCATCACCACCGAACCGGGGGCGGCTGTCCGGCTGGAGTTTATTCTCCGGCATGAAAGCCTGTTGACAGACACGCCTCTGGCCACCCTTCTGAATCTGGGGGGGCTGGAACAGGTCTGGAAAAAACCGGCTGTCGCTGATGTCCTGGCACTGGAAAAAACCTTGCGAGAGCTGATGGAAGCCAATGATATCAAGGATTTAACCAAGTCACTCGCCGGTCTGCAGGCACCATTGAAAAAAGCGGCCAAACTGAAATTTGCCGTGGGCGAAGGTGAAAGCCTGTGTGAGCTTTGGCTGCAAACCCGTCAAGAGGCATTATTGACGGCTTATGCCACCCGGCTGGAAAAAACCTGGCCGGACAAACCCGTTTTCACCTATTACCGCTTTGCAAACATGCAGTACCTCGGTCCTGTTGCAACCATGAACCGACTGGAGCAGGCCTGGGACAAGGCCAGAGACCAGGGGGACAGTATCACGGCCAGCCGGCTGGGCAGCTTGCTGGATCGTCTGAACGGATTTGACCATCATGATTACCCCGTTCCACCGATGCAGGATATTCTTGATGGAAAGTTCAGCCCTGCTCTCGATAATCTGATTGAGAATATGTCGGCCAGGGAACTGCTGGATTTTATCAGCATGATGGCATCGGACGGCATGCTGGCCAGACAGGTTCTGGAGCATTTTGGCGAGCAGGCCCTGCGTGAACTCTGCCGCAGCATGATGCGGGGGGATTCTCCAGAAGATTTCATCAAGCGCCTGGAAAAAGGTTTTTCATGAACAACCCTTATCTGATTCTCGGATTGCCGGAATACCTGCCTGAAAACCCGCTGGATGAAACAGGGCTGGATGATGCCACCGTCAAGTCAGCCTACCTGCAACAGCTGCGGCGCTATCCGCCGGAACAGCACCCGCAGGTTTTCCAGCAGATCCGCCGGGCCTACGAGCAGCTTGAAACCCGCCAGAAACGTCTGCAACAGGCCTTGTTTGACACCACATTACCAAACCGCCAGGATGTGGTGACCGCCCTGATGCCCCGGAATCCACCGGCACGCCCGACACTGCAGCAGGTACAACAGCTGCTGGCGCAGGGCTGACTATCTGGAGAATATGCTTGGACACACCCGTTGAAACCCTGATGAACCGGTTTCGGGAATTTCTGTTGCAGGCAGAAACCCCAACCGATCCTGCTGCTGCCGGGCTGGAACAGCCCCCGCCCGAGCCTGATCTTTACAGCCTGCTGAGTGAGCTGGCAGCCCTCAAGGCAGAGGTCAAAAAGGAATCCCGCCAGCAGAAGGAAGCCATCGGCCACTTCAATACCCTGCTGGAAACCCTGCAAAGCAATAATCAGCAGCTGACGCAGGAACTGGGTCAGCAGCAGCAAGCCCGGCAGGAAGCCGTTTTTCAGGCCCAAAGCGGCCTGTTGGCGGAAATCATCGACCTGCAGGAACGCCTGGCGATAACGGCAGACAGTATCCGGCACTTTGCACCGCCACGCTGGGAGCGCAAAACCTCACGGAAATTCCGCATCAGCCAGCTGGAAGGACTGGAAATCACCCTGCGGCGGCTTGAGCAGCTGCTGGAAAGCCGGGGTGTCACGCCGGTTGTGGCACTGGGCAAACCCATGGACCCGCATACCATGCGGGTAGTTGGTGTCAGAACCGATCTGCAACAGGCGGATGGTCTGGTACTGGAAGAAGTGCGCCGGGGCTATTTCTACCGGGGCAAACCGTTCAGGCCCGCCGAAGTGATCGCCAACCGTCACCACAGTCCGCCCCCCACCGACACACCCCACTGATTCAGACGAGGACAGAAATACATGCCACACCCAAATGCCAACGAGACCATTATCGGCATTGACCTGGGCACAACCAATTCCGAAGTTGCCCTGATCCGTCAGGACAAGGTCGAAGTACTGGAGGTTGAAAACGGCCACAAGCAGCTGCCATCCTATGTCGGCTTTGACAGTAACGGCGAGTTGCTGGTCGGAGAGGCGGCCAGAAACCAGTATACCCTCTACCCGGAACGTACCATCAAGTCGGTCAAACGCCACATGGGCAGCGATGAACGCCTGGTACTGGGTGAGCAGAGCTATACCCCCCAACAAATTTCGGCCATGATCCTGCGTCGCCTGAAGCAGGTGGCTGAGGCCGCTTGCGGCACTCCCATTGAGCGCGCAGTCATCACCGTTCCGGCCTTTTTTTCCGACACCCAGCGTCAGGCAACCCGTGATGCCGGAGAGATCGCCGGGCTCAAGGTGGAACGCATCATCAATGAACCGACGGCCGCCGCGCTGGCCTACCAGACGGATCAGCACAAAGCCCGCAACATTCTGGTCTACGATCTGGGCGGCGGGACGTTTGATGTCTCGGTCGTGCACATGGCTGCCGGTGTGGTGGAAGTCCGTGCCAGCCACGGTGACAATCACCTGGGTGGTGATGATTTTGACCAGTTGTTGCAGGAGCACATCTGTGACTACCTGAAGGAAAGCCAGGGGGTTGACCCCGCTGCGTCAAGCCGGGCCCTGTCCAGAATCAATCGTGCCGCAGAAATCGCCAAAATCGCCCTGTCATCACAACCTTATTACACCATTGAGGAAGAGCACCTGCTGGAAAAAGATGGCACACCAATCCATCTCAGTCTGGAAATCAACCGCAATGAATATGAGGAGATGATCAGCGGGCATATCGACAAAACACTGGAAGCTGTCCATACCGCACTGGCCGGTGCCAACCTGCGCGTGGCAGATATTGATGAAATTCTGCTGGTGGGCGGCTCCACCCGCACGCCACTGGTGCAGCAGCGTCTGGAAGAGGAAACCGGCATCCAGCCGCGCATGGAACTGGACCCTGACCTGTGTGTTGCCATGGGGGCAGCCGTACAGGCGGCCATGCTGGACGGTTCCAAAGTGGGGCCGATTCTGGTCGATATCACACCTTACACCTTCGGCACCAGTGCAGTCGGTGATTACAATGGCATGGACTATCCCTACTGCTTCGTTCCCCTGATCCGGAAAAATACCCCAATCCCCGTCACCCACAGTGAATCGTTCTACACCATGTACGATGGTCAGAAAAAGGTTGAGGTCAATGTGTATCAGGGAGAAAACCCGGATGCGATGCAAAATACCAAGATCGGCAGTTTCATGCTGGAAAATCTCGGTGACCTCCCTGCCGGCTCCCCTATCGTCACCACATTCTCCCTCGATATCAACGGTATCCTGCAGGTTTCAACCCGGGAAAAGAAAAGCGGGCACGAGCAGGGCCTGACGATCGACAACGCCATTTCCCGCTTCAAGGATGATGAACTCACCCAGGCCCGGGCCGCCCTGCAGCAAATGATGGAAAACCCGGATGACACTGATGCGGAAACCGGCCCCCATGGCCGGAACAGTCGCGAACGGGTCAAGGCCCATGCCCTGCTGGACAAGGCCCGTGCCCTGCTGCCCGGACTGGAGGGAGATGATCAGGAAGATACCATCAACCTGATTGAAGACCTGGAACAGGCCCTGCACAACGGGGAAGACAGCGGGCAGCTGCAGCAAAGCATTGATGCACTGAGCGATCTGTTGTACTACCTGGAACCGGACCTGGGTTCTCAGTAATCATGGACCGCTGCCCCAACTGCCGTGCCCGCCTGACAGACGGGCAGGAAACCTGCCAGCGCTGCGGCATGGTACTGACGGACCTGCAGGCGCTGGAAACTGCCGTGGCCCGGCTTGACCGGGCAGCAGCCCGGGCCATGCTGGCCGGTGACCGGGCCAGAGCCGACAGGCTGCTGAAACAGCGTCAGCACCTCAAACACGACCCGCTCACCCACCAGCTGTTGCTGTTTATGGCCCGGCTGCACTGACTCGGTGCAGTGCAGCAATCCATGAGTGCCGTTTTTGATTTTGTATACAAAATCAAAAACAGATTGCATACAATTTTTCCCTGTACTAATCTGTTCTGGTCATTGGCATCCGATACCTGCCGACCCGTATGACTGAAACAAACCAGCTTTTGCATACATTTCCCCCTGTCCGTCTGCCTCCCTGGTGGCCGGAAGCCCTGCAATCGATACAGCAACAAGCGGCAATACTGGTCCGGGTACAGGCGGTACAGGGCTCGGCCCCGCGGGCACCCGGCAGCTTCATGCTGGTATTCCCGCAGCACGCCTTCGGCAGTATCGGCGGGGGACGCCTGGAATACGAAGCCATGCAGCAGGCACGAACACTGCTGCATACCGCGCTCCCTGGCACCCGGCCACGGCAGCAGGCCTTCATACTCGGCCCCGACCTGGCACAATGCTGTGGCGGAGCCGTCCGGCTGGAACACATCCGGATTGACAATGCCGGGCAGCTCAGGCAGCAGCTGCAGGAAGGCCCGCCCGGCCAACAGGCAGTCCCGCCCCCCCTGTTGATACTGTATGGTGCAGGGCATGTGGGCCGCGCCATTGTGCAGGTCATGGCTCCCCTGCCCTGGCAGATTCACTGGATCGACAGCCGCCCCGACCACTTCCCGCCTTATCCCCCTTCCCATGTCACCTGCCTTGAAAATCCCGACCCCACTGCCAGTGTTGCCCAAGCCCCTGCAAATGCCTGGTATCTGGTCATGACACATGATCATGGCATTGATCTTGCATTATGTCAGGTCATACTGACACGGGCTGATTTTGCCTTTCTGGGGTTGATAGGCTCCCGCACCAAAGCCGCCCGCTTTCGGCACCGACTGCGGGATGCCGGTATCGCAGGGCACCTGATTGAGCATCTGACCTGCCCTGTCGGCCTGCCCGGCATCAGCGGCAAGGAGCCTGAAATCATCGCCATTGCGGTGGCCGCACAACTACTGAAACTGAAAGAGGAGCGTGCATGAACCCGGTACCCCGCCTTGAACTTCAGGGCATCAGCAAATACTACCCCGCCGTGGTAGCCAACAAGGACATCAATCTCCGGGTCATGCCGGGCGAAATCCATGCCCTGCTGGGCGAGAACGGTGCGGGCAAAAGCACACTCATGAAGGCCGTCTATGGCGTGATCAAACCCGATGAGGGACACATCTTCTGGAACGGCGAGGAAGTACGCATCAGCAGCCCCGCCCATGCCCGTCGACTGGGGATCGGCATGGTATTCCAGCATTTTTCCCTGTTCGATACCCTGACCGTTGCCCAGAATATCGCACTGGCCATGGACCAGGCCGTGAATATGCGCAAGCTTTCGGCACGCATTGCCGAAGTCTCCGGACACTACGGACTGCCACTGACCCCGGACCGGCTGGTGCATGACCTCTCGGTCGGGGAACGCCAGCGTGTGGAAATCGTGCGCTGCCTGTTGCAGAACCCGAGCCTCCTGATCATGGACGAACCCACCTCGGTTCTGACCCCGCAGGCCGTACAACGCCTGTTTGGTACCCTGCGCCGGCTCTCGGATGAAGGCTGCAGCATCCTTTACATTTCACACAAACTGGATGAAATCCGCGCACTGTGCCATAACGCCACCGTGCTGCGGGCCGGGCAGGTAACGGGGCAGGCCGACCCCCGCCAGGAAAGCGCCAAAACCCTGGCAGAAATGATGATCGGCAAAGAACTGCCGGTCTGCCTCCATGGCGAGCCGAATCCGGGTGGAAGTGAACGGCTGGTGGTGCGGAATCTGGAACGCACACCCACCGACCCTTTCGGAGCCCGCCTGCACCAGCTCAGCCTCAGTGTGCGCAGCGGGGAAATCTTCGGCATTGCCGGGGTATCCGGCAACGGTCAGCAGGAACTGCTGTATGCCCTGAGCGGGGAGCAGCCTTCAGCCACGGACCAGATCGAAATCAACGGTAAACCGGCAGGGGCACTGAATGCTTCCGGACGCCGCAAACTGGGACTGCGCTTCATTCCCGAAGAGCGTCTGGGACGTGGAGCCGTGCCGGAAATGACCCTGACCCAGAATGCCCTGCTGACCGGGTATGACTCGGGCCTCAAGCCGGGCTGGTTTATCAATCATCGCCGGATACGGCGCTTTGCACGTGACGGTATCAGCCGTTTCAATGTCAAGGCCCCCGGACCGCAGGCCGAAGCCAAAAGCCTTTCAGGCGGCAACCTGCAGAAATTCATTGTCGGGCGCGAGCTGATGCTGAACCCGGACGTGCTGGTGGTGGCCCAGCCCACCTGGGGCGTGGATGTGGGGGCAGCCACCTTTATCCGCCAGACCCTGATCGACCTGCGCAACGCGGGTGCAGCCATCCTGGTGATCTCGGAAGAGCTGGATGAGCTGTTTGAAATCTGTGACCGTATTGCCGTCATTTCCGAAGGCCGCCTGTCCGCAGCCCGCCCGGTCAGCCAGACCAATGTGGAGGAAATCGGCCTGCTGATGGGGGGCATGGGACAGGAGGATCAGAACCCGGCCCCGAGTGCGGAAGGAGTCAGTGCATGAGTATCCGTCTGGAACCCCGTCCGGCCCCGTCACGGGCCATGGTTTACCTGTCACCGGTGCTGGCCATGCTGCTGATGCTGCTGTTCGGCCTGGTGGTCTTCACCCTGATGGGGCAGAGTCCCGTCAAGGCTTTCCACGCTTTTTTCATCGAACCGGTCAATGACCTGTATGGTCTGGGCGAACTCATTATCAAGGCCTCACCACTGGCCCTGATTGCACTCGGATTGTCCGTGGGATTCCGGGCCAATATCTGGAATATCGGTGCGGAAGGACAGCTCACCCTGGGAGCCATTTCGGCCGGGGGCGTGGCACTGCTGTTTTATGAAACGGACAGTGTTCTGGTACTGCCGCTGATGCTGCTGGCCGGGGTGCTGGGCGGCATGGGCTGGGCAGCGATTCCGGCCTGGCTGCGTACCCGCTTCAATACCAACGAGATACTGGTCAGCCTGATGCTGGTTTATGTGGCCGGGTTTGTCCTGAGCTGGCTTATCCACGGGGCCTGGCGTGATCCGGACGGCTATGGCTTTCCGCAGTCGCGCATGTTCAGCGATTCAGCCCTGCTGCCGCTGCTGATTCCGGGCACCCGTACCCATGTCGGCGTGCTGTTTACCGCGCTGGCGCTGGGTGCCGCACTGGTCTTTCTGCGCTGGAGCCTGACCGCGTTCAAGATGAGCGTGGCCGGGCTGGCTCCGCGTGCAGCAGCCTATGCCGGTTTTGAGCAGCGCCGGGCAGTCTGGCTCGGCATGCTGGCCGGCGGCGCTGCTGCCGGTCTGGCCGGCAGTCTGGAGGTCGCCGGGCCTATCGGCCAGTTGCTGATACCGCTGTCACCCGGTTACGGTTTTGCTGCCATTATCGTGGCCTTTGTCGGACGCCTGCATCCTGTCGGCATCCTGCTGGCCAGCCTGCTGATGGCGCTGCTGTACCTCGGCGGCGAGTCGGCACAGATGCACCTGTCGCTGCCCTCGGCGGTCAGCGGCGTGTTTCAGGGCATGCTGTTGTTCTTCCTGCTGGCCTGTGATGTCCTGATTAATTTCCGCCTGCGCCGTACCCGCCCGGTTCCGGCTCCGACAGCACCCGCCAACCCCGTCACCCCCCCGCCCGTGGAGAACAATGCATGAACCCGGATACCCTGATCCTGATTCTGGTCGCCACCATCGGTGCCAGTGTGCCACTGATTTTTGCCGCCCTGGGTGAACTGATCGTGGAAAAATCCGGGGTGCTCAACCTCGGCGTGGAAGGCATGATGATCGTCGGGGCCGTCAGCGGTTTCATTATCACTACCGAAACCGGCAGCCTCTGGCTCGGTGTGCTGGCCAGTGCCGTGGCCGGCATGCTGATGGCGCTGATCTTCGGCTTCCTGACCCTGAGCCTGATGGCCAATCAGGTCGCCTCCGGTCTGGCCCTGACTATTTTCGGCATCGGCCTGAGCGCTTTTGTCGGCCTGTCCTATACCAGTGCCACCCTGAGCGGCATGCAGCCCCTGGCCATTCCGGTGCTGGGCGAACTGCCAATCATCGGCCCCCTGCTGTTTGCCCATGATCCGCTGGTCTATCTGGCCCTGTTCAGCTTTGCGGCAATCAGCGTGTTTCTGTACCACAGCCGTGCCGGCCTGATTCTGCGTGCCGTGGGTGAGTCACCGGCTTCGGCCCACGCCCTGGGTTATCCCGTGATCCGCATCCGCTATTATGCCGTGCTGTTCGGGGGAGCCATGGCCGGTATCGGGGGCGGCTACCTGAGCCTGGTCTATACTCCGCTATGGTCGGAAGGCATGACCGCCGGACGCGGCTGGATCGCGCTGGCACTGGTGGTATTCGCCACCTGGCGGCCTTTCCGGGTCCTGCTGGGCGCACTGCTGTTCGGCGGTGTCACCATCGCACAATTCCATATACAGGGCACCGGGGTTGAAGTACCCTCACAGTTCCTGTCCATGCTGCCCTATCTGGCCACCATCCTGGTGCTGGTGCTGATTTCCCGTGATGCCGGCACCATCCGGATGCATGCCCCGGCATCACTGGGAAAACCCTTCCACCGGGAAGCCGGCTGAGGCTTCCCGACTCCATGAAGAACCTACTGACCCTATTGAACCGAAAAGGAAAAATCATGTACAACACAACCCTGAAGACCCGGCTCAAGCACCTTGCCGGTATCGTTCTCGCTACCGGCCTGCTGATCGCCGGCAGTGCCCAGGCAGAAGACAAGCTCAAGATCGGTTTTGTTTATGTCAGCCCGATCGGTGATGCCGGATGGACCTACCAGCACGATCTCGGACGCAAGGCGGTGGCCGAAAAGTTCGGCGATCAGGTGGAAATCAAGACCATCGAGAGTGTCCCGGAAGGGGCGGAGGCCGAACGCGTCATCCGTGATCTGGCCGCCTCCGGCAACAAGATAATCTTCGCCACCTCCTTCGGCTACATGAACCCGACCCTCAAGGTCGCCAAAGCTTTTCCAGACACGGACTTTGATCATGCGACGGGTTACAAGACCGCTGAAAACATGGGTAACTACAATGCCCGCTTTTACGAAGGCCGCTATCTGGCCGGGATTGTCGCCGGGTCCATGAGCCAGTCCAATGTGCTGGGTTATGTTGCCGCTTTCCCGATTCCGGAAGTGCTGCAGGGCATCAATGCTTTTACCCGTGGCGCACAGACCGTGAAGCCCGATATTGAAGTCAAGGTGGTCTGGGTCAACTCCTGGTTTGATCCGGGTCGTGAGCGCGAGGCTGCCGATGCGCTGATGGATCAGGGGGCCGATGTCATCACGCACCATACCGACTCCACGGCGGTGATAGCTGCTGCCGAAGAAAAAGGCAAGTACGCCATCGGCTACCACTCCGACATGTCCAAATACGGCCCCAAGGCTCACCTGACCGCCGTGACCCATCACTGGGACCAGTATTATATCGATCAGGTTCAGGCCGCCATCGATGGCAAATGGGAACCCGGTGCCATCTGGGGTGGAATCAAGGACAGCATGATTGACCTGTCTCCCCTGAATGATGCCGTGCCGGAAGACGTGCGCAAAAAGGTGGAAGCTGCCAAAGCGGCCATTGCTGCCGGTGAACTGCAGCCATTCGGTGGCCCGGTCGTGGATCAGGCAGGTACCGAGCGTGTGGCCGAAGGCGCCGGCCTGAGCGATGAGGAAATTTCCAAAATAGACTATTATGTCAAGGGTGTGAGCAGCAAGCTGCCGAAATAAAACGCCCCCTGACACAGCGGATACTTGGCTGATACAGTGGTCCGGGCGGTCTCCGGCCCGGACCCTTCACCCGGTCGCTGACCTTATTTCACTGAATATTTCAAGGTTATGCTGGACTTGGCATGCGCATCAACATCCCTGGCATCCAGCCAGGTGCGCTTATACTGAAAGTCATCATAAAGCCCCAACTGGTTGTTGTAGTGTATGGAAGGCTTGCCGTCCGGACCGATAAAACCACTTTGTCCCGGTGGCACCACCTCAAACCCGGTCACGCCCTCTGGCGTGAACACCGTCTGGTTGTTTTCCGTGCCCCGGTTCATGGCAATGCGGCTTTGCATGATCTCATCCTCACCCGACTGGGGGATATTCAGGAAGTTGGTATTCCTGAATTTCAGCCGGGCAATCGGCAGGCGCCAACTGGCCGGATCGGCCCCGAAGCGCTTTTCCAGTGTCGCCAGGGCTGCCTGCAAGGTGTCACGGATAATGGGCAACGGGTCTTTGTCATTGAAAAAATTGTAATCCTGCGCAATACCGGACTGTTTGCCCAGCAGGGCTTCATACACCGCCTTGGTACCAATCTGGACATTCACCCCGGAACCCGGCGGGCTTTCCGGGGTGGGATAACCTGCAGAGGCAAACCACTTGAAATAATCCCCCAAGTCATCCTTGAGGCTGGCTTCCAGCATCAGGGGCAGCCAGGTCTGGAAAATAGCCGTGGCCGCACCGTCATAATGACCGTCATTGTCCTGATCACGCGAGAAATAATCCCACTCTGACAAAGTCTGCGCAGCTTGGCGCAAAGGGTCATCAGCCGCCAGATCAGCCGTCGCCTGTTCAATATAGGGGATGAAATAACGGGCATTGGGGTCCATCAGGGCCGCATCCGCCATCAGCTGGCGAATCTCTTCTGCGGTGAAACGCTCCTTGGCCTCCAGCAGCCTGGTCAGCACTTCAACCCGGTCAGCCTGGCTCCAGGAATACCAGTATTCATCCGGGTTATTGATCGTGGGGCCGGGCCGGTTGTTCCAGTTGGCAATATAACCGGTTTCGGGATTGTAGACCTGCGGGTTGTCACTGAAAGGCTGAATGCCTTGCCACTCCCGGTCGCCCTCACCGGAGGCCGGCAGCCGGTTATCGTGCTGTGGGAGGCGCTGCGGATAGGCACCGGTCAGTGCATAGCCGATATTGCCTTCCTTATCAGCGTAATACCAGTTGATATTCATGGCACTGCGGGCAGCCTGGGTGCGCCATTGCTCGTAATTTTCCGCCTGGGTGGAGCGTGTCCAGCCCAGCAGGGTTTCGATTTCGCGCCCGGCCCAGGTCCGCTTTTTGCTGTAAGCGACCCCTTTATCCTCATCCATTTCCACCACCAGACCGTGTACGGTTTGCCAGACATCCAAAGAAACAGACTCACCGCCCTTGACCGCAATGGTTTCGGTGCGCTTTTGCATCGGCAGGTATTCCCCCATGAACCGGTACTCGTGCGGATTGTCGGGGTTGAGTGTTTCCTGATAAATATCCACCACATCAGCCGCGCCCCAGGTACTGCCCCAGCTGATATTGCGGTTGTAGCCGAACATCACGGCGGGATAGCCGAATGCACTGTTGCCAACCAGATCAAACCCCGCTCCGTGCAGACCAATGGAATAGGTATAAGCCGGTACATACCAGCCAAACTGCGGCCCGTTGAGCAAAATGGCATTGGCGTCTGCTGCCTTTGCCTTGCCGACAATAACCATATTACTGAAGCCCTCGCCGGGCCTGGGCGGGGTAGCCGGGGTGTCTGTGCCGCTGCCGGTCACGGCCAGCACCTGCGGTCGTTCTGCGGCGGGCCTGGCCGGTGTGGGCGGGCTGCTCAGGGAAGCCGTTGGATTGCCTGGAGGCGGTACGGATTCAGGCTGGCTTTTAGGCAAGGTAGTCGGGGCTTTGGGATCACTGACCGGGTTGATCTGATTGAAAATAGCCCAACCCTTATCCTCACCATGCTGTTTGATCATGCCATCCAGCAGTTTCTGGTTATCCAGCTCGGTATTGTAATCGCCAAAACGGTTACCCATGGAGCCGATAAAAATCATGGCAACATCAAAACCGCTCCAGTGTTGCGGCTGGAAGCCATTATCCAGGAACTGCTTCGGCAGCAGGACCTCAGGCTGATCCCTGACAGTATCAATCCAGGCATTCAGCCCCGCAGCATACCCCTCCAGAATCGCCCGGTCGTCCGCATTGAGTGCAGCCAGTTGCTGCATGATGGAAACCGGGTTGTAATTGCGGCGGGTCGCTTTGTCAAAATCCAGATAATCTGCTCCCAGCACTTCGGCTACCCGGCCCTGGGTGCTGCGTCGGGCCATTTCCATCTGGAACAGCCGATCCTGACCAATGGCATAGCCATAGCCGTAAAACAACCCATACGTCTCGTCGGCATAAACGTGCGGGGTGCCATAATCATCGCGCTTGATGGTCACTTCAGCGGCCCAGGCCGGGATACTCAAGCTGCACGCCAGCAATGCCGTTGCCACGGAACGCCGCATGAGCGCCTGTTGTCTCTCCACTTTCATTACGCCTTACTCCTCCTCAGGATCAGTTTGTGCTTCGCCATTCACATGAAAAAGACCGCCCGGGCAGCAGCAATACTGCTGCCATACAGGGCGGTCGAGACCGTAACCGGCTTTAAAAACAGGTGGGGTCGGGCAGGATTTCCGGCAGCAACACCCGTTTGCCGTCGGGTGGATTTCCCGGTATCAGGCGTCTTTGGACGCTGCCAGACGGCAGGGCAGAACGGAATAAGAAGTTGTTGCCTGACATGTGCTCCTCCTCCCAAAGGACACCGGAATTTTCCCACAAGCCACCATCATAAGCCGTTTGGCCGGCTTTGTCTTTCCGGAAGCCCCTGTTTTTACCCTGAAAGCATCAGGAACCGTGTACGGTTTGCGCTATCATGTCCAATATACCCTGCCAAAACCAAAGCGGACAGCACAAGCCATGAAAAAACTGCCCATCGGCATCAGCACCCTCCGCAAGCTGCTTGAGGGGGATTTTACCTACGTTGACAAAACCCGGCAGGTGTTGCAACTGGCAGCAACCGGTGGCTACTACTTCCTGTCGCGTCCGCGCCGCTTCGGCAAGTCGCTGCTGCTCAATACCCTGAGTGAAGTGTTTTCCGGCAATGAGGCCCTGTTTCGGGGCTTGTACATTCATCCGCACTGGGACTGGTCAATCACCTATCCGGTGATCCAGCTCAGTTTCGGGGCCGGGGTATTACGCAATCGCGGGGAGCTGGACCGCCATATCCGCCGTATTCTGAAAGACAATCAGGAACGTCTGGGCATTGCGTGCGAAGACCGGGAGGATGTCTCCGGCTGCTTCGCTGAACTGATCCGCAAAGCCAGCCTTCAGTATGGTCAGGGGGCCGTCGTTCTGGTCGATGAATACGACAAGCCGATTCTGGACAATATCACCGCCCCGGACGTGGCTGCCGAGATGCGTAATGGCCTGCGCAATTTCTACTCGGTCATCAAGGACAGCGATGAATACATGCGCTTTGCCTTTCTCACCGGGGTGAGCAGGTTCTCCAAGGTGTCGG
>Ga0116152_10001025_pt1 | contig 22952 bp, 17 predicted proteins | sample AD_UKC119_MetaG_FD_89894 | JGI IMG/M metagenome (GOLD analysis project Ga0116152, IMG submission 89894) | Active sludge microbial communities of municipal wastewater-treating anaerobic digesters from Hong Kong - AD_UKC119_MetaG | ecosystem: Engineered > Bioreactor > Anaerobic > Digestate...
AACGACACCACCGACTTGTTTATCAAAGGATACTTAGGCAAGATGCTTTTTACCGGTGAAGATGTGGTTAAAAAAGTACACGTGCTTTCAGGAGGGGAAAAGATGCGTTGTATGATTGCCAGAATGATGCTACAAAACGCCAATGCCCTGATTTTGGATACACCAACCAACCATCTGGACCTGGAATCGATTCAGGCCTTCAACAATAACCTCATCCGCTATCCCGGGAATGTGTTCATGGCGTCGCACGACCATGAATTTATTCAAACGGTGTGTAACCGGGTCATAGAACTCACCCCCAACGGAGCAATCGACAAACTCATGGAGTACGACCAGTACATCCAGGATGAAAAAATTGCAGCGATAAGAGAGGAACATTACAAAAACGATTGACCAACTGGGTCAATAGCCTTCTAATGGCTTTGTTCTTAATACGTCAGGAGTACAAATCGATGGAATAAATAATTAAAAACCAACCATTAAACACACGGACATTAATATTATTTATCTTGAAAAAATCAAAAATAACTACTATTTTACAAAAAATAGTTTAATATCCATAGGGTAGCTGTATCTTTGCAGTATATTCTATTAGAAATAAAAATATGACATTTAAAGAGTTACAACTTATTGATCCCTTGCTCCGTGCAATCACGGAACTTGGCTATTCAGAACCAACACCTATCCAGATACAATCGATACCCCTGTTATTGGAAGGCCATGATTTGCTAGGCTGTGCACAAACCGGAACCGGAAAAACAGCGGCTTTTGCCCTTCCGATTCTACAACATCTCTATACGAACACCCAAAAGCATGACAAGGGGAAAAGAAAAATACAGGCCTTAATAATAACGCCAACCCGTGAGTTAGCTCTTCAGATTGCCGACAGTTTTACCACCTACGGGAAATACACAGGATTAAGAAATACTGTTATTTACGGCGGGGTTAAGCAGGGAAAACAAACAGAAGCGCTGGAAAGAGGAGTGGATATTCTGGTGGCAACACCGGGGCGGCTTCTCGACCTGATGAACCAGGGCTATATTACCCTTTCCCAGGTCAGATATAGTGTGTTGGATGAAGCAGACCGTATGCTTGACATGGGCTTTATCCATGACATCCGTAAAATAATCGAACACCTGCCCGCCAAACGGCAATCCCTTTTCTTTTCGGCCACCATGCCACCAGCTATTATTGCACTGTCGCAAAAAATTCTTGGCAACCCAAAAAAGGTTTCCGTAAAACCCGAACAAACCACTGCAGAAAAAGTGGATCAGGCGGTATATTTTGTCGGTAAAAAAGAAAAACCCGAATTGCTTGTACACCTGTTGAAAGCACAAATGCCTGCCTCTACGCTCGTATTTACGCGCACAAAACACGGAGCCGATAAAATTGCCCGTGCTTTAGGCAAAAACAGCATCCATGCAGAAGCCATACACGGGAACAAATCACAAAATGCCCGACAGAAAGCCCTGGGAAATTTCAAAAACGGGACCACAAAAGTATTGGTAGCCACCGATATTGCTGCACGAGGCATTGATGTTGAAAACCTCTCATTGGTTGTGAATCTCGACATCCCTAATATCCCTGAAACCTACATTCACCGCATTGGTCGGACAGGCCGTGCCGCAGCCAGTGGCAACGCCGTTTCGTTCTGTGATCCAGAAGAACGACCCTTTCTTCTGGACATTGAAAAGCTGATCAAACGCAAAGTTTCAGTGATCCATAACCATCCCTTTCTCAATGAAGCATTTGTTCCGGTTGCAGTAAAAACAAATCCAAAAGCTGCCTATAGGCACAAAAATAATACACACAGAAAAACAATTGGAAAATGAGCACAGCACATACCTTTCATATTCCTGTTTTAGGCGTAGGGTATTCCATGGATACCCCGATTAAAGTAGCCCATCTAGGCATTGATTCCGTTATTTCCATTGTCGACGATTTTGTGATGGAAAAAATGCGGAAATTTTATTCTGAAAAATTCTGTCTTCCTTTTGAATCGGTCAATAACAATACAAAAAACAGCCGGGTTAAACGAATTACTCTATACCTGAATATGGTAAATGATATTGTAGAGAAGAAAGTAGAATCTTTCCGCCTTGCGGCCAGAGAAACCTACACGCAGGTCAGAGAATACCTCGGATTATTACCTGAAAATGCTACCCTGTTGGATGATTTTAATGCTTGGGTTAAAACGAAAAAAAACCCGTCAGATATTGTTGCATGGATCCGGGAAAACCTCCCAGTGGGCAGTATTGATGTTAATATTATGACCAAAGTAGATAAAACCAATTATTACAACGGTGAAGCCTTGCCCTATATTAATAATGATGCACATGCCGCATTACGGGGATTTGCAGAAAGCAAACTCAAATCATCGGTCGTTTTTTCTGCAGGAATGAACCCCAGGTTATACGGATACATTGAGCAGTTTGAAGATTTTTATCCGGATGCGGAAGGCACCCTGTCAAAAAAAATCATTCTGAAAGTCAGCGATTATCGTTCAGCTGAAATTCAGGGAAAATTTTTGGCAAAAAAAGGATTATGGGTCTCTGAATACCGGATTGAATCAGGGCTTAACTGTGGCGGACACGCCTTTGCCACCGAGGGGTATCTTCTGGGACCAATTTTGGAAGAGTTTAAAAATCAACGTGATACACTAATTCAATCACAACACGAATTATTCATCAACGCACTAAAAGCAAAAAACCGGCCGGTGCCATCGCATATATTACCGGTAAGGATTACAGCACAGGGCGGAGTGGGCACGGCCGAAGAGCACAATTTTCTTCTCCGGTATTACCGCCTCGATGCCATTGGCTGGGGAACACCCTTTCTATTAGTACCCGAAGCCACCTCAGTAGATTCCGACACCCTGCAACAGCTGCAAAATGCCGGTGAAGGCGACCTGTACCGAAGCGATATCTCCCCTTTGGGTGTACCCTTCAATAACTTACGAAATAATTCAAAAGACCTGGAAAAAGACCAGGCTACCTTGCGGGGAACGCCTGGAACATCCTGTCCGAAAAAACTTCTTGTCTCCACCACAGAATTCTCAACTATTCCACTTTGTACCGCGTCAAGTAAATACCTGAAACAAAAAATAAAAGCGATAAACAACGAATCAGGAACTCCCGAAAGTAAAATGATTCGCATTCGCAAACTAACGGAAAAAGCCTGTCTTTGTATGGGGTTAAGCGAATCAACACTACAATCACACGGAATAGGCAAAGAAAAATCAGGACGTGGTGTCTCCATTTGTCCGGGCCCAAATCTGGCCTATTTTAGCCGCATAATGACACTTAATGACATCACCGGCCATATTTACGGTAAAACTAATATGTGCAACAACACATTTCGGCCGAACTTGTTTTTTAAAGAAATCATACTCTATATTGAATATCTCGAATCAAAAATTTCAGAAGCAGGAAAAATCATTGCCACAAAACAACAGGGGCATCTTCGGGCTTTTGCGGAACATCTGGAAAACGGCATTCATTATTATCTTGCGCTTTTTAAAAGAAATAATAAACTGTTTGCCGTAAAACATAAACCTAACGAAACGGTTTTACTGGAATTTCTGCAGGGGATAGAAAGTATTAAAAATCGCATCAATACTATGGCTGAATAGGATTTTTTATCCTGGTAAATCATAGAAAAAAAAGGAGTTAATACAGAAATTTTCATCCATTCTGTCATTCTGACTTTTCGGAGAAGATTTACATTTTCCATTAAAATATGGCATTATTCAAATAAAAAGGACCAGCCTGAAGCAAAAAAATGACGATTCCGTATCAAAAAAAATTATTTTTTCAATAAAATGAAGAATCATCCATAAAAAGTATTACATTTGCACTTTTAATACAAATAATATTATAATGAAAACAGGAACAGTAAAATTCTTCAATGATGCCAAAGGATTTGGTTTTATCATCGACGAAGAAACAAACAACGAGTACTTTGTACACGTGTCAGGTTTAATTGATGAAGTTCGCGAAGGCGACTCCGTTGAATTCGAACTCAAAGAAGGTAAAAAAGGATTGAATGCAGTAAATGTGAAAGTAGCATAACGAAATACACTTTTTTATCCCAAAAGCCTGTCGCACAACGACAGGCTTTTTTTATACATCCAAAATCCAACCGCCTACAGGAAGATAAATCAACGACTTTACTACCTTTGTAAAACAAATACAACACGATGCAACCGATATATCTTGATTATAACGCCACAACCCCGGTAAGCCAAGAAGTGGCCAGCGCCATGCAACCCTACATTGAGTCACGCTTTGGAAATCCTTCCAGCACACACTGCTATGGAACAGAAACAAAAAAAGCGGTAGAGATTGCCCGCGCACAAGTAGCTTCGCTCATTGGTTGCAACCCCGCTGAGATTGTTTTTACCAGTGGTGGCACCGAGTCGAACAACTACGCCATAAAAGGCGCAGCCCTGGCATCAGCAAAAAAAGGCAACCATATTATCACCTCATCAATTGAGCATCCAGCTGTATTTGAAGTTTGCAAATACCTCGAAAAAAAAGGATTTGAAATTTCTTGGCTCCCTGTTGATGAATACGGAATTGTTGACCCGGCAGAGGTAGAAAAAACCATTCGTCCCACGACTGTGCTCATCAGTATCATGCATGCCAATAACGAAACAGGTTCCATACAACCTATCGAAGCCATCGGAAAAATCGCCACCCACCACAATATCCTATTTCATAGTGATGCAGCCCAGTCGCTCGGAAAAATAAAAACCGACGTGAATACCCTCCACGTCGATTTATTAAGCATTGCAGGCCACAAGCTATATGCCCCCAAAGGCATTGGAGCGCTCTATATACGTAGCGGTGTAATGCTGGAAAAACTGATTCACGGGGCTGACCACGAACAAAACCTTCGGGCAGGAACAGAAAACGTTATTGAAATCGTCGGACTGGGCAAAGCCTGTGAAATTGCTGCACATCACCTAAAACAAAACGCCATACATTATCAAAAAACCCGCAATTATCTGCATGAACTTATCAGCCACAGTCTTCCGGAATGCAAACTGAACGGACATCCTGAAAAACGGCTTCCCAACACCCTGAGCCTTTCATTCCCAGGCGTGGAAGCAAACACGCTGCTCAACAGGCTCGAAAATATAGCTGCCTCTGCCGGGGCAGCCTGTCATGCAGAAAGCATTGATGTTTCAGCAGTTTTACAAGCCATGAAAGTACCACTCCGCTATGCCATGGGTACATTGCGTTTCTCAACCGGAAGGGAAACCACGCTGCCGGATATCAAACAGGCAGCACAGGAAATCATTGAAACCGCTCGCCAGCTTATGCCGGAACATCAGGAAAACAATATCACCCATTCAGCCTCCATAAAAAATATTAAGCTAACCCATTATACCCATGGACTGGGGTGCGCCTGTAAAATAGAACCCAGAAAACTGGAAGAAGTCTTACAGCTTCTGCCGTCATGGAGCCATCCCGATATTCTCGTGGGCACAGAAACCTCCGATGATGCAACCGTCTACCGCATTAATGATTCCACCGCCATTGTCCAGACCCTCGACTTCTTCACGCCCATTGCCGATGATCCCTACGATTTCGGAGCCATTGCAGCAGCCAATGCACTCAGTGATATTTATGCCATGGGAGCAGTACCCCTGTTCGCGCTAAATATTGTTGGATTTCCTGAGAACCAGCTTCCCATGGAAGTGTTACATCAAATATTAAAAGGGGCACAGGAAAAGGCAGCTGAGGCCGGTATTGGAGTATTAGGTGGGCACTCCATCGAAGATCCGGAACCAAAATTCGGAATGGTCGTGACGGGAATCGTCGATCCCCAAAAAGTAATTAAAAACTATGGCGCACTACCCGGTGACTGCCTGATTTTAACAAAACCGCTTGGCCTTGGTATTCTTACGACCGCAATAAAACGAGGCCTTGTAGAGGTGCCAACCGAAAAAAAGGCCATGGAAGTGATGAAAACGCTCAATAAAGCCGCTGCGGAATTAATGCTTCGATACAAGGTACATGCCTGTACTGACGTAACCGGTTTCGGGCTGTTAGGACATCTATATGAAATGACAAAAGCATCAAAATGCAACATAAGCCTAACCTATGACCATATCCCCATTTTTCCGGAAGCCACCTCCCTGGCAACTGCCGGAGTAATCCCCGGGGGAACCCATAAAAACCATGCTTTTATAAAAAACCAGGTAAACTTTAACCACCATCCCCTACTCCATCAGATGCTTCTCTGCGACGCCCAGACCTCGGGAGGACTGCTAATCGCTATGCCTGCATCCGAAGCAGAACAATACGTTCATGCACTGAACAAAACTGGAAATCATGATGCTGCGGTTATTGGAGTATTTACAGAAGCAGGTGAGGGCAAAATCAGTATTTTATAAAACCAAATAAAGGTTAAAACCATACCGAAACAACAGAATTAATATTCTATCCCCTCTCTGGCTTCTATCCCTTTGGAATAGTAATGCTTAATTTCTTTCATTTCGGTCACCAGATCCGCATTGTCGATCAGTTCCTGTGGGGCATACCTTCCGGTAACAATCACTTCTGTTTTTTCGGCGCGGCCGTTAATTGCGTTCCACAGGCTATCCAGCGAAAAGAGACGATAATAAAGGGCAATAGCAGCCTCATCCAGCACAACTACGTCATACTGTCCGGAAGAAAGGATTCCGGTAACTTCCTCCAGCCCCTTTTGTGCGGCCTGAATATCCTTTTCGGTTGGATCATTATAAATAAAACAATCCAATCCATACTGTTTGACAGTGATCATGGGCAGATATTTTTCCACTGCCCGTATTTCAGCATAACTTCTGCCTTTCACAAACTGGGCAAAAAACACATTTTTTCCGGCTCCTGCAGCCCGGAGAGAAAGACCAAAAGCAGCGGTAGTTTTCCCTTTCCCATTGCCTGTATACACATGTACCATTCCTTGCATCGTTTAAAGTTTTGGTTTAAAACAAAAAGTTCCCGGGTTAATACCCACCTGAAAAGTATCACGGAGAATTCCCGCAGCCGTATACCGATACACCCAACCCCTTTGTACATAATCAATTGCGTCGGCTACATACACTTCAGAAGTCACAGGATCGACCCCCAAGGCATAAAAACCACCTGAAGGGAAGTTCCTGCGATTTCGCTGAATAAAAACTTCCGGTTGAAAATCACCACGTACAGCAACCCGGTATACATCGCTATGAATAAAATATAAAGTATCCCCTGTTCCATTAAGCTTTAATTCCAACAGCTTGTCACCCGGGTCAAACCGAAAGGTATCTTCAATAACAGCCGAAAGTGCATCGATCCGGGTCAGCCCCGGAGATTCCTGTCCGTAAGGGCTTCCTGCTATTCCACCATCAGACAGAACCCATATTTTTCCATACCGGTCGCAGGCCAAAGAGGAAGGCTGTTTTACAACTTCTATCGAGTCGATCACGGCATCGGCCGAAGCATCAATCACCAGTACCTGGTTATCAAAACTCCAGCAGGTAACATACACCCGGTTTTCGTATTGTACCATCTGTTCGGTCGGATGTTGATAGGAATAATTTTCAGGGGTTTTTACGCTGATCTGTCCGGTTATTTCCATTGTAATAGGATCGATTACAGCCAAAGAGCGTGCGTAAAGATCGGATACATAGGCTTTATGGCTATCTAAAAAATGAATATACCGGGGTGAAACCAGTCCCTGAATCTTTCCTTCATAACGAAATGTCCGTGTATTCATAACTACAATTTTCCCGCTGTTATTCACTACAATATAGGCAAGTGAGTCACGAATTACAGCCGATTGTGCCACATCGCCCAAGGGAAGGGCATTCGTCTGATAAAAAACATCATTATAAACTTTGTTATGGTGAATATCATAATAAGAGACAGAAGCATTGTCGTACATAAAATTCCCCTCACAAACAATAAAAAGCCCGTCGTATCCCTGAGCCACCGGAACAGGACGGTGTTTCCAGAGTTCATCATCTTTCATACAGCCTGAGACCATGGCCAGACATCCCAAAAACAACAGAAATAAAACAACCAATTGATATCGCATAGGCATTTTATAAGGTAATCATAATCTGAAGCAAATAATTTCGTTTCGGCATGGGTGTAAACAAAACCGTATGATAGGTTTCATTAAAAAGATTATAAATTTTAACCTCAGCATCGATTGAAAAACGGGGAAAAACAAACCGCTTACCCAGGAGCAAATCATTCATAAAATAGGGATACAACCAATCACGCTGTATTCTGTCATTACTGGAAGTTGTATACCGTTCACTGAAACTGTTATGTTGATAAGTGACTGAAAAAGAGCGGAACGTAACTTTAAACATAGCATTACCGGAATGACGCGGGATAAAAGCCAATTGTTTTCCATACGCATCATCACCCCAGGCCACTGGGTCACCGTAATTTATAGCCCGGGTAAATGCATAATTCGCCACCGTGTTAATTCCAACGGATCCAAGAAGTAAACTGCCGGAAAAAGAAAGCTCAACCCCTTTCGAAACCACCCGAGCAATATTTTGCGGTTCCCAATACCCTTTAAAATCGGGTAACCAGATAATCCAGTCGGTGATATCATTATAAAATGCTGACCCTTCAAGATGAAGCTTCACGTCACCGGATGCCCAGGCCATCTCCATACCCAATTCACCAGCTATGCCATGTTCAGGGCGCAAATCAGGGTTACCACCAGGCACCCAGAATAAATCGTTTAACGTGGGCTGATGGTAATTTCGGGCGATGTGTCCTTTTATCAACAGCGTTTGTTCTGGAAGAACCCTGTAGTCGAAACCCACGAAAGGAATCACCGGAAGGAGCTTTCCGTCCACCCGCTCGAGACGGGTCATAAAATTCAGGTTGAGGCGGCCGGCAAAACTTTTATAAGCCGACAGAAAAAGCGATTGCTCATGACGCAACTTTGAATACCCGGTTTTTGTTACTGTATCTTCGGTTACGACCTGATGAATATTCCAATCGAATGCACCCTTTAATTTAAAGCCCTTCGGCAAAGACCGTGAATAATATAATCCATTAAAAAGGCTTTTCACAAAGCTATGGGAAGAAACGGCAGGATAAGCGCCGGTCCCCGCAATGGTATTTACCAGGGAATAATTCAGTGTTTTATGGCTTATCCCCGTGCGCACCCGAAGTAAAGAGACCGAACCGTAATGATTCCATTCCATAACCCCTTTATGGTCGATATCCTGCTGACGGCTTTGTCCAACTCCCTCAGGGCCTTCATAACTGGTTATTCGCGGAATAGCCCGCTGTGCGCCCTGCCCCCAATACCGCAGGGAAACTATATCGTGCTTTCCCGCCTTCATATAAAACTCCTGCAACACGCCGGCGATGCGATAATCAGCATTATGATTCGTATCCGACGGATTGATAATTGCCCCCGTAATCGAATCAATGATACCTATTTTGCGATTGATAAAAGGAAAGTCATTACAGGAATAAGTATGATAAAGCCGGGTATGGGATCGAAAAGTTGCAGTACCGGCCTTAACCGAAAGATATTCATTATGCGTTCCGAACGAACCCAATCCCTGAAGGTACTTTACTTCAGGGCGTTGATTCCAGTCGACGAAATTATTAATCTGAATCACACCACCAAACCCACCACTGTAATCTGCAATACCCGATGCGCCATGCTTTAATTCCACGGCATCGATCACATACACTGGAACCAGCGAAAAATCGACCATGCCGGCCATTGGGGTATTAACAGGGATGCCATTCCACAACACCTGAGTGTGGGCCGCTGAGGTACCCCGGAAAGAAGCCGTGGAAAGCGCTCCTCTTCCATTATTTTTTATAAATACAGGAGTATTTTCAGCCAGTAACTCCGAAAGGGAAAGATTTATTTTATCCATAATAATCAACGTATCTACCCGGCTGGTTTTCATTCCAGCCTCTTCAGGTAAAAAGTTACGGGAAGCAATAATCTCCACAGGCTGTAAATCGACCGCAGTGCCATTGGCAAACTGTGCATTAACCAAAAGCGGGAGTATTACCACAACAAACGACAAGAGCATTCTTCTCATTACTTTTTAATAAAAGGGGTTATGGATACCTGAGTCGATGAATATACACGAAAATAATATACTCCGGGGATAAGCCCATCAACAGCAATGGTGTTTTTTCCTGCTTTGACAGCTCTTTCCAGCATCACCGCCCCAGAGACCGAATAAAGCTTCAGACAGCCTGAAAAAGGATGATCCAGTGTAACTGAACCCCCGGCAGGACAGGGATAAACAATTGCCTTGACAGAGAAGGGAAGATCATCAACAGACTGGTCTAGCACTACCCGGCAATGTACCGTAGTCGAAACCGAGGAGTCACCAACAAGCGTAGCCGAAATTTCAAGCATTCCTGATTCACTCACATGAAGAACATTGGCATTATCCACCCAGGCGTCATGCTGGTTGGTTGACCAAACCACTTCGCATGCTGGAGTATAGCGTCCCTCTAAAAACACAGCATATTCAAGGGGATAATCACGTTGCTGCAATATTAAAGGCAAATCAGAAACCACAACGCAATGACCGGAACCAAAGATATGGGGGTTAGGCGGAACATCAATGGCGCCGGAGATTTCTGTAGATATTTCACCAAGCCAGCCCGCATGGTCAAGTACCGCACTTTGCACCTTTACAAAATCAATAACAGGTAAATCAACATACATTCCTGTGGTATCGATAGCCCAGGAAATATCAAAAGGATCACCGCCTGAATTTTCGCTTTGGGCAGTATATGGATTATCAGGGAGAGTGTAGGGGGCTGAACCCCTGGGTTGGTTATCGGCATAACCAAATGTACGGGGATAGGAATTCACGACAACCGGAGAAGTGGTATCAACAGCGCCGGGAAGCCGTGTTCCACAAAGTGAATAGGAGACGGAGTCGATAGCCGGAAAATAAATGGGCTGAGGATAATAAGGCTGAATATGGAACGGATTGGGCTGCAATAGACCCTCCTCCCCGTCGCTACCCATCCAGGGAATAGGTGCGGCCTTATTACCTCCCGGATTATAATAGGTTACCACATAGCTCCTTCGGGTGGATGTAAAAAAATGATCACTTCCAGCCAGCTCATACCAGGTGTCGTCAGGAAGGCCATTACGGTTATCATCGGCCATCACATAAACAATAGCCGGCTCAGACCAATTCAGTCCCGCATTGCCAAACAATGTAAAATCAACACCAAAAGGGTTATCCGGATGATTGTCAACCGGTTGCTCAAAACCAAAAACCACATATCCGCCAAAAGACCCCAATGCCAGAGAACCTGAAATTCCTCCGGTGATCGAGGAAGTACCCTCCGGAGTGCCCATAGGAGACAGATTAATGAATTGCCCCGGTGCAGGCTTATATTCATATACTGCCGAAATATATTGTGCCGGAACCTTAAGGAAAAAAGCGATAAACAGAAAAGCAACCATATACTGTTTCATAGGCTAATATACTATACGTTAACACTCTGCCATACCCTGAGGTGTACCTTATTGTAGCCAAAAACTACGAAAAAAATGCTGGGAGAAACCGGGAAAAACCTGATTGCTCCCTGTTCGCCGCAGGCTGCAGAATTATGGTTAAGGCAGGTCTTCTGACTTATCTCTGCTTTTGAGGCCTTCCCACTTCCGGAGTGAAAGCAGTGGCATTTCTCAAAAGCGATATTATGCTTATGCACAGAGACTTACAGCAGCGGGAACTGTTGCTGATTTTCACAGCATTCCCTTTTAACCCATCGGGATCACCCGTTCGGGACCTATAACTCTACAAAAGTAAACTTTTTTTATGAAGAACACCTTCTTTAATACTTATATCAAAAAAAAACACCTGACAATAATAAAACACTAAAAACCAATATAGCAAAGTATTCTTTCTCAGAAATATTTCTTGTTAATCATCCTGACACTTGCGATCATTACACATTTATTCCGTTTCTCTCCCTCCACCACGAGAGTCATCACACACCCTGTTCAATTTTGTCAATCAGCCGCATTTAAAAACACTGTTGTCCGGTAAACCTTTCGAGATTTCTCCCTTTTGTTGAAATGACAGGGCTTTCGTGATTATCTTCCTGGGATGGGGTTGCTTGCGGTTTTGCCACAACAAACCCCATCCATTAAAAACTAAGTAGCTGTCATTCCGAACGGAGTGAGGAATCTCTGATCAAGAGTCTGGATAAAATCAAGTTTTACCAGACAATAATGTTGGAGAACATTTTTTATAAAATTTTTGCACGGAGCCTTCCGCCGAATAATGGAGGAAGAGACAAACAGCGTAATAGGGCAAGGTTTCGTCAAAGGAATAAACATTCCCGTTTTTCCCCTGAATTTTTCTATTTTTGCAACACGATCATAAACGACACCCCTATGGCAGAAATCCTCAATGACATCTCACGCACCTTTAGCGAATACCTTCTCATTCCAGGCCTCACCACGGAAAACAGTCTTCCTGACAACGTGAACCTGAAAGCACCTCTGGTAAAATACCGCCAGGGAGAAACGCCTGCTGTACAAATAAATATTCCCTTCGTCTCGGCAATCATGCAGGCCGTAAGCGACCACACAATGGCGATAACACTGGCGCGTAACGGAGGATTATCCTTCATTTTTGGATCTCAACCCATTGAAAAACAAATGGATATGATCCGAAAAGTAAAAAAGTACAAAGCCGGATTTGTAACCAGTGATGCCAATCTCACACCGCAACATACCCTGCAGGATGTTATGGAATTAAAACAACGTACGGGCTACTCAACAATTGGCATTACACACGACGGATCTTCAAACGGACAACTCCTGGGGATGGTAACCGGCAGAGACTACCGGCCTTCAAAAGATCCACTGGACAAAAAGGTGGAAGATTTCATGACCCCTTTTCATAAACTAATTACAGGATCATTCGGGATTTCACTACAGGAAGCCAACGATATTATCTGGGAGCACAAATTAAATGCCCTCCCGGTCATCGATAAAAAACAGCACCTGAAATATTTTGTTTTTCGTAAAGATTACGACAACCACAGGGAGAACCCATACGAGATGTTGGATGCTAATCATAAATTGCTGGTTGGTGCAGGAATTAACACGCGTGACTACCACGAACGGGTGCCCAAACTGCTGGAAGCCGGGGCAGATGTACTTTGTATCGATTCATCGGATGGATATTCTGTATGGCAAAAGCAGACCATTCAATTTATTAAGAAAAATTTCGGGGAAAGCACCCGGGTTGGTGCAGGGAATGTAGTGGATGCAGAAGGTTTCCGGTATCTGGCAGAAGCCGGTGCCGATTTTATAAAAGTGGGCATTGGAGGTGGATCAATCTGCATAACGCGCGAGCAGAAAGGGATAGGAAGAGGTCAGGCCACTGCACTGATCGAGGTTTCGAAAGCACGCAACCAATACGCGAAAGAAACCGGAATTTATATTCCGATTTGCTCGGATGGGGGAATTGTACAGGATTATCACATGGTGCTGGCTCTGGCTATGGGTGCTGATTTTCTGATGATGGGAAGGTACTTTGCTCGATTTGACGAAAGCCCTTCACGAAAACTGATGATTGGCGGCAAATACGTAAAAGAATACTGGGGCGAGGGCTCCAACCGGGCCAGAAACTGGCAACGCTATGATAGCGGCGGAAATGACGCGTTAAAATTCGAGGAAGGGGTTGATAGTTATGTACCCTATGCCGGTAAGCTCAAAGATAATCTGGAAACAACACTGGGAAAGATAAAATCTACCCTGTGCAGCTGCGGCACTTTATCGATTAAAGAACTGCAAAAAAACGCAAAAATTACATTGGTATCCTCAACCAGCATTATTGAAGGAGGGGCACATGATGTAATTCCCAAAGAAACACAGCTATAATAAGACATGAATCCGAATCAGACGTGGATACGAAAAAACCAACTCAGGTGATTTGTTTTGGGTTCTCTTAAACGGTTGTATAAGTTAAAAAAAAACACCAACTTTACCGTGTTGTTCCCGACTTATACTTCGACACACTATGGTATCACATCTTTCTTACACAACTACCGTCAAAAAATTGCAAAGCAAAACCCTTGCATTGCTTTTCCTGTTTTTCCCTTTTCTGACATTGGCTCAGCACGACACCCTTACATTCACACCGCACTGGCTTCCGCAGGCACAATTTGCAGGCTATTATATGGCGCAAAAGATGGGGTTCTATGAGCAGGAAAATCTGGTAGTCAATATTGAGCACCCATCCGCTTCAATTAATGCCACAACAAAACTGGCCGACCACGAAGCCGATGTTATTTCTCTTTTTCTGGTAACGGCCATCACCGCCCGCGATCAGGGTGTCAATCTGGTAAATATCGGACAAACCTCACAGCAATCAGCCTTGCTGTTTATCACAAAGAAGGAACATAATATTAAAACCATCAGCGACCTGAACGGGAAAAAAATCGGGATCTGGAAAAGTGGCTTTGATGAGATTCCTAAAGCACTGATAGATAACAATAATTGTTCAGTAGAATGGGTCCCAATTTTATCGACAGTGAATCTGTTTTTAATTGGAGGTATTGATGCCATGACCGTGATGTGGTATAACGAATACGATGTGATTGTTAATTCAGGCTTTGATCCTAACGAATTAAATCCGGTTTTTATTTCCGATTATGGGTACAACGTTCCGGAAGATGGGCTCTATTGCCTGAACGAGACACTGCAAACAAAAAAAGAGACACTGAAGCGATTTGTAAAAGCTTCTATGAAAGGCTGGGATTATGCCGCTTTACACCGCGAAGAAACGCTGGATACGGTTATGGCACTTATGAAAAGAAAACATATTCCTTCAAACCGCTCGCATCAGGCCTGGATGCTGGATCGGATCATCGAGCTTCAGGTTCCCGATGAAAAATCAACGATAAAAGGAGAACTCGTAGAAAAGGATTATAAACTAACACAACAGATCCTTCTCAATGGAAATTATATTAAAACCAAAATTCCTTTTTCGGATTTTCACACGCCCTTACTTTTGAAATAACCTGATAGGTAGTCTTGTATAACACGTACACCTATGATACTGAACCTAAAAAAATCACTTTCCACGCGCATTGTTGTAAACATATTACTGTTTTGTATCCTACTATTCGTAATCTGTTTAGGAACCTTTTATTTATTTTCAAAAAGAACCATAGAGAAAAAAACAACGGATTATGCTATTGAAATATCAAAAAACACAGTGTTGGAAGCAGAAAAAATTCTTAGTAACACAGAAGTTATTTCAAAAAACTATATCTGGCTGCTGGAAAAAATGAATATGCAACCAGATTCAATCTCTAATCTTACCCGCACCATTGTTGCAAACAATCCCACGATTCAGGGATGTGCTATCGCTTTCGAACCCAATTTCTTTCCCCAAAAAGGATATTATTTTTCTCCCTATTCCTGTCATATCGGAGATTCGATAGTCACCCATCAAATCGGGAACCCGGAATACGAATATTTTTATATGGATTGGTTTCAGATCCCCAAATTTATCCGGAGTTCATACTGGACAGAGCCCTATTATGACGAAGGGGGATCAAACAACATCATAGCCACCTTTTCCACACCCTTTTATACAACAAGTGAAGCGGGAAAAGTCTTTGCCGGAATTCTGACCCTTGATCTTTCCCTGGAATGGTTTACAGAGATGATCTCTTCAGTAAAAATTCTCCAGAGCGGATTTGCTAGTGTCATTTCACAGCACGGAACTATCGTATCACATCCCGATTCAGAACTGATTATGCATCAGACAATCTTCACGTATGCAAAAGAGATCAAGTCACCCGATTTACGCACAATCGGACGGGATATGCTGGCAGGGAACTCCAATTTCGTCAGTGCCCAGCTGCGTGACAGACAAATGCATCTTTTCTACACACCTCTTCCTACCAGCAAATGGTCATTAATTGTAGCCTTTCCGGAGAAAGAGATGTATGCCTCATTAAAAAGCACTACATTTATTTTGATCGCACTCACCCTTTTCGGATTAGGCTTATTGATTTTTCTGGTGCAAAAGATTGTAAGGCGACAAATTGCTCCATTGCGGGTTATTGCAGCTTCAGCCAAGGAGGTAGCCAAAGGGAATTTCTCCACACGACTGCCGGAAATCAAAACGGAAGATGAAATGCGGCACCTGCGGGATTCATTTTGTTACATGCAGAAACAGCTTACGGTGTACATTGAAGACCTGAAGAACACTACCTCGGCAAAAGAAAAAATCGAAAGTGAATTGCGCATTGCGAGGGAAATTCAGATGGGCATGATTCCAAAAATATTTCCTCCTTTTCCCGACACTCCGCAAATCGATTTGTATGCCATGCTTCAGCCTGCCAAGGAAGTGGGGGGTGATTTATACGACTTTTTTCTGATCGATAATGATCATATGTGTTTTGCGATTGGAGATGTCTCAGGAAAAGGGGTTCCGGCCTCATTGTTTATGGCAGTAACACGCACCTTACTGCGCAGCACTGCACCAAAACAACTCTCCACCGCCAATATAGTAAATACCCTCAATCGTTCACTCGCGGCAGGCAATGAATCAAGTATGTTTGTAACCTTTTTTCTGGGTATTATCAACCTGAAAACAGGAATATTAACCTACACCAATGCAGGCCATAATCCGCCGATTATCATCCACAGTGATGCGGAACCAGAATTCTTTGAGACCACCGATCAGATTCCTATCGGATTGTTTGATTCGTATATATACAGGCAAAGCAAAAGAGAAATTCACGCGATGGATAAACTCCTGCTGTATACCGACGGAATCACCGAAGCTGAAAACGCTGAAAAAGCACTTTATTCCGACCATCGCCTTATGCAGTGTATCGCAAAAAACAAACAACACCATCCCAGGGGTATTATTGAAGCCATTACCGAAGATGTAAAACTTCATGTAGGCCATAATGAACAATCGGATGATCTAACGATGTTAAGCCTGATTTATCAGGTCTAAATCAGGTCTAAACACATTACTATCAAAAGTATAATAAACCAGAAAACCACCCAGTAAAAGTAGTTTCAAAGAGGGGCTATTTTAAACATTAAAGCGAATATTCAGCATATCCCCATCCTGAACAATATAATTTTTTCCCTCTACCGAAAGTTTGCCTTTTTCCTTGCAGGCATGTTCAGATTTAAGTTGAAGAAAATCAGAAAGTTTAATAACCTCGGCACGAATAAAGCCCCGTTCCAAATCACTATGAATTACACCGGCAGCCTCGGGTGCAGTCATCCCTTTTTTTATGGTCCAGGCCCGGACTTCCTTGGGACCCGCAGTAAAAAACGATTGGAGATTCAGCATAGCATACGCTGCCCGGATCATTTTATTAACCCCGGGCTCAGATAATCCTGCATCCTCCAAAAAAGCATTCCTGTCGTCAGCGCTTTCCAGTTGAGCAATATCGGCCTCCAGAGCACCGGCGATAACCAACACGGTGGCACCAGAATCTTTCAGGTATTCCTGCACCGCCTTTGAATAGGCATTACCGTCAACCGCGCTTTTTTCATCCACATTACATACAAAAAGCACAGGTTTTTCCGTAAGCAACATGAGTTCTTTAACCACTTTTCGTTCCTCTTCGTCCAATGACATATCGCGGGCATTTCCAAAATTCTCAAAATGCGCCACATATTTATTGAGGATTTCCATCGTTTTTTTAGCCTCCTTATCTCCGACTTTTACCAGTTTTTCAGTACGCTGAATTTTCCGTTGTACCAAATCGAGATCCCGCACCTGAAGTTCAAAGTCAACAATCTCAATGTCACGCACCGGGTCGATACTCCCTTCCACATGGGCCAGGTTATCGTCATCAAAACAACGCAACACATGAATCAACGCGTCGGTCTGCTGTACATCGGCAAGAAATTTATTGCCAACCCCCTCCCCTTTGCTTGCACCTTTTGCCAATCCGGGTAAATCGATTATATCCACAGTAGCATGCACAACGCGTGCAGAATGTACCAAAGCATCAATCGCATCTAGGCGCGGATCAGGTACTTCAATCATTCCGATATTTGATTTTGTGGCGCTGAAAGCATAGCTTGTAGCCTCTGCTTTATTATTTGAAATACAATTAAAGATAGTCGTTTTCCCGGTATTCGTCAGGCCGATAATTCCACAATTTAAACCCATATTCTATTTTTTTGCAAAGGTAACGAAAGCGGATAATTATTGTGCTTTTTGAAAATATTCCCTGTACCATTCCGCTATTTTTTCTGCTCCTGACGATGCATTGGTATCAGGAAGCGACAAATAAAAAACGGAATCACCGTTATGCTGTGAAATTGCATAACGATAAGCCTTATCGTAGTATTCCAGGACAATTTCAGCAACGGTAAAAAAATCGTTATTTTTCAGGGCAAGCAAAGACGCATTCACCCGGTTACTGCCCAAACGCTTACTAATCCGCATCACGGCATCCTTTAGCTTGTCGTTTTCCACACCAGTATAGTCATCAACCAAATGCATAACCCGCTGTTTCAACGGGACAGTAATCACGAGTAGCGGAGCCATTCGCTTATTATTATAAAACTGCTGAGGCAGAATAACTTTTCCTATACTACGGCTCTCATCCTCAAGCCAGACTGGCCGAAACGGGTCTAATATACGCCATTGGTCGAAGAGAAGGTTTTCGAAAAACTCTGTGGTAGGTTGTTGTGGCTCATTGATATGCCCGAAAGCTGAGCCTTTATGACAGGCCAAACCCTCCAGATCAATTACCTGATGGCCTGATTTTTTCAATGCAAGCAACATTCCTGTTTTATTGCTACCTGTCATCCCTCCAAGGACGAGAACAGGCCGGTTTTTATCCAAAGTTTCATGCAGATAACGGCGGTAGGCCCGATATCCCCCTTCCAGAACATAACAGGTATAACCCGCCTGAGATAAAAGCCAGGCCATACTCTCACTTCTTTTACCCCCACGCCAACAATACAGAAGTAACTCGTGGCTATGCAGTGAGGCCGCATTTCGAACATACTCCGACATTTTTCTCCCGGCAAAATCAAGCCCGGCAAGAAATGCCTTCTCCGGGCCCGACGTTTTAAATAAAGTACCTACAATTTTTCGTTCCTCATTCGAAAACAAAGGGAAAGATACGGCCTGAGGGATATGACCCTGGACATATTCGCCAGGAGATCGCACATCCAGAACCGGCAATAAACGGTCGCGCAGCGACAAAAAATCCGCTATAGAGATATAAGTTACCACCGGTCAAAGGTATAAAAAGATGTACACCATTAAATTACTTCAATCGCTTTGCTTTTCAACCACCCGACGCTTCCATTTCCGAGTTTAACACGCACCCATTCGCCCACATGTTCCGTAATCTCCACTTTTGTTCCTTCATGAACCACAAAAATATCTATGCTATCGTCGGCAGGAGAACTTTTGGCTGTAGCAGTCGGGGCGAAAACAATCGCATGTTTATGTGCAGTCAATTGTTGTTGAGAGGCGACAGAAAGCACCACGGTGAGAATAAAAAAGACCATTCCGGTAAGAAACCCGTAAAACCCGACTTTTCGCAACGTCATGCCCGATATAAAACGGTAAACCAAAAATAAAACTGCACTAAAAGCAAAAACACCCAGAGATAAAATCGCCCAGCCACCAGGGGGAAGGAGAATCAGAAAAGAATTCCACCAGCGTTCATAAAACAACAACGGCAGGGGCTCAATTTTGTCTACCGTACGCGATTGTGCAAGCTCCAGATTAAACAGCAAATCCTCATCACCGGGTATCAAAAGACGTGCTTTTTCATAATAAAAAATAGCCAACGGAATATTATGCTGTTTATAAGCCGTATTTCCCATATTATAGTACACTTCTCCGGAAGCATAACCGGATTCAATGATTGTGGAAAAATAACGCATAGCATCGGCATACTGTCGTGCAGAATAGGCCTCCACACCCAGCGAAAACAACTGTTCCGGGGTTTCCTGTGCGCCCGTGTGAAAACTTATAAAGAGCACGACAAAACATAATATAAAGTATTTTTTCATCAGGCTGCTTTTTTTAGGTATTTTTCAAGTTGTGTAATAATTTGAACCGCATCAGAATAAACGGCCTGCATTCCTGAGCCTAAATCTCCGGGTGAAAAGCGGGCGTAATCACATTGTGCAACAAGAGATAAAAACCGCTCAATTACCATATCCGGCACCGTGGAGGAGGCTAGCTTTTCTTTCACTTGTTCCGAATTCAACACCGAAAATGGGATATTCAGTTTATCCCCCACATAGCCCCACAACGCATCAGAAACCTCTTCATAGAACGACTCGATCTGATTTGCTTTCAGGTATGTAGCGGCCTGGGCAAGCCTCCGTTTCGCAAATTTGGTTGCCTTCCGGTTTTTCATCCCGGCCATATCGGCCCGATTCTTTCTCCGAACAGAAAAAAGAATAAATAAAAACAAGAAAATGATAATAATAAGAACAAGCCATTTATACCAGGCCCTCGTTCCGAAGTAAGATGCATCCGGATGATAAAATCCGGAAACACCGGTTTTGATATACCGGATATCTTCACCTAACAGTTTAACCTCCTCCCTTGAAAGCCCGGAGTAGACCATGGCGTCGGAATCTGGTGTCGGATTTTTATGCACAGTAATTTCGTACGTTTCGGTACGAAGGGTAACATAGCGTTCACCGGCCGGATCAAAATAAGCTAATTCAACCGGTTGAATTGTGAAAACACCTGCATTACGCGGAATCATGACATACTCAAAGGTAACCGCACCAGTGACCGAATTTGCCGTTGTCGTAATATTCCGGTTTACCTTGGGGTCATAGACTTCAAAATCGTGAGGAAACCTGAATTCATGCAAGTCGATCAGGTGGAGGTTGCCTGAACCCGAAACACGATACTTTATGGTAATGGCTTCATTTACATTCAGGGTAGTTTTATCAATTTCGGAGGAGATACTGAATTTCCCCACCGCGCCACCGAAACTGGCTGGTTTTCCTGCTTCCGGGAGTGGCAGAACCGTAATCGTAACCGGCTCGGAAACACAATTTACCGGCACGTTAGCCGTACGTGAATTAAAAAAAGGATCATTAAAAAATGAGTCGAAGAAAGGATCTCCGGTAGACCGGCGAGATTGCTGACTGCTCTGAACCTGAGCAATCACTTCAACTTTAGAAGGCTCAAGCGTTAGTTTTCCGCTTTTTTGGGGAAACAAAACCGTCCGTTTCAATTCACCCATGGCATACACCTGATTATTCAGTGCTACCCGTTCGAGATTGATGCGATCGGGAATATCCACTTCCTGTGCCCAAAAACCCGAATAATTCGGGAAAGAAATATCACCAAATCCTGCGAGATTGACCTTTGTATATACTTTCTGGGAAACAACCAGTTGCTCCCCAATATATACCTTATTTTTACTGGCCTCAGTACGAACAAAAAGCGACTCATCCCCAATTTCACCCACGCCCTGATTAGCAGGCCGGCTGGCGGAGGATGTTGCATGCTGGGATTGTGCTGCTGCAGGTTGACGTGTGCCCTGCGACGCTTTTCCGGCCACCACCTGAATTTCGACCGGATCGGACTGCATCGATTGCTTTCGCGAAACCTGAATGCTGGCCGGCCCGATAGTAAACGAACCCGTTTCCACCGCCTGCAGCCAATAGGTATAGGTAGTGGTTGTTGAAGTGGTTGTTTTTCCGTTACGAAACTCAAAATTGCTGCTTCGGCTTTGATTCGGGCCGCTTAAAACACGGAAAGGATCCATAGATGGCGCTGAAAACTGCGAAAAGTCACCCGAAATCGTGTAAGTTAACCTAAATTGCTCGCCATTGCGAACCACTTTCGGTGCAGCAGCGGAAAAACTTATCTCCTGAGCCACACCTGTCAGCGTTGACATCAGCCACACCAAAAGGGCCAAACGACGAAAATATTTCGTTATCATGTACCTCATTTTACCAATCCTTTTCTATTTTAACACGCGTAGCTTTCACCTTTTTTTCGTTCAGTTTCTCCATGGTCTCCTTTTCATTCTGCTTTAATGCCTCCAGCATACGCTCAGCATCTTCCCTTGAAATTTGCTGTTCCTGGTTTTGCTGTTCCTGGTTTTGTTGTTCCTGGTTCTGCTGTTCCTGGTTCTGCTGTTCCTGATTCTGCTGTTCCTGATTCTGCTGTTCCTGATTCTGCTGTTCCTGATTCTGCTGTTCCTGGTTCTGCTGTTCCTGGTTCTGCTGTTCCTGATTCTGCTGTTCCTGATTCTGCTGTTCCTGCTGCTTCAGCATCTTTTTGGCATACTCCAGATTGTAACGGGCATCTTCATTGGCGGGATTTTTTCGCAGAGACTCTTTATAAGCCTGTATAGCTTTTTCAAACTCCTGCTTGCTCATTAATGAATTACCCAAATTATAAAAAGCCTGCGATTTTTGATTTTTTTCAACGGCCAGGTCAGCTGCCATAGCCCAGGAGCCTCCAGCCGCATCAAAATTATCCTGCCGATACAAGGCATTTCCCAGGTTAAATAAGGCCTCATCCTTAAAGTTCTGAGGATCTTCCAGCGCTTTTCGGTAAAATAATTCTGCCTCCTGATATTCTCCGTTCAGATATTCCTTATTACCCAAACGCACCTCACGGCGTGCATTCTGCGCCTGTAAACCAAACGAGAAAAACCCAAAAATGGTGATAAGAATTACCCAAAATCGTTTCATACCTATTGTTCTTTAAACAAATTTATAGATGACAACCATTTACTTTTTCTTGACGAGATGAATCCTTCGATCAATAAAAACAATAATCCCAAAGCGATAAAATATTGAAAGCGATCCTCATAATCAGAGAAGACCCGACTTTCTATTTCACTTTTTTCAAGGGCATTAATTTCATCAAAAACCTTTGTCAGTCCGGCGCGAGTATTATTTGCCCTGATATAAATTCCGCCACCGGCTTCTGC
>Ga0116152_10001028_pt1 | contig 22908 bp, 24 predicted proteins | sample AD_UKC119_MetaG_FD_89894 | JGI IMG/M metagenome (GOLD analysis project Ga0116152, IMG submission 89894) | Active sludge microbial communities of municipal wastewater-treating anaerobic digesters from Hong Kong - AD_UKC119_MetaG | ecosystem: Engineered > Bioreactor > Anaerobic > Digestate...
CTGCTTTCGATCCACCGGATCGAATCCTTCGCTTCGCAAACCGGGTGTGAATGGTGGGCGGTAACGGGCTCGAACCGCTGACCCTCTCGGTGTAAACGACCACCTTTGGCCGTAGCTACAACAGATCTCCTGTTAAGGCTCGAACCGTATTTAGCGGAACACTAAGGCAACCTGTTAAGTGAATAAACTCACTCGGCAACAGTTGACGCACGACGAATGAGAAGCGGCGCGCCAACGTGGTTTAGATCCGGCGTCAGTCATGTTTCAGCAAGTGACCACTTAGTGCGAGATTCCGGACATACGAAGTGGAATCGTTGTGAGGCGGGAATTCGCCGAAAGTGGACGTTCCTTGGCTATCCAATCGTGGATCGGATATCTGGTGCCGACGCGCAAATTCCATCGCTCATCACCACCTTTAGTTTACAACGCGAGCTTACCATCTCAATGATGATGACACGGTGACTGATTGGAGATGTGGATGCTCGGGCCAGAGAATGCCATCTGGGATGATGGTGAGTGGGTAAGTTGGTATGAGATCAACCAACAGGTCAAACATCAGGAATGGCGCGTCAAATACCCAAATGCCGACCTATCGCTACTCCCTATTTTCGAGAGCTTGCTTCAGACCGCTGAAGAGTATCATCTGCTCACTGGGCGCCACTTGCAGGTCTACGGCGACATTGGCGAGTTGTATGGCGCTATTACCCATGGGATCAAATTGCACCGCAATTATGCCCAAGGGTCCGATGGCCGTCTCGGTAATGACTTCGTTGAAGTGAAGACTATCACCCCATTCAAAAACAATGATTGGGTCACACTCAATCTTGCTGGGCACTTCAGCAAGGTGTTCATAGTCAAGATCACGGAGGAATTTGAGGTGCAGAGCCGATTGATCGATCGCAGGTCACTGCCCAAACCGACGGGCGATACCCTGCGGCTACAATGGCCAGGCACCTGATGGAAATCCTACTATGAGAGTCGTCAACTGGAACATTGAAAGGCGCGCGCCCCAGTCGTGGCAATCTGTTTCGCTAATGGAAGAGATTGACGAACTTGCTCCCGATGTCATTTGCCTGACAGAGGCATGGAGACAGTCAGCTGAACCGTTGGGTGGATTCTCCATTTCTGCGAATGGCGTGGCATGGAGTGATCAGCATCCAGATGAACGGAAGGTGTTGCTTTGGTCTCGCCAGCCTTGGCGGAACGTTCAAGTCGTGGATGGGTTGGAAGTCACTGGAAGTACGGTTACAGGCACAACTTCCTTCGGAGAGACAGAAGTTCGCTTTGTGGGATTATGCATTCCATACCATTTTGCAAATCCATTAGGGCAAGAACCACGGGCTAAACTATGGAGCCAACATGAACGCTTTCTCCAGGACCTGAGGCCATATTTGGCGCAATGGCGCGAAGAAGGCCCGGTAATCGTCGCTGGAGACTTTAACCGACGCATCCCGCGCTCTTGGGGACCGAAACGCTCTTATGCTTTGCTGGAATCCGCGTTCCATGGTTACGAAATACCGACATCAGGCATCATAGACGAAATCAATGATCGGACGATCGACCACGTTGCGTTCAGTGCCAATGTGAAAGCTTCGCGCGTCATTGGACGTCCTGCGGAAGCAGCCGATGGACGGCGTCGCTCCGATCACTTTGGCATTGTGGTGGATTTTGAGTTTATTTGAATGTCCTGAATGGCCACAATGGGCCAATCTCCGCCGTCCCAGCAACCCAAAACGAGTGTCGGCTGTCAGCCCAAAACGTACCGTTCGCGAGTCACTTCCGGATGGCACTCCCGCAAAATAAGCAAGATGCGTGTCAGTTGCGTGCCAGTTTGCCGGGGATATCAGACTTAATACTCGATAAGTCCTTGAAAAGAATGGTGCCGCTAAGGTGACTTGAACACCTGACCCCCGCATTACGAATGGGGTCTGCATATTCCTTGATGACTCAATATTGAACAATATCAGGTAGCTAGCGCATCCTGCAATATCACGGCAATTCGCTTAAGTCTTACTTCGTTCCGGAATTGCGTGTCAGTTGCGTATCAGCCCCAGAGCATCTCGGTGTATGTGAGCGACGCGGCAGTTATGCGGGCGATGACGAAGTCGCATTCGTAACTCACGGCCGCTCGACGCGAAATTCTCCCGCCCGTTTGCGATACTCCTGCACCGCAATCACCACTACTAAGCCTGAATATGCAGTGATCGCGGACCAAGCAGTGCGAAACACAAACGTGGAGGTATTGAAAAGAAAATGGTGTTGGTTCGGCTGGAAGTCAGTGAAGCCCAAATGATAACTTTCCACCAAATCCAGAAATGCTCCTCGGCAAAGGGTGTCGAGAATGACACTGAATATTGGGATGGGATTTTCGCCGAACCAGGATCGAGCTTGTGCCAAGTAGAGAAAGAAACCGTGCGCGGCAGCAATCGAAACTCCTGCAAGTACCGCCTGAGCGAAGTTCGTGCGTATGTAGCTCCAATCGAACAGCACTTTCTGTAGATCTTGCTGGCGCTGATTTAATTGCTCCTTGATCGCTTGCAGCCTCTTCGAAAGTTCCATCGCGTCAGGAGAGCCGGGTTCGAGCTGCGCCAACCTATCGCCAGTATCATCGAAAAAGGCAGAGTGCTGGACGATTTCGGCTTCGAGTCGTTCCCGTTCCAATTCTACAAATTGCCGATCTCGTTCAATCCCCTTTCGATGCATGAAGAGCAACACACCGAAGCGAAAGGCTAGAAACACCACCGGTACAAACAGCGTTCCCCACATGAAGATACTTTCGGGCAAATCTGTTCTCCTGAGTTCTGAACCTTGGGGCTGTTCAATTGCGGCACTGACTTGCGATCGAAGCAAAACATGCAATGTCGCTTAGGGTCAAATTCGATTGAACTTCTGCATCAATTGGTCTGGACAGGATTCTATGTGACGGCACTGAACAAGAGCGGCATCTTGAATGCGAACAGGAAGGGACAATTGCCCAATCCGCCTACAGAACTACTCAGACCAAGTATTTCGGCAATTTTCACAGAAGTAAGCTAGCACTTGCTTTTCTGCTTCGTAGCGGGCACCGATCAGCTTGCCCACAGTATCACCCTGGGTAAACGTTTGCGTAACAGTGTCTTTTTTGATGCGAACACCGCCTGGTTTTCCACAAAACTTACACAGCAAAGAGGGATTTAGACTCCCCTTTCTCGCTTCATATGACGCCTGCGTTTCTATTCCTCGTATACGCGCCACGTCAGTAACACCACGTGCTGTTAGGATCGAATGGCCGTCTACTTCGTAAATGCCGCGATCGGTCAATGCCTTTGATAACGCCTCTGCATCTTCCGGCAAAAACCCACCGACATCTGGCGAACGCGGAGTACCGGAATGGCGACCGAGCGAGAGGTATTCGAAGAAAAACCTATCAATCAACTCTCTCTGCGATTCAGCATCGCCGGAAGTTGGATTAAAATCTGAGTGCTGCCTAGCACTTTCAGTTTCCCCGAAATACGCTTTTTTTCTAGCACGCAGCCTCTTGTCCCGCATTTCTATGTACTCATCCGTAAGGTACGAAGATTCATCAAAAAATTTTTCGAGGATATATAGGCCACAGAAGTACACGCCAGGTATCGTCAAGATAGCCGAGAAAATAGATCCCAGCACCAAAGCGCTAACGCCGTAGCTATTAAATTCAGCAGCCATCCAGAATGCACCACCGATGCTCGTGGCGATAACCAAAAGCCAGTATACTGGCGAGACCCAAGCCTTCATATCAACACCCCAACACGACCGACACTGCTTTGCAAACCTCACTCGCAATTCATGCTAGTCACATAGACTTCGACGGCAGAATTGATTTCTCCGTCGTATGAAATTGGAGAACCATTCACAGTCGTAATTGCAAGGACGTTGCCCTCGGAATTTGTGAAGCTCATAATGCAAAGCCCCTGCCCTGTCCCAGAACAGGACCAGATTTCAGGAAAGGTTGCGCACGCTTTCTCATTCCAATCGGTGACATTGTCGGAATAACAATCACTATCGGCATTCGGTTCAGTTGGAACAAATCCAGCCTCAAGGATTCTGCTTCTTGCTGTTGTGTACCCCAATCCGACACTCAGGTTTTCAGGCATAGAACACTCCTGGGCTTCATTTGAACTTGGGGGGGCCAGATACCAAGCATTCACCCAACCGCGTACATCAACGTCAGCAAACAGAAAATAAACCTCACACCAGACGCCTGCGGGTTTAGCTCCTTCTTTAGCAAGAGCAAGCCATGCATCCGCGTCTGCATTACCGGTGCATTGCAGAAGCTCCACGCCAGCTGCCTCTGGGGGAATATGACCCACAATTTCTGAATCTGCACTCGCCGTGGAGCGAACGTTCAGTTTGTCCCAGGATTCGACATTCACCACACCCACGACCGAAACGACCTCGCTTGCAGCAGGTCGCTCAAATTCCACTGAAAAACCACTATCCTCTTCAAGCGCGGGACCGAGCGCATCCAAAGGCATACTCGCTTCGGCTTCAGGTTCTGCGTCTGCCTCGGGCACATAGGGCACTGCCTCTTCAGGCGCAGTTTCTTCCTCTGAAACGGATGTATCTTCGGCAAGTGAAAAATACCCATCCTGACCGGCTTGAGAAACCTTCAGAACCCAAGTGTTGGAATAAAGGTGGTCGCTCCCCAGCACAAACACATCGGAGTCGGATTGCGTAACACCCGGGTTTATGTCGGACAGCGCATTGCTGTCGTTTTTTACTTCGACTGCATAACTCGACGAAGCCCCCACATCCATCGAATACTCTTGCCCATTGCCGTCCATGAGACGGACTCTTGGAGAATTCCACGTCGAAATCGGCGCATTGCCAACATTTTTATACGTATACCGAATAGCTAGAAATTCCTCGCCCGGCCTCGCCTCTTGTTTGATAAATTCCGATCCCACCACATCCCTGATTTCAACACCAAGCAGTGTGAACTCTACATCCCCCACTCTCGCTGGAAGTCCGATTTGGTAAACTGCCATTTGAGCTGGTGCTTCGTCACCGCCAGACGCTGACTGGCCGTCTACTGAGGAGACGAATGTTGCGCCAGCCACAAGAATGGCAAGGCTCCCGACAACAAGCCCCCCGCCAATCAGTATCGCTTTCAAGGGACCTGCTTTTTTGGCCGGCTCGGTATAGGTGTTGACCGCTTGTTCTCCGGGATCGGTTGCTTGCACGGCTGCGCTGCCAACTTCAGACAACTGGGGATGATTGGATATTTCGCCGACCGATTGACGTTTGCCGCTGCCCGCCAACACAAGGATGCCGCCCACCAGCGCCAATATCATGGTAACTGCAACCAGAGTTCCCCCTAATACAGCCCCGATAATTGATGCACTAATGATGAGTCCGCCATTCCAGCGCGATCTGGTTCCCAAGGCGACTGCGCCCATCACAATGACCAGGAATGAGAACAGCAAGCCTCCCCAACCAAGCAAGCTTACCGTGGCACTGCCTTCCGCCTCAAACGCCTCACCCATGCCTCCGACCATAAGAGTCAGCATGGCTGCGATCACCCCGAATACGCCAGAAATTAACGCAATAATTCCACCAGCTGTCTTCATCAGCCCCCCCATCAGAATAGAATTTTAGGTTGCATAGCAGTTTCGCTTGATCAAGAGCCCCTGTGACACGTCAGAAATGCGAACCGATACGATAGCGCATCACTTTTCAGCTTCAGAGGACCGAAGTCAAAACGATACTCAAATCACCAATGCGAGTTCGAATGGATTGCTTATGGATTATCGAAAAGAATAGCCCTCAAGTTGCGGCCATATGTATTCTTTTCACCACTCACCTGTTCGTCAATTTTAAGTAGTGAAAGCATGGTGTTGAATATTTGATTCGTCTCGATCACGTTTTCAAAATGGACAAAGTGGCGTGGCGCTCTGGACTTCATATTGAAGGGCGTTCAATTTCAACCGGTAGAAAGTTTGCATGAAAAGTTTTGGAAAGTCGCTGATTGGAATTGCCTTGGCGCTGCTTCTCGGGGGTGGCTTGTTTGTTCTGAATCCGGCCGGTCAGCCGTCATGGCAACAAGCCAAGTCGGTCGAATCCTACCGCTTGCTCCTTGAATCTTGTGAGCAGCTGGACACCATTCGGAAGCAGATTGGGGATAGTCCCACGGGATGCGCTGAACAACGCGCCAATTACCAAGAAAAGATTGCAGACCTGCCGCAACAGAACAGCTCACTATTGATGGTAGGGCTTGCCCTGATCGGTCTCACACCACTGACCCTCATTTTGGGAACTATTCTCTACGCAGCCGGTCGGGTCGAAGACGCGGTTGCAGCTAGATAGGTGTGGAGAGGATCGTATGATGAATCTCAGTCAAATCGTCACAAGCATCGGCTTAGGATCTATCATCTTCAATTTTACTCTTCCATTGCCTGCCAACGCTGAACTGAGCCAGTGGACCCTAGGAATTGAGCGAGAGCATAGCCCAGGCTCATATTCTACTCACTGGGGGAGTATTGAAGGCTGGCAACTCTGGTCAATAGAACTAGATGATGGACGCGTTTGCGACGCCATCAAGACTGCCAGTGGCGTCCAGCAGCCAGTGCCAGTCTACAAGGGTATTTATGAGGAAAGCCAAACGTTCTTGTCGCTCAAGCAGATCGAAGACCTCCCCCTACTCCTTTCGCTAATTTCAACTGATGGAGATCCGTCCCTGGCGAAGGAATATCGCATATCTGGAGAGCGGTTCTTCCGAGACTACGACGTTAAAAGCACCAATTGGACAGATTTTGACGGTCAGACCTTAGAGGTTCATTTGGCGGGACGCGGACGAGGAAACGCAGGCTCAGAATGGTTCGACGAGACCATTGCTTTCGACATGACAGGGGTATCGCGTGCCAAAGCCTGGGTCCAAGCATGCATGCGGGACCCAACCGCTCCATAGACGTTAACCGACTGATTTATTATTGCTTCTAGGCGATTCGAAACGGCGAATTATTTGGGGGATTTCTTGGTGACACGGCGCTTCTCAAGCCTCGGGGTTGATGATCTGGGGCGCCACGCGAAAAGTCATCCCGAGGATGTTCCAGAAATCATAGCAGAGCTCAAAAACTACAGGACAACCAGGGCCGCCCGGCGGCTCCTGAGTGAACTCGAATCTTCGAAGCAGGCTGTTCCGAAAAAAAGTGCAGCGAAGAAAAAAAACGACAAGAAAAAACAGGTCATCCAGAAAGACCTTTTCGGTCGCGACAAACCTACGACCACCAGCCAGAAACGTGCCCGCCCCGGAAACTGGCGAACGCTGTTCGACTATCCGGCTACGGATGAACAAGAAGCAGCGGTCGACCTGTTCGTTTCAAAGCAATCAATGAAGATCTCTGCATTCGCAGGAGCTGGAAAAACGTCGACTTTAAAGTTCCTGGCTGCAACAGCCCCAAAGGAGCGCGGCCTCTATCTGGCATTCAACAAGTCGATTGCCTCCGAGGCCAAGCAGTCGTTCCGTGGAAATGTAGAATGCCGCACTACCCACTCCGCAGCCCTTCGCGATGTCCGACCACGTTTTCGCTTGTCTCGCGACAAATGGTTCAACTCCATCAACGCAAAGCAACTGGCATCAGCCTGGGAACTGGAAGATTACAGAGCTGGCCCAATCACCCTGAAGCCAGACATGATTGCCTATCTGACATTGGTCGCTGTCAGGCAGTTCTGCCAATCAGAGCATGAACAGCTTGCTCCCGAGCATGTCCAACTTCTCGGACGAGCGCTTGGTCTTCCAGCAGAACGAAAGGTGGAACTGAACAATTACATCTTCTCACAAGCCGAAGTATTGTGGGATCAAATGCTGAGCGAAGATAGCGACATCCCGCTCGGACACGACGGTTACCTGAAGCTATGGTCGCTCATGGAACCCAAATTTGCGTTTGACTATGTCCTGCTCGATGAGGCGCAGGATACCAATCCAGCGGTTCTGTCGGTCCTCAAGAACCAGGATTGCCAGGTCATCTATGTCGGGGACAAGCACCAGCAAATTTACGAATGGCGAGGCGCCGTCAATGCCATGGCGGAAATCGACGCGCAGCATGAAGCCCATCTGACAACGTCGTTTCGGTTTGGACCGGCCCTGGCTGCGGAAGCCAACAGAGTGCTCCATGCTATGGGCGAGACCCAGAAGCTCAAAGGCTTTGGCAAGGTCCAGACAGACATTCAGTCTTTCGGTGACGCTCGAACAGTCCTGACACGATCCAATGCCATGCTGTTCAAAGAAGTGCTTGAAGCACTCAATGACGAGCGGCGTCCTCATGTGGTGGGCGGGTCTGATCAGATGAAATCGCTGCTCCGCGATGTGGATGCGTTGCAGAACGGCAAACCTGGTGCGCAGCCGGAATTCTTCGGGTTCTATAATTGGAATGAAGTTCTGGAATTTGTCGAAGAGCCTGAAGGAGAAGCTCTGCTGCCATTCGTGACCCTTGTTCAATCCGTTGGCCGGGGCGCGCTATGGCGTGCTGTCCTGTCCTGCATTGACGATGAAGCCGATGCGGACCTGGTCATCTCGACCGCCCACAAGGCCAAAGGGCGCGAATGGGATAGCGTCCGGATTGCCGAAGATTTTTCGCTGAGCAGCACCAAGAATGAACGGATTCCATATTCAGAGGCGCGTCTTTTCTATGTGGCCATGACACGCGCGAAGCGCCGGCTTGTTGTCGATCCTGTGCTCGTGTCCGCCTTCTCTGGCAATCTGGCTCCTGATAAGGATGTGAATGCGCCGGAAGACCCGGCCTGACACTACACTCAGAACAGCCAGGCTCATTTTGCGTGAAATCTTACCAGCGTCCGGTCTGCATTCTTGTTCAGCGTAATGCCATATTGCGGAATGCAATCCGCCTCCGAAATTTCCCTGAGCACGTGACGGAACTGTTTGAGCGGACTTCGCGACCCGCTTTTTCTGTGAAGCAACTCAAGTCCGATCTCCCAGGATGCGCTCTGCCCACAGTGCTTGCGGGCGATTTCGTACAATCGACGCTCGATCGGTTTCCGCAGCCTGAAATAGTCCGGATGCATGCTCAGCACTTCATTTGCGCTCACCGCATTGAACAGCCAGTCTGAGAGCGTGATGCGCAGCTCCACCACACGGCCTTCACTACCATCTTCATGTTCGAAGCGCTTCACATAGGCATTTTCGACGAGGCCGAACCAGGAATCCTGTTTCTCTCCGCCTGTGCGGATAGATGTCTTGAGCCGCGTCCCCGTGAGACGATCGAGCGCGGCTTCAAGCTGTTCGTAATCCCCTCCTCCGGTATGCCGGTTTGCGAAGACCAGAAAGGACCGTGCGCTGAGGCGAAGTTCGCGGCTGATAGGCTCGCCCTGGTTCTTTGCCGCCATAAGCTGGCTGATGGCGAATATCAGAATATCCTTGTCGTAAATGGTGGCCATGCCTTTGACGCTCGGCGTCACAGTCAGGCGTTTGTCGCCATTGACGTATTCCCGCACGCTTAGGTCCGGCTTTTTGGAAAGCGAAAAGACCGGATGCTCCATGCTGGCAATGTCATTCTTCAGCACGCAGTCGGCGATATCGCAAATGAACAAATCCTGCTGCGGATGCCGGACCGGCAGCAAGCTCGTCATGTTCGGGTTTTCAGAAACCATGGCCCAGTATTCGGGTTTTCAGAAATCTTGTCCCGCTTCGGGTTTTCAGAAACCGGGATTCTATCGGTGGGATCGTGTCCAATCCGCGACAGAGGCTGGGGATAAGTTGCCCACAAATTCGGGTTATCAGAAACCGAAATTCGGGTTATCAGTGACCGGAATTCGGGTTATCAAAAACCGTCCGTTTCCGGATGTCCTCTGTTTTCAGACGTTCCACACCGAGTTCCACGCCCCTAACTCTTACTAACAAAGACTAACTCTTATTATTGGTGCTGTGGATTGTGGGGATAACTCGTCAAATTCGAACCTGCATCCCTTGCGCATTCTGGATTTTGCAAAAATCCGTATACTGTGGATAAAATGTGGATAAGTATTTTGAAGAAAGCGTCTGGCTTTGCCAGACAAAAAGGAATGCGCTTTCGCGCATGAGGGATTTCACGCCCCTCAGCCCTGAAGGGCTTCGCCCCGTGTCCACCCACTCTTGGCTATTGAAGGGATAAGGTGCAAGCCGATGACGGTCGGTGCTCATTGCATGGGCGCTGTAGCCGCCTCTACGGCCCGTAGGAGATGTTTCTGAAGCTGCAACAGGCCGACACACGTCTCGGCATCACAAAGGGCTCCTTATTGGATTCACGAAGCCATCTTTCTGATTAGTTGAGCGAATGCGCGAACGCTTTTACACTGGAGATTGTGAGACAAAGGGCAGCATTTTGAATCGAAACGTCATCCGGTTTGATCCGCACGACCGCAGGCGCAAGCGGCCCCGCCCGCAGCCGCCAGGAAAGAAACGACCGCTGCGGCGCTTTCGAGGTCTGCTCCCTGCCCTCTCGATTGTTCTTCTTGTCCTGGCCATTGGTCTCGGCACTTACTGGACGCTTGGCAGCGAGCCGGACGCAACAGTCACAAGAGGCGCCCGGATTGCGGGCGTCGCATCGGTTGTGGATGGCGACACGATTGATATCCATGACCAGCGGATCCGCCTCAGCGGGTTCGATGCGCCGGAACGCGGGCGGCGTTGCGGCACCATCAACGTCTATCAGAAGGCCTCAAACTATCTTTACGACTACATCCAGCGGCAGACCGTGACATGCGATGTGACGGGCGAGAATGGCGACCGCCTGGTCGCCACCTGTTCTGTTCGCGGCAAGGACCTGGGTGAAGTCATGGTTGAAGGTGGTTGGGCCCGCGACTGGCCGAGATACAGCCGCCGCGCTTATGCCGATGAGGAAGCCAATGCCCGCAGGTCCAAGGCCGGTATCTGGGGACTTTCCTGTCCGGACGATCTCTGGGGCAACCGCAATTACAACTGAGCGGCGCTGAAGCCGCTCCGGCCCCACCAGAAAAGCATCGGGGTCGTATCTCCCCTTCCCGTCTGCCGCCATCGCCTGGCGGGTCACTATGTCAGACGCCGCCCCGCCCCAAGGCACGGGCTGCGCCCTCTTCGGCCTTGGCCCGGCCCGACGCCCGCCATGGCCGTGCCCCAGCGATGGCCGGCTCCGGAAAAGCATGGGGGAACCACTTGCTCCTACACGCAGGGCTTCGACCGCGTTGCTCAAGTGATATTCGCCGCGAATTTCTCCTCAATCGAGAATGAACTTCAGCCTGCAGGCGTCTCCGGTACAATCCAAAAACGTATTAGGAGAAGCCCTCATGATTCTGGACATCCCATTTTCGTTGAAGGTTAATTTCAACTCCCGCTACCATGTAGCCGACACCCGTGCAGGCGAGGACGGAGCACCTCCCCCAGCAGGTAGCGACCTACATCGCAGGTTCACGCGACGTCTTGAACTCAGGATGAAGGAAGTATTCCCGGAACTCGAAGACATCCAAGTTCTCGGGGACTATCAGTTCAGCAGCTACACCATACCATTTGGTATTATTCAAGTTGCATTAGAAAACAGCGACATATTTGCCGGGCACCTATTTCTTCTGGCATCACTCCGAAAAACGTATCGTGCGCTGATACTATCAGTCTACGATATATTTCAGAATTCAATCGAGCCGTCGCAAATAAAGATCGGAAACCCAATTCCGGGCGCCTGGGGTCAATCCCCGTCCAAGCGACCACCGAAATGGCTGCTCACTGCGCCATTTGATTTTCAGGAAGCCAAGAAGCTTTTTGATGAACATGAAAAATCTTCGGAAAAGCCGCCGATTGCACAGAAAGATACAAACAGAGACGAGGCCCAAGAATCAAAGGAGCACAGCACTCAAAAGCAACCGCCGCTATGGCTTGACCGATTCATCAACTGGTCCTTTTACGCACTGATCATTTGCATTGCACTTGTCTGGACGTGGCAAGGCAATCGCCGCAATGAAAATGAACTGTCAGACATTCTAGAAGCTATTCAGAGCTCCACGCCATCGGCCGCCCCCGAAATTCGCAATGAAATCATTGTGAACATTTCAAGCCCTCAGACCCAGTCAGATCTAATCGATCCCGAAGCACCCCAGAACAGCGATGAGTCCGATGTGCGCGTCTTCTCGAATGGTCGAGAACAGTGACCGATGATTTGCGAGCCCCTAACGAAGTAAGCTTACAATACACCCCGCTACATTGCCCCAAAAGCGGCCGACTGAACATAAAATGCGATAAAAAGTTCGCCAAAACATGGTGATAGAAAATTTTCATCTTGATACGGATGATTGTATAACGTATACATAAGGGACCCATTCCAAAGAAAAGAAGGAGTCCGACCGAGGTGGCAAGCCGCGCGCCCATGAACCGATTTCGTCCTGTGCCCTGGCCGCGCACGGGTCCGGTCGAGCGGCTCTATGTCAACATCGCCAAGGGGCATGCGGACGTTTACGTCCACCAGAAGCCCTGGCCCCGCCAGCCGCAAAATCCCAACTGGCGGATCGAAGTCACCAATATCGATGGCCGGCATGCCGAAGAAACAAGGACCCGTATCCGCAAGGCCTGCGAAGAAACGGCCCGGGAGTATCTCGGCCTATGGCTCTCCGAAGAAGCGCCGCTCCTGACCATTTCTACAGTCACCTGGCCGGAACTTGTCCGCCTCGCCACGGAGCAGCGTTACAAGACACTCAGCCCCTACCAGCAGCGGCGGGCCTTTCACAAACCTGCCCGCACACCGGTCCGGCGGTCACGGCATGCGCGATCCCATCCCCCGGTAAAATTGGCCGAGGACGTCCTGGCACTCGATTTCGACTAGCCGAGCCGGTCTGCAAACAGGACATGCGCTTTGGCCACATCCATGACGACAGGCTGCGCCCCGCGCCCAACACAGACCATTTTGCCGTCCATGTCCGGCTTGAAGAAATCTGCCACTTCCACTGACGGGATCCGCTGGTCGCGCACGACATCATGTTTCATGCCCCAGAGCTTGACGAGGTGTTCCGCAGCCGCCGTGTCGAAGGAGAGGAAACTCGTCACTGCTGGACTGTTGATCAGCACGCCCGCCTTAGCATAGGTCGCATGGATCTGGGCGAGGTCCTGGACAAAGCCCCAGACCCTTACCCGCGCTGACCGCCCGACCTCGATTGCCCGCAAAACTTCCGGGAAATTTCCAAGCTGGGGCAATTCATCAAGCAGGAAAGTCACCGGCATGTCCGGACGGTCGCCTGCAAATTCCATCAGGCTCTGGAGGTGCTGGCCAATGATGAGCCGGAGGAGCGGCTTGTAGGCATCAAGGTCCACCGCCCGCACCTGGATGAACAGGCGCGTGTCGCGCGCCCGTAAATCCAGCGGGCTCCAGTCGCTGCGCTCCGTCGCCTCACGGACTTCATCCGACATCAGCATATCCATCAGGGGACGGACACCGAGAAGGATGCTTTGCCACATCTTGGCAGCTGCGCCCTCCTCGCCCGCGACCAGCTGGGAGAGACTGGCAACCTCATCGGCAAGGTCATGAAAGCCCCTGCCCTCGGCGACATCCAGCATGGAATTGAACCGGTCTTCCGGTGTGCCGCGCACTTCTTCGCCGTCCACAAACTTGATGCCGCCCTTGATCGAGCGCATGACGTCTTTGAGCGTGGCAGCCTCACCGCGTTCGAGCTTCACGACGCAGGCATGGCAGGTCAGGAGCGTGCGCGCATTGGCGAGCCACGGACCATTGCCCGCCAGCTCGTCCGGCAGGAGCATTTCCGACATTTGGGCAGCCTTCCGCCACATGCCCTTCGGCTCGTTCGGCAAATAGGTCATGGGATTATAGCCATGCGCGCCCGGATTCCCGTCGATTAGCGAGAATTGCAGGACGCGCACACCGCGCGCTTCCAGATCCCGCTGCGTGGTTTTCAGGAGCTCGCCCTTGATGTCGAGCACGACCATGGAATGATTGCCGGTCATCAGGGTCGGAATGACCTGGCCCTGCGTCTTGCCGGTCCCCGGCGCGCCAACGGTCAGGAGACTTTCATCGCCAAGGAAAGTCACCGGCTGACCATCCTTCAGGCCGAGGAACACCGCCGCATCCGAATGACTGCGGTCTTCTGGCAGATAGTCGAGCACACCGCGAAGCGACGCGCCTTGGGCAGCGGACGTGTCCGCGACCAACATCTCACCCACGATCTCCCGGACCGATGCCAGCGGATGGGACGTGACGAGCGTCCGTGCATGTTCAGTCAGCTCCCGCAGCGCGCCTTCATAGTCAGGAATCCTTGCCCGCATATAGGCATGGATATGTTCGGCCGAGCCCGGATGAATGCCCGCATGGCTCCCACCCTCAGCGGTCATCAGGCTTCCCTTGCCATCGCCCCAGGCGAGCAGCGACCTTGCCGCGAGCGCCATGGCCGGGCTGAAACTGCCAAGTTCTGAGAGAACGGTTGCGGCGTACAAGGCCACTTTTTCCGGCTGAGACAGGCTGGTAATCGCCCGCACGGCATGGGTTTTCTGAAGGTCTTCCACCGCCACATCGATTGGCCCGCGCGTCAGGCGATAGGCTTCCACGGCGCCAAACTCGGCATTGATTGGCATCTGCGAATCGAGCCCGGCCTTGCTGAGCGCATGCCGGAGCATGTCGGCCGGAACGTCCGTCACTTTGCAGAGGATTTCGACGCTAGCTGAGACCGGGGCATTGAGGTTGACCTCGTCAGCCTCGAAGACCCATTTGCGGACCTCGTCCAGCATGGTCCGCGCCGCTTCGTCCGTCCACTTCGGACTATCCAGCGTGTCGGCGTCTTCGATTTCCGCTTCCACCGGCTTTGGTAGTTCCCCGCGCAGGGCCGCGACAAGGGTCGCATTCATCTTGCCCAGGCGCTCTTCCGGCAGGAACCGGTTAAGGCCCGGCACGTCGGGGGCTTCCGAGAAATCCGGTTCGCCGCCCGCCAGGATCGCAGCGACATGCGGCGCAAAATATTCGTCGCTGGAAGCATATTCCCGCATGCGGACAATGCCTGACGAGACCGACGATGCCACCGCCCGCAACAGTGGCGGCAGGGACTGTGAGAGAACCTGATACTGGATCGGATTGGTAACATGATCGAGGGCGCCATGTTGGACCGCAACGGACAACATATGCTTGGACAATTCTTCCCGAACCGCTTTGCGATCTGTCCGGAACATGCCGAGATAGGTCACCGCGGTCAGGTAGCGCCGCAATTCTTCCGGGATCCGCGCCACCGGAACCGTCAGCGTTTCCTTTTCAATCGACATGAGCACGCCCGCGGCGTTGCCGCCACCAATCGCGCCGCTCCGTGCCCTGGCCTGGGCTTCGGCCTGATGAATGGCGGGACGTAAATGCCCGCGTGTGACGCCGCTTGCCTCCAGACTGACGGAGAGGTTCCGCGAGAAATCCCGCAACATGTAGAGCCGGCTGTGAATCCAGCCGATATGCCCGATCACGTTGACGAGCGTTGCTTCCTGGGTCCTCGCCATTCCAAGGATCTGCTGGAGGCTCCCTCCCCCAATGGCGCGCAGGGCTTCGATATCCATGTCGGCCAGCGCCGCTGGTTCGGGCAGCTGGTCCCGGTCGAGCAGATTGAAATCAAACTCATTGACGATGTTTTCGAAATGGTGCCGGAGCCCATGAAGTTCGGTGAGAGACTGGACCAGCTGCCGCTTGTCATAAGCGTCTTTGCCTTCCTTCGCCTTGTCCTGAACGAACTTCGCGGCCCGTCCGAACAGGCTTTTGGTCTCTGACATGCACTCCCCCGCATTCCACTTCAACGCGAGGACCTTTTCTGAGTCGTTCTGCAACGTCTAGTTCAAACGAACGCTGACGCAGTAAATTGCTGAAAGCGCAATGTTTACTGCACAAAATCGGTCATTTGCGCCTGCCACCTACCCAGTTGCCTTGATGACCAGTGCTTCAGTCGACTGGTTGCCTGATCAGGCCATGACTGGCAGCGATTCCGAGAAATCCCCGCTGATCTCCATCTCTGGTGCGACCGGGGCTTCTGTTCGTCCAGCTTCAAACCGGCGCGCCATGCCTGTGGCGATGGTCGCCATACCGATCATCGGCAGTGCGGCGATGGCTGTTCCCAGATTCTGCGCGTGCCGGATGTGCCTGCGGCGCATCGCGACCCGTTCCATGGCCGTTTCCAATATGTCTTCGCTAAGGCCGAGTTCGGCCGCAAGGTCCGCCAGATAAGTCTTGCTCAAACCCATTCATGTCATCCTCCCATTTGTTGTCTTGCCCTGATCATAGGGCTCAGCCCTTGGCATACTAGTCTGTCCACGGATTAGTCAAAGAATTACCCCTCCGGGGTACATTCCCGCTTATCTGTCCTGAGCAGCCCCTTGCCGGGGGTAGAGACTGGGTCAAGGCCGCAGAGGGCGCAGCCCGTGCCTTGAGGCAGTCGGAACCCCTGGCATTCTGGCGCGCGACAGATTTGCTGACTTGCCTCCCTGCCTGATCTGTTCGGAAGCTGGCACAGCCGCGCCCTGGCGCAATGGCCTGCCCGCGTAAACGTGTTGGCCATGCGCCATGCCGCTGGACGCTGTGCCGCTCGCCTCCCGAACAAACAAGGAGGCAAAGCCCATGACAAACCCGACCGCCAACATCATCGCCAGCCAGAACGATGCCTTTCGCCAAGGTATTGCACCATTCCGGACTTCGGACACACACCCCGAACCACCGAATGGCCGAGTCATCGGCACCCGCCGCGTCAACGCATTGGGCTCAGCGCAGGTCATCGCCCTGTTGCTTGTAGTCCGAAACTACTCTTCGTTCGGGCCGGAGAACGACCCGCATGGAGAGCGCGATTTCGGCTCCATCGACCTGCATGGCACGAAATGGTTCTGGAAAATCGACTATTACGCCAATGGCAATTGCGACAGCGGCAGCGAAGATCCGAGCGACCCCGCGAAATGCTACCGCGTCCTGACCATCATGCACGCCAGTGAATACTAGCCGCCTGCCCCCGTCAGTTTTCACTGGCGGGGCCTTTCATAAGCCTGCGCGCACATTCCGGAAGAGACGCTCCCTAGTTTCACAAAGCCTCTTCCGGACGCTGCGCGGAAAACATGGGAGACACTTCGTGACAACACCGCAAGACCCGCACAGCGTGCACCAATTGACCTGGCAGGGCATCGAAATCGAAGTGACCTTCTGCCCGGTCCGCTGGGGACAGATTTCACATCTGCAAATCCGCAGCCTTGTGCCCGAGCGTGCCCCTCTGCCGATTACCGAGACCGGCTATCTGTCGCACTTTGTGCCCATCGGGACGATTGAAGCCAATGAGGGCGACGTCGTCGCTCAGGTGCTTGCCTGGCTCGATGAGACAGCCCAATCGCCGGAATGGCAGGAACACCTTGCCAATGCGGCGCAAGGTGACCTGTTCCGCTAGTCAACCAGTTGTCTGGTCGCCTGGTCGTCTTGCCCCCTTGTTGTCCTCGGAACACTGGCGCGGCCGGTCTCCGCCGCAATGGCCTGCCCGCATAAACGTGTTGGCCATGCCCCGAAGCCCTCAAGACCGCGCTGCGTTTGCCTCGACAACAAGGAGACAAACACCATGACAAACACAACGACAGACACAAGCAAGCAGACCCCGAAACCGGCCTACAAGCGGTATCGCAGCCGCCGCAATGACCTTGTCTACTATGTCGGCGGGGCCGCTTTCCTGATCGGCTACGCCTTCGGCACCGGCTTCTTCGTGTTCAGCATCGGCTGACACGTGCCCTTCCGGTCACAGGCCGCCGCGCATTCTGCGCGGCGGCCATGCCTGTTTTCTGGCGCCTGCGGCCTGTGCGGCGCAGGCTGAGCAAAAAACAGGAGGAGACAATCCATGTCAGAGAAGAAAACCACACCCCCGAGCCATCGTCTGTTCGTCGTGAAAGAGCGCAAGGGCGCGAAGGATTTCTGGACGCCGGTAGGCGCGGCCTGGCCCCATAAATCGGGCACAGGTTTCAATATCAAGCTGGACGCTCTGCCGACCGATGGCGAGCTTGTGATGCTCGATAAGAGCCAGGAGCCGGAGACTGAGACCCAGCACTAGGCCGCTTGGCGCGGCAGGCCGGCCCCTGCCCTTTCATGGGCAGGCCCGACCCTCGCCGGTCAGCCAGAGAATCGAATTCCAGCACGCGCCGCGTGCGGGCGGAAGCCTCTGCCGGGTGATGGCGAAGAAAACCGGATCCGGCACAGAAACACTCTTGCGACGGAGCATTTGGCAAGATATGTGTTTATACTCAATAATAGAGTACAAACACACCGGAGAATTCGTCCGCTTGCGCTCCCTCAATCTCCTTCTCTTGCGCCTTTGCAGCGGGCACCCCTCTTGCGCCGGGGAGGCGCCCACACATGCCGCGTAAGGGCTACCGCAAACCCGACGCCGAGTCCCGGCGCGATGTCCTGCGCGTCTACCTCACGCCAGCCGAACGCGCGCACATCGAGGCATGTGTGGAGCGGCTCGAAGGAATGACACTGACCGACTATGCCCGTCGGTGTATCCTGTCCCATCCCATTCCGAAGCCGCAAAGCGCTGACCATGCAGCGCTGATCCGTGCCTTGCAGAAGCTCGGCACGAATCTGAACCAGCTCGCCCGCAGTGTGAACTCTGGCCACACCATCGAACCAACGGGCTTCCAGGCCACCATCGACGCACTCCACGCGCTCCTGAAGAAGGCGACCATCGGCAGATGATTGGCCTTGCATCTCGCGGGAAGAGTTTTGGCGGTCTGGCAGGCTATCTGCTGACAGGCACAGACCGCAAAACGCCCGAGCGCGTGGACTGGGTTGCGACCCGCAATCTTGCGTCCGAAGATCCGGATGTCGCGCCCCACATCATGAAAGCCACAGCCGCGCAGTCAAAACGCGTGCAGAAGCCGGTCTACCACCTGATTGTCAGCTGGGACGCCAAGGATGCGGCGTCTCCGGAACAGATGGCAGACGTCATGGACAAGGCGCTCGAACGCCTGGGTCTTCAGGAGCATCAGGCGCTCTATGTCGCCCATAACGACACCAAGCACCGACATCTGCACGCAATGATCAATCGCGTGCATGAAGGCACCGGCAAAGCCTGGGAAGGCAAGCACGACCGGCATGTCCTGCGGGATGTCCTGGTCGAGCAGGAAGTCCAATATGGCTGGGAACAGACACCGAAGCGGTCGCGCGGCAAGGAACGGGCCGAGACCAAGCAGGAACTCGCCATTGCGGCCCGCGAGCAGCGCGATCCCGGCTGGCATATGGGCAAGGAAGCTGCAAAGGTTTTGCGCGAGGATCTGCGGCACAGTTTTGAGACATCTGTAGACTGGGAAGATCTCGATGCCCGCCTTGGCCGGCGGGGTCTGGACCTCAAGACCTCTGGCAATGGCATCCGCATCTTCAGAGGCGGCGCCTATGCCAAGCTCTCGGAAGTTCTGCCGCCGAAGATGAATGCGAAGAAGCTGCACAACCGGCTGGGGGATTTTGCGAAGTTCAGGGAGAAGCGGGAGCGCCAGCGGATCGCACCCAAGCTGACGCGGAAAAGGTCGCGCAGGCGAGCGCAGGAATGGGAACTGGATGACTAGGCGACTAGTCGCCTGGTCAACTGGATGACCGACAGCCCTCATCAGGTACACCCGGCCAGTCAGAAAAGGATGGCCAGCGCGACGACGCCAGCGACCGCCATCACCGCCAGTGCGATGATTATGGCGACGGTCGCCAGATTGTTGTCGGCCTCGGCCTGGAATTGGAATTTCAGTTTCATCATGACCTTATTTAGTCCCGGGCGAATTTCTGGTGCCCAACGCACCTCCGTCTTTGCTGCCACACAGATGCGTTAGCGCCGGTGCTGCCTTCAACGCACTCTGCTGATACCCCAGCGTTCGGGGACGGCTGAGGAATGCCCCGCATTTCATAAAGTCGGGCCGGTAAAGTTACGGGGGGTTGAAACCCGATTTCAACGCCCTACACCTTGTAAGCATTGGAGAAAAATCTCCGGTGCGAATCATCAACTCCAAATTCGCAAAGGAGATTGCTCATGGCTGACAAGCCCGAGCTGCGTGCTTTCACGGTGAATCAATATGGCTCCGGCCAGAACCGCTCGACCCGCTGGACGGAAATCGGGGCGGCCTGGCGGACCCAGAAGGGCCACCTTCGGATCCAGCTGGAAGCTGTGCCGGTCAACGGCCAGCTGATCCTGCTCCCGCCCAAGGAAGACGGGGACACGATGACGGAAGACGTCGTCGAGACCGAACCTGAAACGGAATCGGAAACGGAGCCGGACACCGGCAAAGCCGCCAAGGCGAAAGCCAAGGCAAGCGCATAGGATGAAACGAAAAAGCCGGGGGGAACCCCGGCTTTTTCTTAACTCGACTGTCTCAAGCCAAAGTTGCCCTTTGCAATTGATCGCCTTGTTGTCCCAGCCGGGTATTACGCCTAGAGTTGCAAATGTACTCTTGGTGGGGGAAACACCATGCGACCTGTATTCATGGCGGTATTGCTGAACGGCTTCGCGCCCCTGCTCTACTTGCTGGTCTTCCAGTTCGGCCTGGGAGAATATCAATCGGCTGCTCACAGCGCCGGCTATACCGACGTGTTTGAGGCGTGCCGATATATTGGTGGCAACTCGAGCGGCGATTGCGAAGAACTGAATTTTCTGCTCGGCGCCAAATGGGCGGCGATTGCGGCCATCGCGGCCGGTATAGTCGTCCCTTTTCTGCTCTACCTTGTGCCGACGATTCTTGGTCGAAGCCGGATTACATTAGGCCTGTTCTTTCCCCTGGCGCTGCCGTTCGCCCTTCTTGCGACCCTCGCCATTTCGATCTCCAGTATTGTCTTTGTGGGGTTGGCTGCGCACGTCCTGACGACATGGACATTCCACGTTATTTGGCCCTACCTCTACATTGTGCTGGGTCTTGGCGGCTTGTTTCTGCTGCTGGTCACGCTCTCCGCCTTCGGAACTGTCTTTTCTGCCACCGCCAATCGTGAATTCGGTCACCTGCTCGACAAGCACCAACTGCCAGACGTCTGGGAAATGCTCCAAGATCTGGCCCGGCAGCTCAAAGTGCGTCGCCCCAAGAATGTCATCGTTGGCGTTTCACCCACTTTCTACATTACCAACGCGAAGACAGAGATTCTTCCCTCAAAGAAGATCGTTTCCGGTGAGACACTCTATCTGTCTGCAACGCTTTGCCGGTTGCTGACACCGGACGAACTGAAATCCATCATCGCGCATGAATTGATGCACTATAAGGGGAAGGACCTCACCTATACGCGGATCTTCTTCCCCATCTACCGACTGCTGGCGAGCATGATCCAGCAACTCAGCAATTCTGAAAATGCAGCAGCCTTGCCGCTTCTCGCCAATCTGCAACCGCTGTACGCCGGCTTTACACAGTCCGAACGCCGCATATCGCGCCAGCGGGAACTAGCCGCAGATGCTGGTGCTGCCAAAGTCACGCAGCCCATCGCGCTCGCGAATGCGCTCGCCAAAGTCTCGATCTTCTCGAGTACCTGGGACCTCGCCTTGAGAGATAATTCAAATGCCTTGCGGATCGCAGAATATACGGGCAATGCCCCGGATGCCTTGCTGGGCTATGCGGTCTATGAATGTTCCAATGATTTCGTGGACGAGCAGTTTCATACGCTTTTGTCGAAACGACTATCGCATCCGACAGACACACACCCCACCATGCAGGACCGGTTCGACAATCTCGGCGTCACCCTATCTGACATTACACGGACCTACTTCGACACACATAATGAAGTGCCGGACGCGCTAATTATTGAGGGAGAAGGCATCACAGACCAGATCGGAATCGCCTTCCTGTACGAGACGCTTTCCCAATACCCAGTCACCCTACCCCCGGAAGATGATGCTGAAGCCAAGAATGAGCGGGCCGCATACAGACTCCTTTACCAGATTATCACCCACTTCATTCGTGCGGACGGTCTGACGCTACCTGAAGAAGTCAAAGCGGCTGAAGCGGTTGGACGCCGCCATTTCCCGGATTTCAATCCCTTGATCTTCCGAGAATATGTTCATGGGACCAGTGAATTGCTTCCCCTGGACCGCCTCGCAGAATTCTCTGCCAGTATCTTCAATGAAAATGGCATCGAATCGATCAGGCAGATCCTGCATGAAGTCGTGATGGCAGATGGCGAGGCGCATCCTGATGAGCAGGTTCTGCTTCACAACTATCTTTCAAATGTCGAGAAGCATATGGCCGCCACGGCAGCCCAATAGGAAAGCTCTGTCGGTCAGTGCCAATGAATGGTCGCCGGCCAGATGTTGGGGGCGCGGTTGATAAAAACTGGCGCGATTGCATATAATTGTGATATTAAATCATCATGCTTGAAAATTTGATCGGATACGGACGACTGGGGATTTCCCCGGCCGAGGAAGAGCAGATTCTTCTGATGGTGCGCAGTGGTCATGACATTGAGATTGCGACCGACTTGATCTGCAACCGATGCCGCGAACCTGCCCGGGAGCTGAATGCCTAAATGGCTCCTCTGGCTGCTCGACCCCTGCGGTTATGAATTCCGCTATGGCGATATTGTTGTCCTGGAAGGCGTCGCCCATGCGCATGGCGACAAACGGATCCGGATCCGCCGGGTGAAGCGCTCTGCGGCAACGGACGACCAGATTGCGGAACATGAACAGCGCATGGCGGCGCTTGATGCCCGCCGGTCATAATGCACCTCTATGATTCCTTTACTTTCTACAATGAGCTGACGCTCCTACGTCTCCGGCTGGAAACACTCAGCCCCCATATCGAGAGGTTTGTCCTGGTCGAGGCCACGAAGACGTTCACGGGCAAGCCCAAGCCGCTCGTCTTTGAGGCCAACCGGCACTTGTTCACGCCCTGGCTGAACAAGATCGTGCATGTTGTCGTGGACGATATGCCAGACGAAGGCGATGCCTGGGCACGGGAGATCCATCAGAGAAATGCGATTGCCCGCGGGC
>Ga0116152_10001030_pt1 | contig 22893 bp, 18 predicted proteins | sample AD_UKC119_MetaG_FD_89894 | JGI IMG/M metagenome (GOLD analysis project Ga0116152, IMG submission 89894) | Active sludge microbial communities of municipal wastewater-treating anaerobic digesters from Hong Kong - AD_UKC119_MetaG | ecosystem: Engineered > Bioreactor > Anaerobic > Digestate...
GAAATACGGGACCCGGCGTTTCGGCGGATGGTTTGAAGAGTATAATGTCTATGCTCTCTTCATGAACCGGGACGCTTATCTTAAAGCCACGTTGAACAGCGAAGAGTATCAGGAATATCTCCGTCTCGGTCAGGAAGAGGAGAAACCGGAGGATGACAAGGAAAAGAAGAAAAAAGACGGAGAAAAAAAGACCGAAAAGATTGAAATCGACTGGAACAACCTGGAAAAGCGGACGCTGAAACTCACCCGTTTTCCTGCTCAGCTGGCCGGGACCTTTCTCTCTGAAGACGGGGACAGCCTCTATTACCTCTCCGGGCATACGGATAAGACCGAGTTGTGGAAGGTCAGCCTCAGGCAGAATGAATACACCCAGATCGCGACATTTCCCGAGGACACCAGGCTTTATGCGGTCAATGGAAAACGGGATACCATATGGGTCCTTACCAAGGGAGCGATCCTCTCCTATAATGTGATGACCCGTGAAAAACAATCAGTGGCTTTCGAGGCGGAGCAGTTTCTGAGACCCCGGGAAGAGAGAGCCTATTTCTTCGAACATATCTGGCGCCAGGTGAAGGAGAAGTTCTTCGACCCCGGTATGAACGGTGTGGACTGGGAGATGTATAAAAGGGAGTATGAGCCCTTTTTGCCCTCTATCAATAATGACTTTGATTTTGCCGAGCTGGCCAGTGAGATGCTCGGGGAGTTGAACGCATCCCACACAGGCGCTTATGCCCGGCTCTCATCCCGGGAGAACGACAATGTCGCCACACTGGGGATCTTTTTCGGTTTTGATGATGAAAACAAAGACGGGATCATCATCAAAGAGGTCATCCCGGACGGGCCCTTTTTCAAATCCGGAGCCACTATTCCGGAAGGGACTGTGATCAAAGAGATCGACGGACAACCTGTGCACTCCCTCAGGGATTATTTTGCCGCGTTGAACCATAAAGAAGGGACATTTGTCAAAGTGACCGTGAACAGGCCCGGGATCTTTTCCGGTGACGAGGAGCTCTTTATCAAGGCGGAAAACTCGGATTACTGGGCCGTCTACAACCGGTGGGTTGAAAAGAACCGGCGGACCGTGGAGACTCTTTCTGAAGGCAGACTGGGGTATGTCCATGTCCCGTCCATGAATTCCACAAGCTATAACCTTGTCTATAATGATATGTTCGGACGCTATGCCCATACAGAAGGTATCATCGTGGATACCCGGTTCAATGGCGGGGGAAACCTGACCCAGGAGCTGGTGATGCTTCTCAACGGCAAAAAGTATATCCACTGGACACCTCGGGGCCAGGATTACGGTTATGATACTTCACGATACTGGTTCAAAAAAAGTATTGTCATCATGAGTGAAGGAAACTATTCCGATGCTCATGGGTTTCCTTATGCCTACAAGACACTGGGGCTTGGAAAGCTTGTGGGGATGCCTGTTCCCGGAACCATGACATCTGTCTGGTGGGAACGGCTTCAGAATCCGGCGATCAATTTCGGGATCCCGGAGATCGGAGGCAGGGATTTAAACGGAAACTACCTGGAAAATCAGCAGCTTGAACCTGATATCAGGGTTGATACCGATTACGAAGTGATCTCCCGGGGCCGTGACCAGCAGCTTGAAGCAGCGGTGAAAGAACTGTTGAAAGAGCTGGACAGTCAGGAGAATTAAGGATAAGAGGGGGCGCCTGAAGGCGCCCCTTTTTATTTCCGGTCCTCTTGCGCCTGATGGAGATGAATATCCATCTGGGGGAAGGGGATATGCAGGCCGTAATCGGCAAACCGGGTGTAGACTTTTTCATTCATCTCAAAAAAGATATTCCAATAGTCACTTGTCTTCGCCCAGACACGGACAGTCAGGTTGACAGAGCTGTCAGCCAGTTCTGTCAGGCCGATGAAGGGTTCCGGCTCAGTGAAGATCCGTTGGTCTTCTTTGATGAAATCGTTCAAGGCCCTCTTAAAATCATCCAGTTTATCACCGTAAGCGATTCCGAAGGTCCAGTCGATGCGGCGGGTCTCTTCTTTCGTGTAATTGACCAGGTCATTGGTGGCCAGAGGGCCGTTGGGAAGGATGATGACCTTATTGTCCACTGTATTGAGGTGGGTTGTAAAGATGGTGATCTCCCTGACGATTCCCGCATGGCCCTGAGCCTGGATATAGTCCCCCACATTAAACGGCCGGAAGATGAGAATGATCACTCCCCCGGCAAAATTCTGTAATGTCCCGGAGAGGGCCATGCCCATGGCCAGGCCGGCGGCACCCAGAAGAGCGATAAAGGAGGTCATCTGGATCCCTGCCATTCCCATGACGCTGATCACAACAAGGACCCGCAGAAGCGCTCCCAGGAAACTGGCGATAAAAGAGAGTAGCGAGGGGTCGATCTTTCTTTTGGAAAGCATCTTTTTCAAACCCTTGATAAAGAGTTTCACGATCCAGAGGCCGAGGACAAGGACAAGCAGGGCGCCGGCAAGTTTCGGAGCCCAGGCCAAAGCTATCCCGGAGAGCTTTTCCCCATTGTCCACAAGAGCAGCGAGTTGATCTTCCATTTTGACTCCTTTCTTATTGACGTATGAGACAGTATAGCACAAAAGACATCGTTGCGGGAGATATCGAAGGAAAGTCTCCCGGTTCTCCTGAAACTTCAGGATTGAAGATGTGTCCTATGAAGTAAACGGAGGTTTTCTGATGAAACAGATCGTAACTTGTCTTTACCTTGTCCTCCTTTCCCTGGTGTGGGGATGTGCCCCGCAGGGAGAGGTGATTCAGAAGAACGAGAGGCCCATGGAGGGAGTGCGCACTGTGGCATTCAGAAGGATGCTGGATACCACGGAAGTGGCCACCAATAATCTCTTCTATTCTGCCGCTGTCTTTCAGGGAAGGCTCTACTATCTGGAGAGACGCCCTGACCGGTACATCATCCACGTGAAAGAGATCGACACAGGAAAGGAAGAGAACATCACACTGAACAGGGGAAAGGGCCCCGGGGAAGTCATGCACAATCTGGGTATCCGGATCCATGACAGCCGCATCTATTTTTGTGATCTGCTCATGCGCCGGGTGAACATCTATGATCTTCAGGGGGCCTATCTGGATGAATTTGCCCTCACCGATGAGATCGGGAACCCCTGGTCGTTCGAAGTCACGGATGAGGCCTTTTATTTTGCCGGGACCATCCGGTTCAAACTCTCCCGTGTGGACAGAGAGACAGGCGAGGTCCTCTCTCTTCCTTTTGAAAAGAGGTATGAGGGGGGAGTCCTCCCGGGAGGGACCCTGTCTGTGGATCAAGCCACAGGGGATGTCTTCCTGGGATATTACGGCCAGCCCTACCGTATCGAGAAGTATGACAAGCGGCTCGAAAAGATCATGACTTTTACACGACAAGGGCTTGAAAAATACCCCTCTCCGGAGTATTTCCGCAATGAAATCACTGACGGGACTGTGGGGTGTTACCTGATCTCGTCCATGCGCAATGACGGACGCTTCCTCTATGTGGCCAATCCCAACGGCCAGGACTTTGATAAAGAGTGGCGTTACCGGGTCATGGACTACTATTTTGATGTCTACGATATGAAGACAGGGGCTTATGTCAGGCAGATCAGGCCATCCGGCCCTCAGGAGATCCAGGGGGATAACGTCCTCGTGGATATCGAAGAGGGGAAACTCTTCTCTCTTGTGGTCGATTACGGGACAGCCACGAAGACTTTGTGGCCAGATTCAGAGAAAAGATCCTCTCGCACTCTGTTTGTCTTTGATACGGAATAGCGAGACGGAGCAGTCCCGGAGATGACAGGCTTTTCCTTTCGCTCAGGCTGAAGATCTGCTATACTTGAATACACTCTGTTTCCGGATGAAAGGAGTCTTCATGGGAAGAAGAGGTTTCGTCGTTGTCATGATCATGGTTGCACTCACCGGAGCTCTCCGGGGTGAGGAGGCTCCGATGACTTTTCTGTCCCGGACGTTCAGCGACTACATGGGTGAGATCTACAGGGCCTCATCGACACTTGAAGAACCGGGGCAGGATTACCGGATGCAGAATCTTTTTGACGGGTATGCCGGATCTTCATGGGTCGAAGGGAAAGAGGGAAGTGGAGCAGGAGAGACGATCACCATGATCATCCCCCATGGAGCCGATACCATGGCTCTGATCAACGGCTTTGCCCGGTCCCCGGCCCTCTTTTCAAAGAACAACCGAGTCAAAGAGCTGACCCTCACAGTGGAACGGGGATACACCCCTTCAGGGTATGTCACTGAACAGGGGCCGCTTCTGCTCACCAGACCGGCCTCTGAACCCCTCTCCCTGAAGATAAAGGACACACGGGAGCTTCAGGTTCTTCAGCTCTCCCTTCCCTGGGATGAGATCGACGGGAAAAGAGAGACTCTGGACCGGGCTTTTGAAGCCTTTTCGATGATCAAGGGGTATCCCAAGGCCTATGAGTCCTGTTATCTCCTTGAGCTCAAGATCTCAGCTGTCTATTCCGGATCACAATGGGATGATACCTGCCTGAGCGAGATCCGCATTTTTCACGAAAAGACCATGGAGATCACTTCAGTGGAAGCCCGTAACGGGATGATCTATTATCGCCGGAAGGGGGCGCCGGAAAAGATCCTCTACCGCGATCCCTCTCTGATCCTGGATCTCCTGGAGGTGAGTCCCGACAGGAGATGGTGTATAGCTTACGGCCAGTATATCGACCCCGAACGGATGAAAGAGACCGCTTACCTTATCTTTCATCTTCCCTACCCTGCTCCATGGAGAGACAGGGGTGATGCCCATAATGAGGAAAAGACGGTTCCCTCCGGGTTTTCAGAACACGACGGGAAACTTTTTCTGGAGTGGGCTGACGGAACACGTTCGGAACTGGACTAGGGGACGGGGTCATTGTCCTCTCTCCTTCCTTTTTATGATTTTCGGGAAAATGCCCTCTCTCTTTTCCTTGATTTTTTTTAAAAACAAGATATAAATTGGAGATTAACGAAAGGAGATCGGGAAATGAAAGGCAAAGTTCTTCTTATTCTCTTGGTCATTTTTACAGCAGCGGGGCTCACGGCCGGCGAACTGAAACTCAGGACGAACGGCGATACCTTCCTGCCCCAAAGCCGTCTGGGGGTCACCGTGGCACAGAAAGATGTGACTGAGACTCTTCTGGCTGTTTTCTCCGACGGAAAAAAGACTTTGGAACAGTATCCCGTGGTCGTCAACGGCGAAGAGGTCAATTTCACCACACCTGACAAGCAGGGGGTCTATGAGTTGACCATTGTCCTGCCTGACAGCCCGGGGACTGTTTTGGAAAAAAAGGCCATCACGGTCCATTATATCCTGGCGAATAAGCTGAGATATTTTCCCAATGAGCCCATGACCGTCTATTTTTCAACGATGAACCCGGAGTTCCGGGACGGGTGCTGGGTGGGGATGTTTTCGGCTGATGTTCCGAAACTCAACGGAGAAGCTGTGAGGGATTATTTTATCGTTGAAGGCGGGATGGACCCGAAACGCGAAGACTATCTGGAGTTTGATGCCCCTTCAGAACCCGGGACCTATCATCTGCGCGCCTACACATCCATGGATCCCACCGGGTATGAGATCTCCCGCATCGTGTTTCAAGTGGCTTCTCTCAAGCCTGAGACATCCCTCTCGTCATCCAAAAGCGTTGTGAAGGCCGGGGAACGGTTTCAGGTGACTTACAAGACCAATGTCTTCCTCCGCAACGGGACCTGGTTCGGTTTTGTCACACCGGATGTTCCTCATAACGACCAGGTGGCCAGCTCTGAGAACAACAGTGAATACGGGTACCCCTTTGCTTATGTGGGGATGGAAGAGACTGAAGGGACTGTGGAGCTGGAAGCCCCGTCCAAGCCGGGGAAATATGAAGTCCGTTTTTTCGATTCCAATGTGGACGATGCTCTTGAACTGGGATCCATTCCCGTTGAAGTGACATGGTGAACGGACAGAGCCGATAAGAGCACAGGGCCGTTTCCTCAGGAAGCGGCCCTTTTTTTATACCCGCTTCGTCTGCCATTTTCCCTGTCTGTAAAAGAGGACCAGGGATGAGAGTTCAGCGATATCTCCGATGATAAAAGAGAGCCAGACAAAAAGGAGAGGGGCGTTGAGCAGGGTCACGGTGATGATGAGAAACGGGATCTGAAACGCCCAGCGTCCGATGATACTCGAAACGAGAAAGGGAAGGTTGTAGCCTGACCCGGAGAATGCAATGGAGAGTCCGAATCCGATCCCGATGAAGATGAGTGCAAAGGTCGCATAGCGGAGAAAATCAGCTCCCATGGAGATCACTTCGGGATTGTCTGAAAAAAGCCTGATAAAAAACTTTCCCCAGAAGACAGCAACAGCCGTAAAAAGAGCCATGACAGAGGCTGATAGAAGCGCTGAGATCCGGCAGGTCTCTCTGGCCCTGGAGATGTTTTCCGCGCCAAGGCATTGGCCCACGATCGCCGACCCTCCCATGGAGAGCCCCACGAGCGGCATAAAAGCGATTCCGATGAGGCGCCCTCCGATCCCGTAGGCGGCGATAGCGGCTGTGCCGAAGATGGAGACATATTTTAAAATGGCCGCCATGGAGATGTTCCGCAGAAAGATCTCCACTCCATTGGGAAGTCCGATGGTCATGAGTTTTTTATCCAGCGTCCTGTCAAGCCGGAAAAGTCTTTTCAATGAGGGTTTGATCCCCCTTTTTCCCGAAAAAAGGAGCGCAAAGCCTGTGAGAAAAGCAAGTGTCTGGGAGAAGATCGTGGCCAGGGCTGCTCCGAAGATCCCCAGCCCGGCTCCGGGGCATCCCACCACCGGAACAGTCTCAAAAATGAGGAAGGGGTCCAGAATAAGGTTGAAAAGACTTGTCCCCAGCATGATAAACATGGGGGTCCGGGCGTCACCGATACAGCGTAAAGCCGTATTCACTGAATATGAGGAAAACATAATGGGCAGAAAGAAGAGACGAAGGTATCCGTATTCCAGCCCCATGGATGTGACAGCGGCATCGGTGAAGAACCCCATGATGGGTTTGAGGAAGAGAGCCAGAAAGAGGGCGGCAAGGGCTGCAACGATGAATTTGAAGGTGATCGTCTGTTCGATGGCCCGGTTTGTCCCGGGGATGTCTTTTTTTCCGAAAGCCTGTGAGATGAGGGAGATGGAGCTCACGCCGATGACCTCGTTCAGGGATTCGACGATCCAGAAGATCGTGGAAAAGACCGTAACCCCGGCAATGGCTTGTCCCGATATCCGCCCGAGCCAGAAAATATCCACAATATCATAGATCATCTGAGCACTGAATCCGATCATTGTGGGGATCGAGACCATGAGGAGGTTTTTCAGGATATTGCCGCGGGTGAGGTCATGGGTCATCAAAAACTCCTTTGCTTGAATGAAAATAGCCTCTTTATGAAGAAAAGACAAGAGGATCTCTTCACTATACACGCCGGTGAAACAAAAAGTTTCGCTTTCCTGTCTTTTTCACAAAGGAGGACTGATGAGAAAAAGAGCGTTTTATGCTGCAATCATGATCATGATACTGGGAGCCTGTTCATCACCTGTCACGAAGATCGAAAGAAAAGAGGGGGTCAGCCTCATCACCACACGGATCGATAAAGATTGCGGGCATGAAGCGGCTCTTCTCGCTGCATTTCCCTTGGACCCGGACAAGAGATTATTACTTTGGCATGCCGATGCGGATAAAGATCAACGTTTGGCCGCCCTGACGCAGACAGACGGGAAGACGGTCATGATCTCTCTTTTCAACCGGGAGATGACTCTCCTCACAGAAAAACCTCTGATATCGGGAAAAGGCCCCGGAGAAGTGCAGTGGCCGGCGTCATTGTCCGTGGGGAACGGGAAGATCTATATCCTTGACTTTCAGAAAAACGGGATGGAATGCTTTAATGACCAGTGTGAATATGATGATTCCATCCTCTTCTCCGACCTCTCTTTTTCTGTTTCATACGGCGGTGTATCCGTCGATGCAGCTGATGGAGCTTTTTATATCGGGCCGGTCCGGATGCCTCTGGTGGTGAAACTCGGCACAGACGGGAAGATGGTTGCAAAGATCGACAGTGATGCCCGGGACGGGCAGGATGCCATGACGAAGAATCTCCTGATCAAAGATACAGATGACCGGGGAAACCTCTTTTTTGTCTTCAACGGCCGAAAAGACCGTTATGAGATCAGGAAATATGACAAAGACCTGAAGCTTGTCTGGATCAACACCATCGAAGACGGATGGACGGAGATCCTGAGCAGCGCCCCTGTCGTCTTTCCCAACAGACGTTTTCAGATGCAGGGGGCCAGAACCACGGAAGGGGTCTGCGCTGCGGGCGGAAAGGTCTATGTTCTGAGGGGGACAGGGGGCTATGCTGAATATGAATGGGACGGAGCCTCGATCAAAGGAGAACGAAAACCCATACCCGAGTTAAAAACCGGATTTGTGGATGTCTTTGACGCCGAAAAGGGAGTTTTTCTGGAAAGACGCCGTTACCCTTTTTTGAAGACCATTCTCTCCTTTTCTCTCCTGGCTTTGGAAGACGGCCTCTATTTTTATGCTCCGTTCCAGACAGACAAAGAAGGACGCATGAGAGAAGGCGCCAATACCGTCTATAAAGCGGGCTGGTAAGAGACTCGTTACTGGAGACAGCAGGATCCGCATGGGGGCTGTGAGACACATCCGGCCCCTTTACAGTCTGTCATGGCCAGATAGTTGACATCCACATAGTCCACTGAATCCACCGGGAATTCCGATGAGAGAAGTGTGAGGGAAAATCCGTCATTTTCGCTCTTGATCTTCTCAATTTTAACAGAAAAATGGAAGGGCTCTCCGTTTGCCGTCTTTCCCAGTCCCACCACCTGGACTGAGAGTTGGGGCGCTGACTCAAAGCTGATGTATTGTCCGTTCAGCTGGAAGGGGACCCAGAGATGGGTCCGTAAGCCCTTTCCCATGCGGGGAGAAGAAATACGGTGTGACCCTGCGATGCGGTCAGGGAGGCTATCCCCCTCTTTCTGCGAAGAGGCATCAAAGCAGGACAAGAGAAGCAGGCTGAAAATGAACAGGGATATGGTACGCATGTTGTGAGAATATCACACAGCAGCAGGCGAGACAAGACAATTCACGAAGCAGATACCTCTTGTTTTCCGAGGCTTTCCGGGGTATGATACAATCATGAGCATCGCCGGGCGGTTAGACCAGGTCTACAAAAAAGCTCCTTCTCTCCCCATCACTGACAAGAGCAGGGTGATCCTCTTTTCCGACCTCCACAGGGGGAGAGACAACAAGAATGATGATTTTTCACAAAACAGGCATCTCTTTGAGTATGCTTTAAAATACTATGACAAGCACCGGTTTCATTACATCGAGCTGGGTGACGGCGACGAGTTGTGGGAAAACAAGCGTTATTGGGATATCTATAAGGCTCATGAGACGATATTCGAGATCATGATAAAAATGCATGAGCATGGACGCTTGTCTCTGATCTTCGGAAACCACGACATGGAAAGAAAAGACGAAGGGGTCCGGCGCCGTTTCCTCCACAGGTTCTACGACAGTTACAACGGGAAGTATCTCCCTCTCTTCACCGGCCTGGACGCCCATGAAGGACTCCGGCTGGATTATAAAGGGGGAGAAGCGGAGCTTTTTCTCGTCCATGGGCATCAGGGGGACTGGCTCAATGACAGGCTCTGGAAAGTGGGGCGCTTCTTTGTCCGTTATTTCTGGGTCCATCTTCAGACCATGGGGTTTCACAACCCGTCAAGCCCGGCCCAGGAATATAAAAAAAGACGCATCATCGAGCGGAAGATCATCCGCTGGGCCCGGTCCCGGAAGAGAGCCATCATCATGGGGCATACCCACAGGACGCGTTTTTCAGAGCCCGGTCATGACCCCACAGCCTATTTCAATACCGGCAACGGTGTCCACAGGGCAGGGATCACCGGAATAGAGATCGAGAAGGGCCGCCTCTCCCTTGTCCTGTGGCGTGTCTCCACACGGGATGACGGAGGGCTTTATGCTGAGCGAAGGCTTATACGCGGGCCTCTCCCCCTGCAAAAAATCAAAGAATTTTACTGATCCGTGAAACTTATTCCTCCTGTCTTTGTCATAATTAAAAAAAGGAGGAAGATGAGATCTTCGATCATGACAGGGGCAGCAGCCCTGGTTCTTCTCATTCTTTCAGGATGCGCCCGGAGTTCAGAGGAGGCCGTGGTCTCCAGAATGGATGACTCGGTGCAGACGATTGCTCTTCAAGAGGTCGCACGCCTCGAGGTGAGGGATTTCGTCCGGAGTAATCTGGTCATGTGTATGGGCCTCTATGAAGGTGAAGTCTATTACCTTCAGGAGTTTGAAGACTCTTTCAGGCTCTTCTTTTTCCATCCAGAAACCGGCCGGACCCATACGGTCACTTTTCCCAGGGGGAAAGGACCCGGAGAGTTTCTGCAGGCCATGGGTGTGAGGATCCAGGACAGGACCATCATGATTCCCGACTTTTTCATGAAACGCCTGAACATGTTCAGCCTTGACGGATCCTTTACCGACAGTTTTCAAATGGATGCCCGGTCAGGGCTTGATTCCATACTTGATTTCACACTCGAAGGAGAGACACTCTATTATTGCGGGATGAGAGAGACCCTGGTGGGGAAGTATGATGTCCGTTCCATGACTGTGGAGAAGACGGTCTCCAACGGAAATCATGATGTTCCCCGGGACGGGGATCCTTTTTCGGGTGTTTCTCTTGTCAAAGACAAAGAGGGTCTTCTTTACGCGGGACACATCAATGCCCCCTACCGGATCACGGTTTTCAATGAAGACCTTGAGACGGTTAAAGAGATCAGAGTCGAAAACAGGGAGGAGTATGTCCCTGTGAAATGGGCCATCGGCCCGGGGTTCACCTCAAATGCGGGGGATCATGTGATCTCGACCATGGCTCTGCACAAAGGTGTCCTGGCTGCTCCCGAGTGTTCACTCCGGATAAGAAGACAGGGAAACAGGTTCTCCCTGGAGGATTTCCGCGGGACCCTTTACGTTTTTGATACGGCCCGGGGAACGCTGGCCCTTGTCCTGACTCATCCTTTGTTTGAGCATGTCTCTATCCTATCGGTGGTGGGGATGGATGAGGGGCATCTTGTTTTTTATCTTTATCGTCAGCCGGAGAAGGGGGATGAAGGAATGAACGCGATTGTCGTCTGCAGAGTCCCTCCTGAGATGAAAGGCCTCTTCAGAGGATAGCTCTTGTCAGCAGTGACAACTCATGGTAAACTTAGCTTGGAGGTTTCCATGGGAACGAAAGCACAAAAGCTGTTACTGATCGTCATCATCCTTCTTACTGCAGCCTGTCAGAAACAGCCGGTGAGAATCGGATTCATCGGATGTGTCACCGGGAAAGGTTCGGACCTCGGCCTCTCTGCAAAAAACGGGATTCTTCTGGCCCGGGATGTTCTGAATTCACGGGGAGGAATCGACGGGCATGAGATCAAAATCATCATCAAAGACAACGGCATGGATCCCCACAGGACAGTCCAGGCGGTAAAAGACCTGAGTTCAGAAGGGGCCGCGGCCATAATCGGCCCTCTCACCAGCACAGCAGCCATGGCAGCCGTGGAAGAAGCGGAGAAGAGAAAGATCCTGCTCATGAGCCCTTCGGCGACCACAGATGCTTTGACCGGAGTCGATGACTGGTTCTTCCGTATCCAGCCTCCCAACAGTTATGAGACGCGTAATATTGCCGCTTATATCATGAGAAGCATCAAACCCAAACGGATCGCGGCCTTTATCGACCTGTCCAACAGCAGTTACACGCTGAACTGGTATGAAAGCTTTCGGCAAGACCTGACATCCTACCATGAAGTCACACTGATCCCCATGAAATTCGACAGCCGTGATGAGGTCTCCTATTACAGCATGGTCAGAGGGCTGGAAATCGAAGAGCCGGACTGTGTGGTCCTCATCGTCAACGGGCTGGATGCCGCATTGATCTGTCAGCAGATGGAAAAAATGAAGATGGATCTTCCTGTCATCTCCTGTATCTGGGCCAAGACAAAGGAGTTCATCTACCACGCAGGGACATCAGGGGAAGGGGTCATTTTTTTTCAGCACTATGACGAAGACAACACTGATCCCGCTTATCTGAAGTTCAGAGAACTTTACAAGGAGCGATACCGTTCAAGTCCGGATTATGCTGCACACAGCGCATTCGAAGCTCTTCTGGTGCTCCAGCAGGCCCTGTCAGACGACTCTGATGTGAAGCATCTTAAAGAGACTATCGTCCGGATAAAGGATTTTCAGGGGCTTCAGGGGACCATCTCCTTTTCCCCTCAGGGAGACCCTCTTTACAATGCCTCTCCTGAAAAGAAACTTGTGGTCGTCAAAAACGGGACCTTTGTGACGATCGGAGCCTTGAAGAGTGAAGGAAAACAGCCTTAAAAACGTCCTGGTCCGTTACTTCATGATAGCGGGCCTCATCTCCATCCTTTTTATTGTCATCGTCACCTATTCAGGGATCGTGATCAAGATCCGCCGGGATGTCTACGAGAAAAACATCCTCATCGTCAATCTGGCCCGGGGAGAGATCCAGCGCTATCTGGATGAGATGCTGACTCCTGTGGAGATCCTCCGTGACCTCTGGGAGAAAGACTCATCCTTCGGGCGGAGAGATCGAATCTCAGAACAGTATATGCAGATGACCCTGGACAAGGACCCGATCCTCCAGCAGATCGTCGTTGTCGATGAGAGGAACAAGATCGAGATGGTCTATCCTCCTGACAGGGACCTGCTGGGAAACGACATGTCGGGCCACTCCTATGTCACCATACAGGATGAAGCTAGCCGGCAGCTGAGATGGTCGGATACATTCATCTCCGGGAAGACAGGAAATCCCTCTGTGGCTGTGATCCTGCCCATGGGCAAAAGGACTCTCATCGCTTACATCGACTTAGCCTATCTGAACCAGATCGTCACAAAGATGGCCATCGGAAAGACGGGGATGGCTTTTATCATGGACCGGAAGGGGACGCTCATCGCTCATCCCGATACCCGGGTGGTCCAGGAACGGGCCAACATCACCGAACTGGGGATCTCTCATCCTGAACTTATTGTGGAACAGAGGACACGGGTGGTCTCCACATCTGAAGGGGATAAGATCATCTCGGCGTCCTACCTGGCCCCGGGAGGATGGACGATCTTTTTTATCCAGGACACCAAAGAGGCCTTCGCCGACCTCTATCGGGCTTTCCCCTCTTTTCTCATCGGGCTTGTGGTCTATACCCTCCTGGCTTTTCTCCTGGGCAGCCTTTTCGTTCAAAGGACAGTCCGGCCCATCATGAAACTGAGCGCAGCAGCGAAAAATGCAGCAAAAGGGGAGTACCGTCAGGTGAGAGTGGCTGATTCTTATACCGAGATCGATGAATTGAGAGACAGTTTTGCCACCATGGTGGATGCTGTCCTCAGCAGGGAAGCTGCACTCATCGAAAATGAACGGATGCTGTCCACACTCCTGTCCAATCTTCCCGGCATGGCCTATCGCTGTGTCAACGATGAAAACTGGACTATGGTCTTTTTAAGCGACGGCGTCCGGGAGCTGACAGGGTATGACGCTGATGAACTGCTTCTGAACAAGGTCAAGGCGTATGGCGATCTGATCCATGAAGAGGACCGCCTTATGGTCTATAAACAGATCCGGGATTCCATGACCAGGGACAACACATTTGAACTGGTCTACCGCATCTATCATAAAGACGGCAGCATCAGATGGCTCTGGGAAAAAGGGCGTCCCATCTATAAAGGCCCCAGTCCCCTGTTCATCGAAGGTTTTGTGACGGATATCACGGAGTTGAAGGAAAAAGACAAACAGATCCAGAATATTCAGAAGATCGAGATCCTGGGGGAGCTGGCCGGAGGCCTGGCCCATGATTTCAATAATGTCCTCGGGGGGATCGCCGGAACCCTTTCCATCATGAAACTCAAAAGGGAAAACGATATCCCCATGGATGAGAAGGAGATCCGCAAGTATATCCAGACCATCGAAAATGCCATTGAACGGGCCTCGTCCATCGTCCAGGAGCTCCTGACCCTCTCCCAGCAGAAGGAGCCTGTCAAGGAGAAGCTGGATTTCAGTGACGTTCTCCATAATGTGGTGAGGATCTGTGAAAACACTCTGGATAAAAGCATCACCTTCCATACCGATCTTTATCCCGGCCCTGTGATCATCGAAGGGGACAAGACGCAGCTTGAACAGGTCCTGTTGAATCTCTGTATCAATGCCTCACACGCCATGACGATCATGCGTGAGAAGAATGAGACCCCGGGAGGAGTCCTGACACTCACAGCTGAACCCGTGCATCTGCATGGCGAAGAAGCCGCCAGGCAGGGACGGAGAGAGGGGGAACCCATGGCGCTGATCTCTGTGGAAGATACAGGCGTAGGGATGGATCCGGAGACAGCGGAGCACATCTTCGAACCCTTTTTCACCACAAAACAGCGTTATCAGGGAACGGGCCTGGGGCTGGCCATGGCTGACAGTATTGTGAAGAGACATAACGGGTTCCTTTCCGTGGAATCTCAAAAAGGGAAGGGATCCCGTTTTATCCTCTATCTCCCGCTCCTTCTGGACCATCCCGATGTCAGGACAGCCCTGCCGCCGGAAGAGGCGGAGAGAGTCGCCGGACATGGTGAGGGGATCCTCCTTGTGGATGATGAGACCATCATCCGGGAAACTCTCAAAGAGATCATCGAGCTCCACGGGTTCCTGGTCTTTACGGCTTCCGACGGAGAAGAGGCGGTGAGGCTCTATCAGAAAGAACGGGCGCAGATCAAACTTGTGATCATGGATATGCTCATGCCCAGGCTTTCGGGAGAAGAAGCGTTTCTCAAGATGAAAAAGATGAATCCTGACGTGAAAGTCATTCTGGCTTCGGGATTCAGAAAAGACGAGCGCATCAGCCGCACACTCGAGCGGGGGGCTGTGGGATTTCTCCAGAAACCTGTCGATTTAAAAAACCTCTTCACCCTCATTCAGGACAATATCCCGTAAAGGTCATCCGCCTTCAATCCTCTTTTTGAAAAAAAGCAACTTTTTCCTTGAAAGTGAGGCTGAATATCCATATATTGTATGAAGGAACTCGTTATCATACAATATATATCGAAGGAGGGGGATGCCATGAACATCCGTGTTGTGAAGAGAAGCGGGGAAGAGGCGGCTTTTCAGCCTGAAAAGATCGAAAATGCCATCTATCTGGCTTCAGCCAAATCCCTGAACGGAGCTTGCCGGGAATTGGCTGAACGCGTGGTCAAAAAAGTCACAGAGTTTATCGAAAAAAACTATGAATCTGTCATCACCGTTGAGCAGATCCAGGATATTGTCGAGAATTTTCTCATGGACAGCGACAGGAAGGATGTGGCCAAAGAGTATATCCTCTATCGTGGCGCACGGGCCCTGAAACGGAACCTGGTTCCGAAAAAGGAAAAGGTCTACGGGCTTCTTGACGAGGAGTTCCTGAGCCGATATAAACATACACCCTCTCCCATGGGGCCGCTGGGTCATTTTGTCTACTACCGGACCTACAGCCGGTTTCTGGATCAGGTGGGACGCCGTGAAGAGTGGTGGGAGACGGTTTCACGCGCTGTGGAGTATAACTGCAGCCTTGTCAAAGGGGTCAGCCAGAAAGAGGCCAGGGAGCTTTTCGATAATATCTTTCATCTGAGACAGTTCCTTTCGGGACGGACTTTCTGGGTGGGAGGGACGGATGTGGCTAAAAAATTCCCCACGGCCAACTACAACTGCGCCTTCACGGTCATCGACAGTATGAGCGCCTTTTCAGAGGCCTTCTATCTTCTCATGGTGGGCTCCGGAGTGGGTTTCCGTGTCTTGAAAAGTGATGCGGAAAAACTTCCCCGGGTGCGGACCAACCTGGAGATCATCCACAAGCAGTTTCTACCCGAGACGGAGGAGAAACGGCATGAGACCACGTCACTCACCTTCGTGGAGAGCGGCGAGATCGCCCGGATCAAAGTGGGCGACTCCAAAGAAGGATGGGTCTCTGCCCTTGAGTTTTTGCTCGAACTCATGTATGCCCATAAATACAGACGATGCAAGACCGTCCTCATCGATTACAATTCCGTGCGCCCCAGGGGGGAGCGCCTGAAGACTTTCGGGGGGACCGCCAGCGGATACAAGGCCCTTCAGGACATGTTCAGGAAGATCGACGGGGTGATCAAAAAAGCGGGAGCCAGGGCTCTCACCAATGTCACCAGGCTGGAACCCATCGATTGTATGGATATCATGAATATCATGGGAGCCTGTGTGGTGGTCGGTGGAGTGCGCAGGACAGCCGAACTCGGGCTCATCGACGCCAATGACCAGAAATGCATCACCGCGAAAAACGACCTCTATTATCAGAATGATGCCGGGCAATGGATGGCCAATGAGGATATCCTTCACCGCCAGATGAGCAACAATTCCATCTTCTATGAGGAGAAACCTCAGCGTGACAAGCTGCACTGGCATATGGAACAGATCCGGTATTCGGGAGAGCCGGGTTTTGTCAACGCTCAGGCGGCCAGGAAGCGCCGTTCCGATTTTCAGGGAGTGAATCCCTGTGCAGAGATCCTGCTGGCTGACAAGGGACTCTGCAACCTGACCACAAACAATGTCATGGCTTTTGTGGAGGAGAAAAAAGGGAAAGACGGCCAGACACGGTCTTCGTTCAACCGTGAGAAGTGGCTCAGAGCCCTGGAACTCAGTGTCCGTGCAGGGTACCGGATGAGTGCTGTCTACCTGGAACTTCCCGAATGGGACAACAACCAGCAGAGAGACCGTCTTCTGGGAGTGAGCATCACGGGATGGCAGGATATGGTCAATGCCACCGGAATGTCAAAAGAGGAACAGGCGAAACTGCTGAAAGAATCCCGAAAAGCGGCGAATAAAGCCGCTGAAAAGGCAGCAGCCGAATGCAGCGGACGCATCCCCCTTCTTGTGACCACGGTAAAGCCCGAAGGGACGCTTTCTCAGCTCCCCACAGTGAGCAGCGGGCTTCATTACTCTCATTCCCCCTACTACCTGAGGAGGGTCCGTATCAGCAAGACCGATGTCCTGGCCAAGGTCTGCCGTGAACTGGGATATCCCATGGAAGATGATATCAACAATCCCAATAACTATGTCCTCGCTTTTCCCGTGAAATCTCCCGAAGGCCGGACCAAATACGATGTGACCGCCCTGGAACAGCTAGAGCTTTACAAGATGTTCATGCAGAACTACGTGGACCATAATGCGTCGATCACCGTCCATGTGAGAGAAGAGGAGTGGGAGGCTGTGGAAGAGTGGGTCTGGGAGAATTGGGATGATATCGTCGCCATCTCTTTTATTTCCCTGGATGACCATTTTTATCAGCAGGCTCCATATGAGAAGATCTCCAAAGAGGAGTTTGAGAAACTCAGTGAAGCCATGAAACCCCTGGTGCCTTCACTCATTGCAAAGTATGAGTTGAACGAGACGGAGATCGACCTTGGGGACGAGACCTGCGAAGCCGGGATCTGTCCCATCCGGTAATCATCAGCAAGGCCGCAGTTCAGCTGCGGCCTTGTTGCTCCTCCGTGAAGATTCCGATGCCTCGTCTTAAAGGCGGATCAGTTCTTTGGGATATCGGTTCAGGATCTCAACCCCGTTTTCTGTGACCAGCACAAGGTCTTCAATACGAACGCCGCACTCTCCGGGAAGATAGATCCCCGGTTCCACAGAGAAGATCATGCCGGCTTCTGCAGCCATGGGATTGGCCAGGCTCACATCCGGGAACTCATGGACATCGATCCCGATATGATGGCCTGTCCTGTGGGTGAAGTACTCTCCGTATCCCTTTTGAGTGATGACATCTCTGGCCGCCCTGTCGATCTCCGAGAAGGGGGTCCCGGGCCTGATCACAGATTCTGCAGCCAGATTCGCTTCCAGGACAATCGCATAGATCTCTTTAAGCTTGGGGCCGGGTTGCCCGAAGGAGAAGGTCCGCGTCATATCGGAGCAGTAGCCCTTTGTCCGTCCTCCGATATCAAAAAGGACGCTGCTGCCGGGAACAGGAGTCCCGTGGCCGCTCTCATGATGGGGGACAGCAGCGTGGCTGCCGAAAGCGATGAGCGGGGCAAAAGAGAAGGACGAGTCGTGTCCGGAGTAGAATTCATCCAGCTTTCTCACAAGCTCCTTTTCCGTCGTTTCAGGATGGAAACACTCAGCAAGAAATCCCAGGGCTTTGTCGTTCAGGCGGGACGCCTCCTTCATCAGAGTGATCTCTTTGACGTCTTTGATCATCCTCACCCTGTCGATGAGAGGAGAGGCGTTAGCAAGAGAGACAGAAGACTCCAGGAGAGGGAAGAGAAACCGGGCGGGACAGTCTTTGTCCACAGCCAGGGGAGCAGAGCGGGACAGACGGTTCACGACTCCTCTGAACGGGTCTTCTCCGTCCTCATGCCAGATGGTCTCGTACGGGGAGTCTTCTCCCTGGGGGAAGAGGCGGTTGCAGAAGAACAGAGGGGCTTCGCCCCGGGCCAGGAGGAGTCCTGCAAAACGCTCCCCCGGATCGAAAGAGATCCCTGTGAGATAAAAGATGTTCGATGGAGAGGTGAGAAGCATCTGGCTGCTCTGAGACCGGTTCATGGATTCCATGACACGCTGAAGACGTTGACTGTCCATATCAGTTCCTCCTGTTTGTTCTACAATAGAGGTTTTCACCCCGGCCTGCAAGAGCCTTTCTCTGTTGCCTGTGCTCCTCTTTTTTGATAGAATTGTTGTCTATGAATTCGCGTCTGGTCATCTTTTTCGATTTTGAGACAAACGGGTTTGCCGGAAGCAGTGTCCTTGAAGCGGCGTTGATCAAATGCAGGGTCAATGACCAGGGAGAAGCCATTCCCATCCATATCTTCCACAGGTATTACCATGCCCTGGAATCGTTCAACATGAAAGCCTTTGAAGTCCATGGCCTTTCTCCGGATATCATCGAGGAAAACCGGGTAAACCAGATGGCTGAATATGCCCGTTATTTTACCGGGGATGACGACCTCTTTGCCTTTTCTTTCGGGTGCAGCCACTGGGTGGCCCATAATATCGATTTTGATACAGCATTTCTTCCCTTTATTCCGGAGAAGCAGTTCTGTACCATGAAGGAGAATACGTCTGTCCTGAAATTACCCCGACGCTCCCATGGCGGTTATAAATTCCCCACACTGAGAGAGGCTGCTCTCTACTACGGGTTGGATTATGATCAGAGCCAGGCTCATAACGGCCTCTATGATGCGACTCTGGCAAGGGACATTTTTCTGGGGATGCTCAAATCGAAGCATGCCGGAGCTCATCGGTTTTTAGCCGAAGGATAGGGCTCCTGCGGATGGTGTCAACCCCGGATCTTTTTATTGGTCTTTTCCTGATGCTTCGAAAGATGGATCCAGCGGTTTGTGGCCTGTTCAGCCATCTGGGAGATGATATGGGGAAGATCTGAATCGGTCCACAGCTTTTGAAAAGTCTCCTGACTCAGGAGATCACTGTGGATCATGAAAAGGTCGTCTTCTCCCGGGGTGAGGGTCACCGCCTCTCCGGGAAGTGTCACTCCTTTCTCCTCGCATGCCTTTGTGAGAAATGACGTCGCTGCCACGGAAAACTCTTTAAGAGCCTCCAGGGGGCGTTCAGTCTGGTTCAGCCGTTCCCGTAATTCGGAAAAATAAACCCTGGCATGACTTGTGAAAGAGAGTGTCCTGCTCATAAAACCTCCTTTGTTTCCCTTATTATACGTCCCGGAGCCTTATCTTGCAAGGAGGCTTAGAGAAGAGTGGCGGCGGCGGCGACCAGAAGGGCCGGGATATAGTTCAGGACTTTGATTTTCTTGATATTGAGGATGTTGAGTCCCAGTGCGATGATCATCAGACCTCCTGTTCCCGTGAGATTGGAGACAAGAGCCTCTGAGAAGAAGCTTCGGGAGAGAGCAGCTGTCAGGGTGATCCCCCCCTGAAAGAGGAAAAGGGGGATGGCGGAGAAGAGGACGCCTGCTCCGAAAGTGGACGCCAGGGCCACGGATGTAAAGGCATCCAGGATGGATTTTGTCAGAAGGAGACTCCGGTCACCGCTGATCCCCTCTTCAATGGCACCGACGATGGTCATGGAGCCCATGCAGAAGATGAGAAAGGCCGTAAGGAGGCCTTCAGAGAAGAGTCCCGCATCCCTTGTATGACGGCCCATACGGCGGGTGAGATGTTCAACGCGGTCATGAAGAGAAAAAAGCTCTCCAAGGATCCCGCCGATGAGAAGGCTGAAGATGACGATGAGGGCATTCTGGGATTTCAGAGCCATGGAAAGGCCGAGAAAAAGGCTGGCCAGGCCCACCCCGTCCATGACCACAAGACGGATGTTTTCCGGGTATTTTTTCCCTATGAAAAGACCGAAGAGGCTGCCGGCGATCACAGCGATCCCATTGATCAACGATCCCCAGGGCATACGGATCACCCCGCCGTGATTTTGTTTTTCCCTGTGTTTTTGCTCTGGTACAACAGGGTGTCCGCCCGTTTGAGGAGAGTCACAGCAGAGTCATCCCGGCGGGCCAGTGTGGCTCCCCCGGAAATGGTCACCTTGACATTCTCCCCTTCACTCGTCCTGTAGCGGGAACGGGAGACGAGCATCCTCAGCTTTTCCGCTTTTTCCATGAGAGAATCAGAATTGACATATTTGAGCAGAATGATGAACTCTTCTCCGCCCCATCGTCCTGCAATGTCCGATGAGCGGATATTCTTGTTCAATGTGGTTGACAGGATCTTCAGGACCTTGTCGCCGAAGAGGTGGCTGTAGGTGTCATTGATATGCTTGAAATCATCGATATCGAAGAAGACCAGGCCGAAGGTCATCTGGTAATGGCGGGTCTCATTCAGGAGATTATTAATGGCTGTATCCAGGAAGCGCCTGTTGGGGAGGGTGGTGAGTGTGTCGTAGAGGACCTGGCTTTTGAGAAAACTGATCTCTTCTTCAAGATGCTGACGCTGGGATTTGTCGGTAAAAAATTCGGCGGCTCCTTCCACAGCGCCTTTCTTATCATAAAGAGGGATGACCGTTACGGCCACAGGGACACGATGGCCCTCTTTATGATGAAGATAGACCGTGGTGCTCCTCTCCTGTCCGTCATCCATCGTCGCGTGAAGGGGACATCCCCCATGACAAAGGATCTTGCCTTCATGGTCCACATGCATAAGGATGTTGTCATAACAATGGGAGTGGAGGACTTCTGAAGCGTCATACCCCGTGATGAGTTCAGCCTGACGGTTCCAGAAAAGAATGGTCCGGTCACGGTCCACGATATAGAGGCCGTCATTGATCCTGTTCAACAGGGTGATCAGCGATTTATCCTTCAGAATATTCATATAAACTCCTTGATAAAGTATAGCAGAAGTTTATTCTTGTCGTAAGAAGAAAGAGAGGAGCCCTGTGAAAAAGGAATTATGGCATGAGCGTGTCTCTGAACTGGACACTCTCCTTAAAAGAGGTGTCCCTGAGCGATGGAAAGCCCTGACTGCCCTTGAAACATCCGTTCCCCGCGGGGGAGCAGAAGAAGAGGGCCTTGCTCAGAAGATCGACCATACGCTGCTGGATCCCTTTGCAACCCGTGAAGATATCAGGCGCGTGTGCAGTGAAGCCGTCCGGTTCAGGTTCGGCGCCGTCTGCCTTTTTCCCTGCTGGATCCCTCTGGCCAGAGAGGTCCGTGACCGTGAGGGGGCGGATTTCCGCATCAGTGTGGTCATCGATTTTCCAGGCGGTGGGGAACTCACAACCGCCCGGGTCACTGCTGTGGCCGATGCTTTCAAAAACGGGTGTGACGAAGTGGATATCGTCATGCCGCTGGGCCTCTTTCTTTCCGGGGACTACCCGGCTGTCCTCGAAGACCTCATGGCGGTGAAACAGGCTTCAGACGGGGTTGTGAAGGTGATTCTGGAGCTCTCCCGGATGGATGACCTCCGGAAAAGAGATGCGGCTCTCCTCGCCTTTGTTTCAGGGGCTGATTATCTCAAGACATCAACGGGGGTCAACGGTAAGGCGGCTGTCGAAGATGTCGCTCTTCTGTGTGATGTGGCCGGGAGGCTGTGCGGAGTCAAAGCTGCAGGGGGGATCAGGAGCCGGGATACGGCCCTTGCCATGATCCGTGCGGGAGCTGACCGGCTGGGAACCAGCTCAGGGCCGGCTCTCTTGAGCCGGGATCACGCTGAGTGAATGATGTTGATGAGTTCCACACGGCTGTTGATGCCGAATTTCTGATAGATATTGTAAATATGGTGTTTCACCGTCTGTTCTGACAGGGAGAGGTCCCAGGCGATCTGCTTGTTGCTCATGCCTTCACAGACATAGCGGATGATCTCACTCTCTCTCTTTGAAATATTCTTCGACTGAAAGAGGCCCTGGAGGCGTTCCTCTTTTTTTTCATCATGGATGATCTGCCCGAAATAGTTTGTGGAGAGTTTTCTCAGGAGAAGGAGAGGGATCCCGTTGAGAAGGAGATAGAAAAGAGCACTGGGGAAGCCCGCCTGGCGGGTGATGATCATCTGGAAGGTCAGGAGATGAAACGTGAAGAGAAGGGTATAAAAAGCAGCCAGGATCAGCACAAGGAACGTGCGCTGTTTTGACCTGATCCGTCCCAGGGAAAGAAGGAGCCTGATGTTGGAGAGGATCATGATGAAGAGAAGCACTTTGACTGCGACGACGGTGAACGAGGAGATCATCAGAGAGCTCTTTGTCAGGATGTAGATCCGTGTGAAAAAAAGGAAGACAAGGATGAGTGGGGCAGAGATGACGATAAAGATAATAGCCACAGCCCTTTCGAACTCCTCGTGGAGAAAGCGGAGCGTCATGAGGACATAATTATAGGAAGAAAGAAGAGTGAATCCGAGTAAAGAGACGATATA
>Ga0116152_10001031_pt1 | contig 22883 bp, 36 predicted proteins | sample AD_UKC119_MetaG_FD_89894 | JGI IMG/M metagenome (GOLD analysis project Ga0116152, IMG submission 89894) | Active sludge microbial communities of municipal wastewater-treating anaerobic digesters from Hong Kong - AD_UKC119_MetaG | ecosystem: Engineered > Bioreactor > Anaerobic > Digestate...
CATATGTAAACTTTATTGCTGCGGCAGAAGATAATACCGGCATTGCCTCCAGGGGCGTGGCGACGATGCCCCTGGAGGCAATGCCGGTATTATCTTCTGCCGCAGCAATAAAGTTTACATATGCCCCAGGACGGGGCTTTGTTTGTGTAATCCAGGTTCCACCTGCCATCTATTAATCACTCCATTTCTATTGTTATTTCTCCCATTGTTGGGGGTGCTGTTTCCGTCTTGGCCAAAATGCGGTTGACCGTCACTTCAAAGATCAAAACGCCATCTTCAACATGATATTTCATTTTGCGTCCAAAGATGCGGTCACCATTATAGCTCATATCTGCCAAAACGGCAGTCAATTGATTGGCCACAGTGGCGATCTCCGCATTGCTGCCATCACCAAAATAATGCACGACCAGGCTATACTCCCGCTTATACCGGTTCCCAAGCTCTTGCTCGTGATTGATCTCAAGCGGGAGTATAAAAAAGCAGGGCCTATCAAGAGACTGCGGCACCTGCTCGGTGTATATTGTGTGATTTGTAAAGGCTGTGCCTACGGCATAGCCGATGATTGATTCAATTGCTTCCATAGGCACCTCCTTAAATAGTTTTCAGCCAAGCTTCAAAAGCGGAATGGAATCGTGCCGGCATTTCGCGTTCAATTTGATCCAGGGAGAGCTTTAGCATAAAGCGGCCTGGTACCCATGTATTCCGGCTTGCGGTCATGTGGCCATGCTCAAGATATGAGGCATATTCCGCTGGATTGATTATATCAATCTCAAGACCGCCGGATACCTTTCGCACCTGGCCGATCTTCCAACTCCCCCGCAAAAGCCCCGTATCAACTGGTGTTTGCTTCTTGGCAATAGCTAAACATCTTAGCCCCATTTGCAAAAGAAACTTACGGCAAAACTCATCGTATTGTGCTTCCATGCCCACCAATTGCCGCCGCAATTCTACTAAGCCGCTAATGTCTACCTTGATGCCCATCATGCCTCTCCTTTGTATTCAAGAGGTGTCTGCATATGGGTTTGATATCGATGCGGCAATCCGGCTAAACAGGACAGCCCCCGGATGAGTATCGTATCCCCGGGTTTGATGTCAATATCGGGGGCGCAAAAGAGGATATAATCCGTCTTAATGTCGTTGGCATCCGTTGTAGGGCCGCCGGTCTTATCGTCGCCAGACCGTGAAAGGTGCCCCGGCGTACAGGAGTACATTAACGCCGATGATTGACGTGTTATTTTATCAGCGCCGACGACTCCCGCCATCCGGTAAATATCAAAGGTATCATCAAATAGTAGCGTCTGCATCGGGATAATCATCGCCGAACAACCCCTTTCTATGCCGGTTGAGATCGACAATGTAATTCCGGGCGATCGTCGTATAGCGATCCGCCGCAGTTTGCCGATCCGCAAAGCTATAAGACACATCGCCCATGGTGATACCGGAAAGGGGGCCTGCAACTCCTTCGGGAGCCGCTTCCCCCTCCATTGCCGTTATAGCATCGATCACCATATTAGCCCAGGTAAAATTAAGTGCCTCGGGAATCTCAATGATATGGCAATACCCTTTGATGTAGGCTTCCATTTCAGCTACGAAAATCTCCTGAAGCGCGCTTAATTCCGTTAATTTCAGTTTCGCGATTATAATGTCCTGAACGGTCATTCTATCACTTCCTTGCTGCCCTTAGCGCGTTTCGGCTTAGGGTCCGGCTCGACTTCATAACCTTTGGCGGTAAACCAAGCAAGCAAATAAGGGTCAGAGCATTCTCCGACTCCATCCCTAAAATCAACGCCTGCCGAAATGCCGTTATAACCCTTATTGGGGGTATGTATTTTAGCCATAGCTCACACCCCCATTACTCCGCCGCCACAACGACCTCAACCGTAGCCGTAACCCCAGCGGCATTCGCGTATCCATCGGGGAGATCCCCAAGGGTAGCCGTAAAGGTGTACGATCCGGCAGAAGTAGGATCATAGGTATCCGTATCCACCCAAGCGGTGACCGGGACAGCAACACTGCCATTATTCGCTAACACAGTATCGGGTAATGTCGCAATTACCGCAGCAGCATCAGCGTATACCGGCACTGCTACCGTACCAGCGGCGATCGAATCAAGCGCATCAAAGGATGTAAGCTCCGCATCGTCGGACACGACAACTTCAACGGTAGCCGTTGCTACCGCCGTATTGGCGTAAGGTGCGGGTAAATCCCCAAGGGTAGCGGTGAAGGTATAAGATCCAGCTGTATCCGGATCGTAGGTGTCGGTATCGACCCAGGCCGTAACCGGCACCGGTACGGTACCGGCATCACAATACACTTCCGTCGGTAGCGTTGCAATAATCGCCGCTGCATCCGCATAAATCGCCTCGCCCTCGGTGCCAACAGCAATCGGGTTAAGTGCGGTAAAGGACGTAATCTCAATTTTCATCGCCGCGACTTGGGTTTCGATCGCAGCCACCAAGGCCGCTTTAGTCAATCCAGTGGGATTGAGTCCGCAATAAGGGGAAAACTCCTGCAGTTGTGCCAAGGTGAGATAATCCCAGGGACTCAATTCATCATCCCCGGCAACGACGGTATAGCCCTTCGCGGTAAACCAGCCGGTTAAATAGGTATTCGCATCAGGAACAGCGGCAACGCCGTTGACAAAATCAATACCGTAATCGCATGTGTGCGCCTCATTAGGCGCGTATACTCTTGCCATGATGACCCTCCTTTACTGTACTTTGATCCGACGGAAGACGCCAGCTGCTTTCGTAGCTTTCAACGCCACGGCGGCAACCATTTCAACTTCGCCGGTCTTTACGGCGCCCGCCGTTTTGAAATCAGGGAGCCAGGACTGTACCGGAGGCACGCCCGCCATACTCACAGCGTGGAAGCCATCCAGCCCCAGTCTTGCAGCATAAAGGGAGGTTTCACCCGCTACGCTGGTAGCAATAACAGGATCATTCGACCCAGCTTTTGCCCCAAAGTCGACAAAAGGCACGTTGCCGTAGCTTTCTACTTGCTGCCCAAAATCGTTTTTTGTCACCTGGTACATCCCGGCGCGTCTCGCTACTGCCCGGAGTTTAGCGATCATTTTAGTGTTACCTCCAATAAAGGACGGAGCCCCATCAAGCCCACTAAGGAATTCATCCAACATATCCAAAAACGCGGTATAGTTCGTTGTTACCAAATCAGAGGTCGAAAGATCGATTGCAGCGGCGGTATTATACTCGGTCGAAGAGCCGGTCAAAGCCTTTTCTAAGCCATCAAAAGCATTTACGTCAACCGCGCTATCGCCGTTAATCACGGAATCATTAAATAAAGCCGCAGCCGCTTTAATCTTCTGCTGCATCTGCAAAGTCACCTCATCGACGATCCCGCCCATATTGGCAATGATACGGTCGATCTGGAAGCTGCCGCCGAATACTTTAAGGTCCGTGGTAAAACGTTGCTTTGTAACTTCGCTCGGCACATATTCTACATTAACCGCACGGAACGCGGCAGTGGGTTGGGTGATCTGCCTTGTATAACCATAAGTCAAGGTTGCCCCACCTCCGGTAGGGGAAACACAATCGTCAAAAGTGAGATTATCAAACAAGAAGCTAGATTTTGCAAATTCATCAATGACGCCCATCTGTAAAGCGTCTTGTACGTTAAGTTTGGCTTGCGCCAGTGTAACTGCCATAATTTATTACCACCTTTTCTTTTTTATTTTTTTGCGCCTGCTGCCGCTGCAATACCAATTTGTACCGCTTCGGCTAGGCTTTTGGGAGGTTGCGATCCCGGAGGGCTGCCACCCGCGGGTTTGTATTCATACCCGGGCGGCGTTGGTTCCGTTCCCTCGAATAAGTAACTTTGTGAATCTTTGAGGCTTGCGACTTGCTCATCCAAGCCGGAGAGCTTGCCATCCTCATATTTAATTTTTTCCAGGTCGAGCAAGGCTTTTACGGCCTTTACGCTTTTTGCCTTATTGCCGAGGAGCGCAGATTCCAGAGCATGATCGTATTGGATCTGTTGGATTTTGGCCTTAGCTTCCGCCTCGGCTTGCGCTGCCTTGGTTTTCCATTCCTCAGCGGCGGCCTTTACTCCATCAATATCCATGCCCCTAAATTCTTCGATCTGCTCATTGGCGGCTTTTAACTGCTCTTTAACTGCATCGTAGTCGGCGTATTTCCCTTTTGTCGTTTCAATATCCTTGCCGTTTTCCGCCATGATTTTATCAATAACTTCATCGGCAAGTTCCAACGACTTTAAAAATTCTCTTTTCATTTTCCATCCTCCAATTACGCTTTTTTCGGGGTTGCATCCCGTATTGTCCGTAGTTTTACGACATCGGGCGGTCAGTTTTTGGGCATATAAAAAGCACTCTGCAATCGCAAAGTGCTTTGGAAGCTGTTATTTAGTTTTAGGCCCCTTTTTAGGAGGCTTTTCTGGGGGCAAAATTCTAATCCCACTCGATTCCCATCTATCGATCAATTTCATATTCATACCTCCTCTAAGTCAATCTCATAATATGGTGGTGCTTTTTCCACCTCTCTAATAACTGTCTCGTACTCTTCTCCGCCTGAAATAACTTTTTTTGTAGCGTCAACTTTATCGTATATATCCCATTCTGATGAGTCCATTTTTGACCACATCCCCTGTTCTCCGTACTTGGCCGTCATGCTGCTCATAAAATCTTCGTATTCTTTATTATACCGCTTTTCCCCAGAAGATACCAGCTTTTTTTCTTCTACTAACTCAACGTTTTTGATTTGATTAATCGCTAAGACCCTAAACTTCGCCGTACTTGGCATTAAGACCTCACTCTCAGTCAACCCATACTTACTTAAATGCGCAACTGAAGCACCTTTTCGCGTTTCCACCAACCGAAATATGACCGGGATTTTACTAGATTCTCGTCCGGCAAATTCTATGCTCACATCGTCTCTGCTTGTCCAGCTTGATATTCCTCCCTGCATGTCGATTAGATGCTTATTCGTGCGCGCCTGTTTGAGATCAGCAATTCCTTGCGTATCTAATCTTATGCCTCTACTAATAGCAGCGTCAAATTTTGGTGATGCTTTTAAATACTGATCTATCCGATCTGATTTTGCAGCATAGTAAGCATTTTTTTTCAGCCGTATTTCTTCAAATTCTCGATCAAAATAGTCTTCAAAATCAGCGGTCAACTGTAAGGCTTTCTCTTCATCGCAACCACAATCTTCCATGATCTGATCTGCCAATTTAATTCTATCAGGATCAAATTCTCCCAAATGGTGAGTAGCGATATGCCCTCGTTTTTTTGTATTTTCTTCTTCCGCCAACCCTCCCCGCCATTCTTCATAGCTCATATCTCCCGGTACAGTATAACTTGATCCGTCTGCTGCCCTGGCGACTCTCTCACCGCCCAAATCGGAGAAGTATGAAATTGTGGTACACCGACAAAGCGGGTGAAGAGGCGGATAATTTACACCCGGCTTTTCATCTTTTACGGGATAATGCTTGCCGTCTAAACCGCCGCAATGCTCGCATGTCCGACTATCAAGGGTACCTAGGAATTCATACTCTTCGACCTCGGCTTCTTCGTACATATCCTTCGAGGCTTGGTTTAAGATGAAATTTGTTTCGGTGCGAATGAGCCGTTGCGCCCGATATAATTCACCGCCTTTCTTACCCTCCTTGCCTAAAGCCGCGTCACGAAGCGCACGGCTCATTTCCTGCACCGATTGGCCACGTATGAGGCCGGTGGTTAAGACTCGGTTTAACCCGTCGACGAACCCCCTTTCTAAGTCCCAAACATTAGCGCTATATGACTTTCCATTCCAAGGGTACTCAAGCAACTTCTTGATTGCGGCCGCCGATGGTTGAGCGAAGGAATTGCCAACGCCTAATTGGCTGAATACTTGATGTGCCGTGCGATAGTACGCATCGTCATAAACCTTGCCATACATCTCTACGCTACCGGATTCTAAGGCGTTAAAAAGCTTCTCGGCTTCCATCTTGATTGCCGCCTGCATCGCTTCAATGCGCTTTACTCGTGCCCTCACAGATAGGGCTTGTAATTCCTGTTTATGCACGAAGCGTAAATTCGGATCGGAGGCGGTCTCGATGTAGTATTCGAGATCCCGCTGAAATTCCTTCCGGTCGTTTACTGTCAAATAATCAAGCGCATCCGCATAGCGCATCTGATTATCCCTGGCATACTTGTTATAGATCCTTGTGATCTCTGCATCTAGGGCTTTTACGGCTTCCCTGTATTTCGCCTGCATACGCTTTTCGTAATCTAAGGCCATCTGCTCAGCGGATAAAACCTTTTCTTCTGCCCGTTTAACCCAATAATCATTATTCGCCATCCTCAGCTCCTACATTCCGTCCGAAGCGATCCGGTTCTTCTGCCCGTTCTTCCGCAAGCTGCTCCTGCTCCATCTCTGCATCTTCGACCCATGGATGATTTAGTAAAATGGACTTTTCACTGATAATGCCGGCGCTCGATTGTGCGATCTGCGCCGTTTCGAGATCGTTGAAAATGGCATTCCTTGTCCATGTCTGCGTAACTTTGGTATCTTCCGATACACCGAGATAATGAAAAATCATCCGCAGTAATTGTCCGAATCCGGCGCGAAACTCCGTTTCCAAAAGCCCCGCCTTGATTTCCAAAAGGCTGTAAAGATATTTTAAGGCCACGCCGGAAGCATTACCAAAATTGGCGGGATCCGGGTCAACCCCTTGGCCGGAAATAAAGATTTGCCGCTTGAGAATCTCCAAAAATTTGACCCTTGCTTCCACCGGAATATCAATCTTCATCGTTTCAACACCACCGGAGGAAGGAGAATCACCATCCACCTTGATTGCTTTATATACCTTCAATTCCGACAAAAAGGTGTTCAGATCCTCGCCACCGTAATTGCGGATCACAAAAATGATCTCCTGGATATCTTGGAGATCATTGGCATAACCGGAAACAACTAAATCGTATTGATCGATCAGCTCTTTATACATCGGCAGGTCACCTTTGCGGCTGCCGTTATTATAAAAGGGGATAAAGGGCACATAGCCCATATCGTGAGAGATGATATTCGTTTTGCTGTTATTGAGATATGCAATGTCAATATCATGTTCACCGCGCTTCTGATAAAAGGCGGCTTCTTTATCCGTCCAAAGCTCGTACTTTGTAATGATTTCACCGTTCTCATCTTGGGAAATATAGGTTCTTAATACCGCTTCCAGCTCTTCGTCGAGACCGGGACCATAAACCGGGATAATCTGCGCCGACGGCACATCGGCGAAACAAAATTGCTTTTTATCGTCGATCCAGCAATGGAGCCAAGCCACGCCGGTATTGGATGCTTCAACGCATAAATCCTTACATTCCCGCGCAAATCGATCACCTAAAACCTCGGTGATGCGGTCATTCAAGTCATCTGCATCAGCGTCAAAAGTCGGCGGATAGGTAAACACATAGGCCGCTTTTTGGTTGACTAAGAGCTGGTGCCAGTTATGAGGAATGCGGAAATCAGCATTTCGCAGCGGATTGGTCAGCTGCGCTGCTTTAAGCCTTAGATCGTCAAGCCCTTCCCAGTTTCTGATATCATTGTCGTTGAGATAGTACGATAGCCCGGTCTTGGCCTGGTCAATAAACACCTGATGACCGTCGATATATTTTTTTATAAATTTTCTTGCCTGTTCAAGATCCATTTTATTTGAATACCTCCATTCCGCCCCGGGTTACTTCTTCAGCGCCATATCGTAAGGCGTCCATCAGGTGATTATAATCATCGATTGGCTTATTCAGCGTGTGCCCATCCCGATCCGTGTCCCAAATATAATTGCTCAATTCCATGATCGTATTACAGCAGCGGGGATGCACAAACATCTTATAACCCTGCAAAGTCTGTATGCCGTGTCGAATGCTATCCGGGCCTTTTCGTGCTGATCGCACTCGGGGAAGCCCCGCCCGGCGAAGCTCTTCGATGCTCTTCGGCTCCGCTGCGTCTGCCGTTATCTTTTCTTTTGCATAACCCATCCGGGTCAATTCCGCTGCTATCTCGGCATTGACCATGGATTTTTTATACATCTCGTCAAATATAAAAATTTCCTTGGTTTTTTGATCCAAGAGAAACGCAATGAAAGCGCTGGGATCGTTGGTATAGCCAAAGTCCAGGCCGAATAAAGCCTTGATTTGAGGCCGAGACTTGATAATTTCATCCCGGTCAAATTCTTTCTCCTGCCAATTTTCAAATACCAGGCCCTCGGCAATCCCCCAGTTTCCAAGACCCTCGATCGAGTACCGGCGGGGAAAACGGGTTTTCATATCTGCAAATATTGCCCGATCATCGTCCCCAAGAAACTCATTGCATTGATAGGTTGTTGTCTGCGCCAAGATATCTTGGCTTGGGGCATCAAAAAACCTGGACTTAAGCCAATGCTTATCTGACCAGGGGTTAAATGTCAATGTGATTTGCTTAAAATATCCTTCCGGTACCTCACCCCGAACGGACATATCAAGCTTATTAAAATCATCCTCATTCATGATTTGAAAGGCTTCTTCGATCCATACCCAGCAGAGGAAGCCTTTATCAACCGTAATGGAAGTAATGCTCATCGGATCATCAAGCCCGCGAAAAAGGATCTTCTGCCCAGTGGGCTTATAGGTCAACTCCATGGGGCTTTTGCTGCACTGCCACAGATGCGCCACACCAAGGCGCTGCATTGCCCATTTTAATTGGGCATAAGTGCTATCTTTATGGCCATTAAAATAGCGCCGGATCACCAGCGCATTAGACAGGGGATATTTCATCATGTGATAGATCAGCCACAAGGCGGCGGTACAACTCTTTTTTGAGCCGCGGCCACCTTTCACCACGCGATAACGAGAACGGCAATGCCAAAACGTGGCGTACCCTTTTCCGATGATCGCAGGGAGGTTAACTTGTTTTGGCTGCATCGATATCACCAGCTAGATTAATATAGTTTTTATACGCACCTGCGACTCTATTCATCAAGTATTGCAGATCCTCGTCACTAATGCCGATGCCTTTCCCACAAGTTGGATTAGCATCGCCTCCCCCGCCTAAAAGTCCGGGGTTATCGCGGATAACCATAGCCAAAGCCTGGGATAAGCTCTCGATTTCCCGTTCGTCGTGATCATAATAACCGCAGTGAACATAGAGCGCATGACAGAGTTCATGCAAAAAGGTTTGATATTGACTTTGCTTAGATTCATGGGGTTTAAGCCGAATTTCGCAGCCCATATAATCTATTTCGCCTGCATAACTCTCTCCCTTTTTCAGGATATCAGTAGTGACCACTCTGTATTCAAGCCCGCCAACCTTGACTTTATCAGGTATTTTCATGTTCAATCCTCCAATTCGTTTTCACCGGCGAAAACCACCGGCACATTAAGATCAATTTGGGATTTGTCCGTAAACAGCATATAACGCTTGCCCAATAGCTCCGCAGCCTTGAGGCGCTCTTTCTCGTCGGGGGCTTTGCTTATCCGTCGCGCAGAAGAACAACCTTCGCCGCCTCCCTCAACAACCACAATTTCAGCTTCAGACTCGCCGCGCAAAACAGACGTAAGATATTCAAGCACCTCTTGAGCATCCGCAGTTTTAGCGGTTTTAATCTCCTCGAGGCGCTCCTCAATATAGATTTTGAGGTTAACGAAAGTTAACAGTCTACTTGCTGCAGCTTTTGCCGCTGCCTCTGATTTGCAGTTTTTATAAATCGCCAAATATGCCCGCGTTGCGTTGAGATCAATGAGATACTCATCGCAAAACATTTTTTGTTTTTGTGTCACTGATCTCACCACCTCTCGATCATCCTCCCCAAAAAACCAAGGCGGCCCTCGTTTAAAGGACCGCCCAATGAGAAAGGAAGCTGTATATACTCTACTCGCGATTATATCATATCACATGTCAAGGGGTCTTAAATAGTGACTTTTTCATACGTTTGTAGGGATTTTTAATTTTTTTAAGACCTCGGCGTGAATCCTGTATACACTACTCCGATCATACCCTAATCCTCGTGCAATTACTCCCCACGTCCATCCGTTCAAGTACCGCCATTCAAGCAGGTATCTTTGTTCCTTTACCGGTACCGACTCAATAATGGTCATGACCTCCTGTCTAAGATCAATCATCCTATCGACATCAGCATTGATCTTCTTTTGCAGGTCTACCAGCTTGCAAACCGCTTCCTCCATCGACTGCTGGCTATGTCCGGGAACCCGTGGCATATCGGAAAAGGTGGTTGTGATCTTTGTGGCTAACCCCCGTAGCTTTTCAGCCTGCTCTAACTTTGCTTGGATTCGGTGGTCGATTTGTAAAATTTGGGATAGATACTCTTTCGTTGTCATCCATCTACCTCCTTACGCAGCTTTTTTATGAGTACCTCCGGATCAACTTTGGTTAAGATGCCAAAATATTCCGATCGAAAAAACTTCTCAATACTCCTTTTCTCCTTTTTGGCGAAAGGATCATGTGAATCTTCTTTAAGCACCTTCAATGCTCTCCGGTAATCGTCAACGGCAAGTATGATAATCGCGTTAGCAAGCTTTTCATATTCGTTCATTCCTCATCCTCCCGGTCATCACTAAGCCCAACCAGATAATCCAACGACACCCCGAAAAATTCAGCTGCGTTAACAACAAAATCAATTCCCGGCACGCGTTCGCCGCGCTCATAGTTGGAACATGTGTTCCCGCATACATAAAGCTTCTTACCTGCTTGCTCTTGAGTTAAATCAGCTTCTTTCCGCAATTCTTTTAGCCTTTCGGCGATCTTTAGCTCGGTCATTTCTGCACCTCCCGCATTATCAATTCTTCCAGCTTGTCCCGCTTCGATAATTCTTCTACGGGATCATAGCCATATATAATTTTCAGCTGATCAAGCGTGATCTGCACATCGGATATCTCATCGTGCAGATCAGATAATCGATCCATACTTGGCTTTGATTCGCATTTGATAATCGCTTGAGTTAGTTCGGCCATTTCCTCGATCGCTTTCAGGGTTTGATGCTCTCTGCCAAATACTTCGATAGCGGCATGAATAAGTGCGTTTCGATTCATTTTTGTGCCTCCTCATACCTTCCGCATGCCCGCTTCCAAGGATTTATCTTTGCCACTGCGACGGCACATTTCTTGGTTTTTAGGTCGCAATATTGACAATGCCGGCATGATCTATTTTCAGGGCCAGGGCCATAAAATTTGGTCATTTTTTCGTTTGTTGTGAGCATCTTTATCACTCCAATTCTTCGATTTTTACGTAGATACCGGGCGTCTCCGCCCAAAACTTCTGCGTTATCTCAGACGCCACCAGAGCGTCATCTTTCCAGTAGCCAAGTTTAGTCATACAGTCTTTTAAAAGCTTGATGCTATTGTCTGTATCTGGCTTTGTGATCTTCCATGTGCCATCCTTATGCTTGCCAGTGATCGGGAAACACCACTTTGTAATTAACTGCACAGCCCCGATATATGGATACTCCGGTACATGTTGTGCAAGGTGCGCTTCCAGCTTTGCCCTGGCGGCTTTCAAGTCGGACGGCTCGTATATGATTGGCTTTCCCTTCACGACATGGATTGATTTTTCTTGATGTGTAACGGTTGGTACCTTTTCCATTGGCATGAAAAACTCAGTTATCATGATCCACTCCCTGCTTTCCACAAAGCACACACATCTCCGTTTCCTCGTCCCAAAGTTCACATTCATATCCGTAGCAAGGCAACGGTTCACCTTTTGTGTTATTCACATTTGCAAAAGCACCGGCGGTTAATATCGGGCAGATTTTATAATCATCTTTCATTTTCGTATTTTCCTTTCTGGTTTAAATTCGGAAGGTGTCAACTTCGCGCATAGGGTTGGGGGTCAAATCAGGGGTAGGTGTCAACACCCCCCTATTTATAGGGGGTGTTGACACCCCTGTTTTTGACACCCCCAACAGCACTATCAAAAATAGGAGTTTGACACTTTTGACACCCTGTCAAAAATATTGATTTGATACTTGATACCATTGCTTGACATATCAATTTCTTATTATTTGACACCTTTGACACCTCCGTCAAAATATTAAATCGTCATTATTTGATATTTGACACCATTATGATTTTGTAACTATTCCATTTGTTCGACTAAAATCTGAATGTTCATCAATGTAGGATTTTACAGTATTAAGAGATAGGCTTGTATATTCTGCGATATCAGAAACTTTCACATCTTCATTGATTGAGGCCAAATTGTTATATGCTGTTTCAAGTGTTTCCCTGCGCTGCTGAGCATTATCGGCCTTTTTTTGCGCAGGAGTTTTTTTAGACTTTTTTTGATACTGTCCCTCTCCGTCCGCATCAAGGTCTTGCAGCAGCCCGTCCTCATCAACTTTGTGCACCGGATAATCAAACCACAAATTCACCGGCTTAAATTTCTCAAACTCGCGGAGGGTGCCATCGATCCGCCACGCCGTGCGACGCTGTATACCCTGCCTGGCGGCGTAAATTGACGGCAGCATGTCTCGGTATTGATCTATACTCATAAGGCGATCACAGGCTCCCAGCATCGCCTTTTCGCTGTATAAATCATCTTGCCCAATATTCTCCCGCCATCCTTTGATATGCCGGTCAAGCCATTCTATACAAACTGCGCAAACAGCCTTATTCTCTTCTTGCTTCAAAAGGGCCTCCGTTTGCTCCAATTCGATGTAATCCAGAAGCGCATCAGGATCCCGGGCGAATACGCCGGAACCGGAAGCACGGTCCATGCTGCGTTTTTGGCCTTGCGTGCCTTTGCTGTGGTGGTGGCAATAGATGACGGCAGCGCCCAAGTCATTACAAACTTTATCGAATTGATTACAAAAATGGGCCATTTGATCGGCGCTGTTTTCGTCGCCGGTGATTACCTTATATATAGGATCAATGATGATGGCGATATAGTTTTTCTTGGCTGCACGGCGAATAAGTTTTGGCGCCAGCTTGTCCATGGGGACGCTGTTGCCACGCAAATTCCAGATATCGATGTTACCCATACCACTTGGCTTCCACCCCATAGCGTTATACACATCTTTGAACCGATGCAAACAAGACGCCCGGTCAAGCTCAAGATTGACATACATCACTTTGCCCTGGGCACATTGCCAGGAGAGCCATTTGCGGCCTTCTGCAATAGCGATACACATTTCTATAAGAGCATAGGACTTCCCGGCTTTGCTGGGCCCCGCTAAAAGCATTTTATGGCCTTGTCGGAGTACGCCATCAATAAGAGGTGGCGACAGTTCCGGCATATTGTCCCATACGTCGGCGAGGCTTTCCGGTTCCGGAAGATCATCGTTGACGCCCTCGATCCATTCCTGCCATTCTTTCCATGATTCTTTCCCGATGTTGGTATCAATTAAGAATTGCTTATGTCCATTGCGGACGATGCCAGGCATCCGGGAGAGGCGGGACGGGTTCTTATTTTGCGTATCCGGCTCCATGCCGTTCTTTTTGAGGATGGCATAGAGATAATCAACCCGCTTACGGTATTCGTCATAATTAGCGGCATCTATCCGGGTAATGGCATGGAGGCTTTTTTTCCCGCTGTGCACAAGGCAGGCAATCGGTAATTCTAATTCCCGGATAATAGCGTTTTGTTTATCGATATCCATTGTGTCGGATTCGACGAGGGCATACCGGTAATCTGTTACATTGTCATTCTTGCAGCCTTTTCCGTCGAGAGGATTAAAGCGGATCCATGCCCCTACTTCTGTCTTATAATCACCGATCACGGCGCCAATATCACCCTTGCATTGACTAAGCTGCTGAATCAGTTGTCCGGCAGTACGATCCCAATTCCCCTTGGTGGGAAAGTGCTTCTTCTTTTCGTTGTTGTACCATGATTCGGTGACATAACCGACATTTTCAGACGCTTCAAAAAGCGTTTCCAGGTATTTAATAAGTTGATTTGCGGGATCCCATTGCTCCGGTTCTGCGACCTCTTTACCTTCCACCCAGGACTTATCAATAATGACAAGATCGTCTTTACCGCCACCGATCACATCATCCCAATCAAGGGCGCGATCATCATCTTCGGGGCGTTCAGGGCGCCATCCCTGATCTTTCGCCATCTGGACGATCGTACCGGCCCCCACGGGGTTTGACGCCCCGTGGAAGCTACCCCATTTCTTAAAGCACTCCCCGGGATGATACCGGGCGGTATCGCTCTTGCTCCATTCCTCCCAGTCGGCAGCGGTATAACCAGCTTCTTTCAGTCCCATCCCTACATTGACCCATTCGGTGTAGTCCAGGAGGGCTGGATTGATATGGGGAAGGATTTCTCTTACATCATATTGCTGCTCCATTAAATGACCTCCTTGAACTCAACTGGGTTAATATCCTTAGGTACCCGCCAGCCATTGCCAGCAATGCGGTCTATGAGCTTCCTTGCTGTCTCGAACTGCCATGTTCCCACATGCTGAAATCCGCGTCCCTCTAAAAAGCGGATCTGCTTTGGCGTTGTCAGACCTTCTTCCCGGCGTTTATTGAGTCTATCAAGTAGCATGTTTGCTTTGCCGGCGTTATCGATTTGATCAGGGAAGATACCTAATTTTTCTAAGGTTTTTACTTGCTTATCACTCGGCGGCATCATTTCCCAACCAAAGGCCGGTATATAGCTTGATAGATCCTCAGCCTGGATGCTCATTTCAAATTGTAATGGATCCACTAGCTTGCGCTTACGGGTTTTCATCGCGGCCAGCTGTGCGGCCAATGCTTCTTCGCGTTGCGCCACAACATCTTCGGACGCCTTGACTTCGGCTTCTTCTATATCTACCGGGCAACCGGCAGCTTCAATATTTTCCGTCATCTTTTGAGCTACTTCCGGCGATTCGCAAATCAAATGAGCAGGATGGCAAAGCTCGTGCCGTTCTGTATGCCAAAGAAAGTCCAACAGTAAAAGGTGATCCTTTCCTGGATATAACCGGGTTCCGCGGCCTACCATCTGACAATATAAGGATCTGATTTTTGTCGGTCGTAGCACGACGATGCAATCTACCGACGGGCAATCCCAGCCCTCTGTCAGTAACATAGAATTGCATAGCACATTATATTTTCCGGCGTCAAAATCTGCTAAAATCTCGGCACGATCATCGCTGTTACCGTTAACTTCAGCAGCGGTAAAACCTTTGTCATTGAGAATTGCCGTGAATTTTTGGCTTGTCTTAATGAGGGGAAGGAATACCACGGTTTTACGGTCCATGCAGACTTTCGCCATTTCGTCGGCGATCTGGTGGAGATAAGGATCTAAAGCCGTATCAATATCGCTGGATTTAAAGTCACCGGCTTGCGTGGCAACCCCTGAAAGATCAAGTTTTAGGGGTATTGTTTGTGCTTTAATCGGTGAAAGATAGCCGTCTTTAATCGCTTTGGGAAGGGTATATTCATAGGCTAGTGATTCAAAGTATTGTCCAAGGTTCTGCATATCGCCGCGATCAGGTGTAGCGGTTACCCCCAATACTTTTGCTTTATCAAAATGGTTTAGGACACGCTGATAACTATCGCTAATGGCATGGTGGGCCTCGTCAACAATGATGCTGTCGAAGTGATCTGGCTTAAATTGATTGAGCCGTTTTTCTCTCATAAGCGATTGAACGGAGCCGACGACAACTCGATACCATGATCCTAAGCATGATTCATCGGCTTTTTCGACGGCACATCCAAGTCCGGTGGCCTTGGCCAATTTGTCCGCTGCTTGATCGAGTAGTTCCCCACGATGAGCAAGGACAAGACAGCGATCGCCCTGGCGCACCTGGTCTTCGATCAGTTTACTAAATACAATGGTCTTGCCGGTCCCTGTAGGGAGTACCAGCAGGGTCTTGTTTACCCCGCTGGCCCACTGTTCTTGTATTGCATTTTTAGCATTTATTTGATATGGTCTGAGTTCCATAACTTAAAACGCCCCCGGCGTAAAGGCAGGTTTTTCTTCATTTCCCGGTTCATAGAATTTCTTAATATCATTGCTATAACCGGTTTCACCATTTTTCATTGTAAATTCTCTGACTGTCAGTTTTGCACGGCCTTTAGATCCGACAACTTCATGCCAGCGGGGCTTAATTGATTCACCATGTTTTTTCTGCCCAATTCCAATAAAAAATTCTGAAATCATTCCCTCCGTCGACGTATGTAAAAATAGATTATGCTTAATAATTGCGGGATTATCAGGATCATCGGGATTGGTGAATTCTAGTGTAAAAACAGCTTTGGGACAAGCAGGTAATTTTCCTATACGGTTGCCGTCTTCATCATATCTCGGTTCATGGCGTTGACGCTCAAAGCCGGTCACTACAAAAGGGTAATCACCATTAGGGAAAACAACGAATTCCTTTTGATCTTTTGTTATCTCATCATCCCAATTCAATTCTCTTTCGATATTTTCTGCCATTTTAGATAGCCTCCTTAAATTTTTCTCCGACTTCCCGGAGCTCTTTGATCATGCCAAATACTTGCGGCCAGGCCCCGATCAGCACTCCTTGAATAAATCCGGGATCGTAATTTTTGATCGGTGTATTATCGGGATAATATCCTTTGCTCGTTACTGCCGCCTGCACTTCCTGGATGGTGGCGCCATCGTGCCGCATTAGATCGGCTAGGGCTTGCGGTACATCGCCTAAATCATCCGGCGGTGCAATATCGGGGGGAGGCGGAGCTTCTTCCTGTATAGGAGGAGCACTTTCATATTTGGATTTGAGCTGCTCATATTGGGCCTTGTCTACTTCTACGCAATGGCCTTCTGCGGCATATTCTGCTGCTTCTGCCTCTGTGTTGGTCATAAATACGCATTCAGATTCCGGGTGATGCCAGTAGCGGATACTATCCTTTGCAGGTGCCTTTTTCTCCTTTGGAGGTTCAGGTGCCGCAACTGTTTCCATTTTGGAAATTGCCACTTGCGCAGTTGCTTTTCCCGGGATGCAATGTGCAATCTGCTTATATTCAAACGGCATTTCATCGGGGAGGCCATGGCGGTTTTTGGCATCCCAGCATGGATGATGTGCGGCATGCATGACGCGCTTGCCGCCCTGAGCCTTATTTTTGCCCTTTGTGGCGCCCTGATTATCAACATTGACGACCAGGGTTTTATAGTTTGCGAAGAGTACCATATCTGCCCATTCTTTTAGTAGTGGTGCGGTGGTCCTTGCCATTTTAAGCTCCCAGCGGTCATATGCCCCGGTTTCGTCTGGCTGCTCAAATTTACGCATTTTGGCATGGGCACTTACGGTGACATTTATGCCGGCGTCTATAACTTCCGTTAGGGCGTTAAGAAATCGGCCCCATTCCTCGGCAAGATAGGTATAGCCTTTGCCCCATCCCCATTCTTCAAGACCAGAAAGCCCCGCTTTGCTGCAAATATGCGTGATACAGAGTTGTTCCGCCCAGTCGGCGGTATCGATTATAAGGGTTTTGCATGTATCGGGGTGGGATTTAATATATTTGATCTGTTCTAGGAGCATTGTCCAGCTCGTCGGTTTCGGGAGCCGGGCGACGTCCATATGTTTCGTGGATCCTTCGGTATCAATAAAGACCGGATCCGGGAATTGAGCGGCAAAGGTCGATTTCCCGATGCCCTCAGGACCGTAAATAACCACCTTTTGAGCTCCTGCTATTTTGCCTCTTGTGATTTCCATTTAAAATACTCCTCCTTCCCATTGTTTCACCGGAGCTGCTGGCGCTTCATCGGCGCCGGCAACATAGCCGTCCTCAATGATGATCGAACATTCGTCGCCGGTGCTGACGCGCGTTGCGATTGCTTGTAGTCCTTCGGCTTCAAGCCATTTGCCAAACTCGGCAAGGGTGTCGATGTCCATTTGCTCCAACTTATCAAGGAGGACAAAGCCGCATTTCTGGTTCAGCTGCTTGACGATGGCAGTCGATACTTTGAGCTGATCTGCGCCGGACATGTTGTCCCATTTAAAGCCGTTATAAGTCAGCTCGCCATCTTCGACAGACAGCCCCGGCAGCGGAAGATTGGCACCTTTTAATAAGTCAATCTTTGCCTGCCGTACATCGTTGATATCGCCGGTGAGAGAATCGTATTGGCGTTCATATTCCTTGGCGTCGTCTTCGGCTTTTTCTTTGTCGAGATTGGCCCGGACTTTGACGTTGATTTCTTCGATATTAGCGATATTGGTTTCCAGTTCCGCGGTAGATTCATCCTGTAGTTCTTCTACTGTTTTTTTAGCGGTATAGTAATTCTCTTTTACCGTCGCTTGCCTGGACTTTAATTCTTCCAGCTGGGCCTCTAAGTTGGTAATTTTAGCTTTCAAATCTTTGGCTTCTGCGATAATATTTTCAAAATTATCCCGTTGCCGCTGATTCTCACAATTCCGGGCAAGGATCTCTTGCTGCTGTTTGATGAGTTCGGATGCTGCAATCGGTTCTTTGGGCGCGTCCGGGTAATAGGTCTGCTCTTTTGCATATTTTGTTTTTTGGTCCTTGATTTGACCAATGGCGTGCCGGCGGTTGTAAAGCTCCTGCTCCTTTTGCTCTAGATCATAGAGCTTGTCCCCAACCCCTATGATCTGCAAAAGTGTTTGCGCCTTTTCTTTGTTGGTGGAGCCCATAAACCGAGGTAAGTCAAGGGCAAGCTGCTCAACAAATTCATTAAGAAGCTGTTGCCCGCCTTTTTTACCGGTGGGGTCGATGACCTTTAAATCGCTGTTTTTGCCTTTGCGCTCCACGATTAAGCCGTTATCCATGACGATATGGATATTGGGCGGTAAGACAGATCCTTCGCGCTGCGCCTCCGATGGCCGGTAACGATCCCCGCCAAGTGCCCAAGCGATGGAGTCCAACACGGATGTCTTCCCCTGGCGGTTTTTACCGCCTATTACAGTCAAGCCGTTTGCCGTTGGCTCGATCTTGACAGCCTTCACGCGCTTGACGTTTTCAATTTCCAGCTTGTTTATCTTCATATTTGACATTTCGCCTCCAATAATCTAAAATGTAATTAGGTATTTTTTATTTCGCTGCTGCTTCGGCAGCTTTTTTCTTTGTCATTTGCGCTTTTCGTTGTCGATATAAAACAACTCTCGCTCCGAGTTCCACCAAAGCCGATAATGACCTACCCAGTCGAGTTTGATTTTTAAAGTTTTCGTGGGAATTTGCACATACATCCTGGCCGAATGGTTTTTATCCTGCAATTTGAATCCGTTTACCGCATCAGTTTTTTTGATATACAGACGATCGCCAATTCTTGCCACCGTGATGTGATCGCCGGATCCAATCAACTTGCAGACATCTCTAGCGATAGATAAAGCCATGTAGTTCCCCTTGTCGATTAAGGTTAAACTAACGTCAACATTATCACCTGTCCGCTGGTTCCTCCCTTTTCTTGTCACAAAATTCAAATCGTTGTTATTCATCTTGTTCCTCCTTCTCGGCCTTGGCTATGATCTCATTTAGGCAAGACATAATCAATGCCTTTGCCGTCTTGATATGCTCTAATTTAGTGCATTCCTCAATATGACTCCGTACTTGGTCGTCAACGCATACCATAAAGCTAATTGCAATCGGTTTCATCCTGCTCCTCCGTCTCTCCCCAAATAATCCCGATTCCGTTGCAGGCTCGACATGGTTCGGTCGTTGCAGATGATGTATAAGTTTCAACGCCATCCGCCGCAAGGTAAAACCCACCAGGCACATTGCCGTGTCCGTTGCAGATCGGGCATTTATATGGTTTCATCTTGTTCCTCCTTCTCGGCTTCGGCAATTTTAAGCTTAATAGCACCCACCGAAACTAACATGTTGTTATTGCACACTTCCTTTTTCCAAAGGGGCATTTCTTCAAGCTCTGCGCAAATCCTATCGTATGTGGATTTTTTATCCATTCATTCCCTCCATTCAAAACATATTTGCCTATCCTCTTCGGCGAACTGCCGGTCAAAATCATGCACGGTTCGCCCGTCTGGCTTAAAATGGACTGGGCTATCATTGTCCCATTTGAGCATCAATTTCCAATATTCGGGATATTGCTTGCGGAGTAGGCGGAGCTGCCCAACTGGTTGATTGTGGCAAAACCAGCATCCACCACGTGCCGATTGCTTGTATATCGGTGATAGCAAATCAAGCCTTTCACAGATTTGACGTGCTTCGGCTTCTGTGATTCCGTGCTCAACTAGTGGAGAGTGTTTTCGATCAGTGAGATTATGAAAGCGGTTCGGTTCGTCTGCGGCGATGCCGATATATATAATTGCATCTTTTTCTAGTTTTTTTAACCACCTAGTTTTTAGTTCACTATTACACCACGAACCCTTAACTAATGGAAATCCATATATTTCTCCTTTGCATTTACCTTTTGAAAACTTTGTATAAAAACGCTCCTCATAACTTTTCGGTGCGTGTAAGTGTTCAACCTCAATCCCGTACCGTTCTTTGATGATCTTGTCTGCCTTGCCCTTAAATTCCATCATCGGCGGCAGATCGGCCGGGATCGTATCCGTTGCCATGATCTCAACGTGGACAATGCGGTCAAGCGGCATATCGTGTTGTTTGATTATTTCCAGCATGGCGATACTATCTTTGCCGTATGAGAGAGACGCTATATACTCCATTCATTCCCTCCATTTAGGTAATTAACCATTCTTGCCGCCTTTTCGCGAGAGTCATAACAATTTTCAATCACCCAGTCTCCGTTTGGGGTGTAATAGCCGACCGCCCATAAAGAGATAATCTCAGTCCGTCTATAAACCCACATCCATCATTCCCTCCATTCCGTTTCTTGCCATTTACCATCTACAAAAATTTCAATTTTAATGTTTTCCATTTCTCTATCTACTTCATCTTCGAGATGCGCCAACTCACCCTTTTTTCGCGCACTTTCAGTTTTTAGCCATTTTCTAAAAACATCATTATCAACTAACCTCTTAAATGCCTTTTTCTTGTTTTGTTCAAAACTACGTTCTTCTTGACATTCGGCAATAGTACCGCTTGATGGGTGAATTATTCTACAAGCCGACATTGTTTTATTCCTTTTTTGACCGCCCTTGCCAGAGCCTTTGAATGGCTGTACTACAAAATCTCCTTTTTCTTTCGATAAGGATAATATTAATTTTCGCTCCATTTACGCTCTCCATTCCGCCGCCGCCACCAGCTTGCCGGGGCTTGATCCGTCGTCGGCAAAAGCCGTGCATAATATGGTGACACTGCCGTTGATTAAATGGATTAGTTGTTGCTTGGTCATTCGTTGGTTCCTCCTTTCACTGGGGCTGCAAGCCAGTCCAACAGATACTTACGGCAATCCTCGGCGGTTACATTGTCCGGGTCATTACAGCATTTCGGTAGATTTTTGCAGTAGGCGGCATCTAAATCACTGATCAATAGTTGGTCTGCTAAAGCTTCAGGGGAGGAGGCTATCCGTTCAAAATTTGTTGCCATCACATCACCCCCACGATCACCAGCACCGTCATAATCAACGCCACGGCCATACATGATGCGGAGAGCAGTAGCCCCCATTGATCAGGGCCCCACCCCTGCTTTGGCTTAGGAGGGTGTTTAAATTCATCAAAGGGGTTCGATGGTCCGTTGTATTTATCGGTCATTTTTCATACTCCTTTTCAAACATATCCTCCGTCCAGTTCCATTCGCCGTTGTCTTCTTGGATTGCGAAGCACTTCCCGTTGGTGTCTCGATCTACTTCTGCTATCGTCACTTCTTGTCCCCGCCAAGGTTTCATGTCATTAACAAGCGTATCATCTCCGTACCACTTCGCGTGTTCAAGATCGCTTCTTACTGTGACTTTGTCGCCGGGTTTATAATTCATTTTTGGCCTCCTTTTTCAAATCTTCAATCCGGCTTTTTTATTGCCGGCAATGTATTGTTGCATCCTCTCCGCAAATACCCCGGATATGTCTTGTAATAGCGCTTCTTCGGCGGCTTTTGCCTCCGTTGTAGCTTTGATATAGAGGGGGACCGCAGGGAGAAAATCCCCTGTCTTGGGGTCCCTCATGGCGGTAACTCCTACTTGGATGTATTCAGCCATCTTTACAGCTCCTTTCTTCTCTTAGAGAAACAAAAGCATTTGCCGAAAAGGTTGATTTGCAACCAAGCTTCAGCGTATCGCTGATCTTCGCATTTATAGGTTGTAAGGTGATGATGTATCATATCTTTCTCCTTTCTTAGCTCACGTTTTTATTGGGCGGGGTTTTGGTTTCGGCGTCGGCGAATAGATACTCCAGTTTTAGCCCCGGAAACAATGCGTCTCGTATCATGCGCGCTTCCGGAAAAGAAAATTGAGTTTCGCCACTTAATTTATTTCTGATTGTTTTTTCAGAACAACCTAATACGAGTTGCACATCTGACTGACCTATGCCATATCGAGCCATTTCAGCTTTAAGGTTATTCAAATAAATCGCTCCTTTCTTCTTTTATTTACCGTATTTGGTAATTACAAGATTATGATAAACTACAATTTGGTAATTGTCAATAGCGTTTAGCTAAAAAATAACCAAATTCGGTAAATTTTTATTGACATGGCTTAGTAAAAGATATACAATATGGGTATTAGAAAGTGGGGTGTATTAATTGGACTGGATTCAAAAACTAAACGAAATGAAAAAATGCTCAGGGAAAACCACGGATGAGATTGTTGAAATATCCGGTATTCCCAAAGGGACACTTAATAAGATATTTGCAGGAAAAACCAGAGACCCCCACCCGTTATTTATATTTGTCAACGGATTGTTTGGGATCATCTGTAAGCGGTGAAAGAACACCCACCTTCCGGAGCTTTCCGACTGGTGGGCTTTTTCTTGTGCAACACGAACCAAGCCCCTCCGGGGGCTTATTTTTTTTTTTTTTTTTTTTTTTTTTTTTTTTTTTTTATTATTTTTTATTTTTTATTTTTTTTTTTTTTTATTTAAAAATATATTATAAAAAAGTAGAAAAACAAAAAAAAAATAAAAAAAAG